>ERZ1026990.809-NODE-809-length-11136-cov-3.853172_pt1 | contig 11136 bp, 10 predicted proteins | sample MGYA00519557_ERZ1026990 | MGnify/ENA primary metagenome ERZ1026990 (study PRJEB26926, sample SAMN06164797) | human gut metagenome | biome: ENVO:00009003; feature: ENVO:2100002; material: ENVO:00002003 | host: Homo sapiens | place: USA | collected 2012 ... | reverse complement strand
CACTTATGCGATCGTCGGCAGCGTCAGATGTGTATAAGAGACAGCTATAATACAGTCGATGTAAGAAATCAATGAGAAAAAACGGGAATAAGAGGTGAGAACATTGGCTTTGAATCAAAATGAGCCAAGGAGTACGAAAGTGCAGATGTCGGAGGCGTTTATCACGAGTGTGTTTCTGGCACTGTCCGGTGGGTTCCAGGATGCATACACTTATTTTACGAGAGATGGCGTGTTTTCGAATGCACAGACCGGAAACGTGGTACTCATGAGTCAGCATTTTATGATGGGAGAGTGGAGTGAGGGATTGCGTTATCTGTTCCCATTGCTCGCATTTGCAGTCGGTGTGTTTGTGGCAGAGAGGATACAGGGAAGTTTTAAGTATGCGAGAAAGCTGCACTGGAGACAGTCAGTATTACTCTGTGAGATGGCAATCCTGGTGTTTGTGGGATTTCTTCCGGAGAATCTTAATATGGCAGCAACCGTGTTAGTTTCTTTTTCCTGTGCCATGCAGGTGCAGACATTCCGGAAAGTCGGCGGATATTCCTACGCGAGCACAATGTGCATCGGAAATCTGCGGAGTGGGACGGCAGCGTTTTCACTGTATCTCAGGGAAAAAAGACCGGAACAGATCAGACAGGCACTTTACTATTTTGGAATCATTTTATTCTTTGCGGTTGGTGCGGGAATCGGAGGAAATCTGTCTGTGAGGTACGGGTTTCATGTGATCTGGATATCCGGTGGACTTCTGTTGATCAGTTTTCTGCTGATGTTCTTAGAAAAGATTAGATAATGGAGGGAAAAAGGATGGAGACAATATTTCCAAGAGAAGAAAAAGCAGATCTGTTGTTTGATAAAATCTTGAAAGATCCGGAAGCCTGTGAGCGTCTGATGCAGACTTTTTATGGAGAAATTGATTCGGATCTTGAACTGGTGGGAGGATATCTTCCACCGGAACAGTTTGCTAAGGCATTGTTTGATGCCTATAAAAACCGGGATCTGACAGCATTTTTGATGGCAGTCTGTAAAAACAGCATGTTTGACTTACTGCGCAACTCATTTTTGGCACCGTTCCGCTTTAATGCGGACGGACAGGTCAATCCGTATCTGCTCACGGACGAGGATGGAAATCTGATCCAGACAAAGGAGATCCATGTGAGTGAAAAAGATTATAACCGGTTTAAAAAGGTATTCCGGAAAGAGAAAGGTGTAAAGATGTATCTTGCATACGGATACCGCAAGCGTCACAGCTATGATGCGGATACGATGGATGTGATGGAATATAAGATGGGTGAGCACATCGGTCTTTTGCTTGTCTATGAACTGCCGGATACGGTAAAACAGCAGAGGACGGAAGCACAGGCTTATGCAGCAGTGTGGGATATCATGATGAAACTGCAAAAGGACCTGCCGCGTTCCTTTGTTTATTACGGACAGGATTCTTTGGAAGATGAAGGTCAGAGGTTTGATGAACTGGGCGTATTTTTACCGATCCACCGTTTTTCGGAACGGTTGGAAAAGAGTATTGATACAGTAGATAAGATTGTACATGCACAAGCATAAAAGGAGTGTGAATATTTATGTTAACAGCAGTAACGGGTATTAACTGGGGCGATGAAGGAAAAGGACGTGTCGTAGATTTATTAAGTGATCACGCCGATTATGTGGTTCGTTATCAGGGAGGAAACAATGCAGGACATACCGTAGTGACAGATAAAGGTAAATTTGTTTTGAATCTGCTGCCGTCCGGTATTCTGCATCCGGAGGTTGTCTGTGTACTTGGAAACGGAATGGTCATTGATCCGGATCACTTAAGACATGAGATCGAGATGATGCGTTACATGAATGTAAAAATCAGTCCGGAAAATTTAAAGATATCGGAAAAAGCAACCGTCTGCATGCCATTCCATGTCAGACAGGACGTTTTAGAGGAGGAGAGACTCTCTAAGACCGGGGAGGCATTTGGCTCCACAAAAAGAGGAATCGCCTATGCCTATGGCGATAAATATATGAAGAAAACGCTTCGGATGGGAGACCTTTTATATCTGGATTCGGAAGTGATCAAAAAACGGATCGCAATGATCGTGGAGAGTAAAAATCTGATCCTTGAAAAGGTATATGGTCAGAAACCGCTCTCAGTGGAAGAGGTCATGGACTGGTGCAAGGGACAGGCAGAATTTTTAAAGCCGTATATTACCGATACGGGGGTGCTGTTGGAAAAGGCAGCCGCAGAAGGCAAAGATATCCTCTTTGAGGCACAGCTTGGCGCATTGCGTGATATTGATTACGGAATTTATCCTTACACATCAAGCTCTAGTACGATCGCAGCCTATGCAACGATCGGTGCGGGTATTCCAAAAAGAAAACCGGAGCGTGTCGTAGGTGTCATGAAGGCATATTCCACATGCGTCGGCGAGGGCCCGTTTGCTGCAGAGAAGGCTGCCGGTGAGGAATGGAATGATAAATTGAGAAAAGCGGGTAATGAATTTGGGGCTGCAACCGGACGTCCAAGAAGAGTCGGGCCGTTTGATGCAGTTGCAAGCAGATATGGACTGCAGTGTCAGAATGCAGGAGATATTGCCCTGACCAAACTGGATGTATTGAGCAGCTTTGAAAAGATCCCCGTTATCACGGGATACCGTGTGAACGGAAAGCTCATCACGGATTTCCCGACGAATGTATTGCTTGATGCTGCAAAACCGGAGGTTGAGATGTTAGATGGTTGGAACTGCGACATCTCATCCTGCAGAAACTGGAATGATCTTCCGGAAAATGCAAAGAAGTATATCGAGAGGATCGAGGAACTGATCGGACATTCCATTTACCTTGTTTCCACAGGAGCAAAGAGAGATGAATATTTATTGAAAGAATAAAATATCAGGTACAGTACCGGAACATCTTATCGGTCAGTATTCTTGCAAAGATCAGTCCGAGAGGCAGGCATACGATGATAAGGATCGCAGAGGCAAACCAGGAGGCCGATGCATCCAAAGACATGATGCCGAGATTATAGATCGCGCGGTACAGGTATAATCCGGGAACCATGATAACGATAGATGGAACGGTGATCGCAATCCTTGGATAACCGACATGGTTTTTTAAAAGGGATGCGAGCAGTCCAGCGGTCAGTGCACCTAAAAATGCAGCGGCCGCGGAAGGTGTTCCGAGAAGATCCACAAGTTCTAACCGGAATGTATTTGCAATGGCGCCGATCACGGCTGCGGCTGCTGCAAGCTGTCTGGGACTGTTAAACATGATTGAAAATCCGAATACGCCGCAGAAACTTGCAAGCAGACGGAAGATGATCTTTTCTGTCAGAGTAAGGTTTAAAGGAAGAAAATCTACAGGCTGCAAATGAAGTAAAAGGGCTACCATCCAGGCAAACATAGTGGCGACGGCAATAATGATCAGTGCGTAGGCGAGACGCTCAAGACCGGAGCGCATATCAAGTTTTGCGAGGTCGATTCCGCTGGTGATAAATGGAAAACCGGGAATGATAAAGAGCATGGCACAGATATAACCTGCTTCATGCTGAATAGAGATTCCCCACAGCAGCTCTGCAATTTTTAACAGTCCGGCATAAACCAGACAGGCACTTGAGACGGATGCTGCAATGCAGAGAAACAGTGTAAAATGATGTTTTGTCAGTTTGCACCGCAGATAATTTCCAATGCCGGCACCAAAGAAGGCACAGAGCATTTCAATAGGTCCGCCGCCGAGTAAAAATGTAAATGCGCTGCATGCAAGCGCTGATGCACATCCAAGTGCAAATGGGGAGTAAAGCCCATGGATCTGTTCAATCTGGTCTAAATAAGTATGGATCTGTTCGCCGGACATTGTGCAGCATTCATGGTCAAAATCATTGACGAAGCGTTCCAGCCGGTTTAATTTTGAAGTATTGACACCGGTATTTGTCAGGCAGAGAGACTGCGAGTAACAGTCGGTTCCGTCAAAGCAGGTATATTCGATCGACATCAGTCCAATGTCAGCGGTACAGGTAACACCGAGCAGAGTGGCAAGACTGTTCATGGAACTGCGCACACGCCATGCTCCGGTACCGCAGGAGAGCATCATAAGACCGGTACGACCGATCACTGAAGCTTTTTCAGTCAGTCCTGTCTGGGTGATCGGGAGTGATTTATCCGATCCCGTAAACTGGTGCCAGGGAATATCCATATGGTTTTTTTGTATCTGGTTCTGCATCATTTGTAAACACTTCTTTCTGAATAATGTCATGTAATTTGCTGTTATAAAGTGTATCTGTTCTTCCTGAAAAGTCAAGTATGTATCTGTATAAATTAATCCCAAAATGAGCCGATAACCATAATAGAAACAAAAACTGCCGGATAAATGGAATTAGAAGGCGAAAACAAATTTTTCAGGGAGGATAAAAATATGAGTGAGATCAGCAGCAACAGTGCATTAAATTCTTATGCAGCGGACTATTCTTACCGCACAGAACACAACAAAAAAACAGACAGCAATAAAAAGGCCGACGTTACAAAAGAGGCAGACAAGACCACAAAGAAAAGCAAGGTGAGCGGCAGAACCATAGGTGATCCGGTCCTGAGCGATAAGGCCCAAAAGTATTATGAAAAATTAAAAGCAAAATATTCTAATATGGATTTTATTCTTGTCTCTCCGGAGAAAAAAGAGGAAGCGGAGAGCAAGAAAGGCATGTACCAGAGTTCCAAGGAACTTCTTGTTTTAATCGATTCCGACAAGATCGAAAAGATGGCGGAAGATGAGGAGTATCGTGCAAAATATGAGGGGATTTTAAACAATGCAGCTTCCCGGCTAAATCAGATGAAAGATAGTCTTGGCTCGAAAGCCGATTCGGTAAGCTCTTTTGGAATGACCTTTGATGACCACGGAAATGCATCATTTTTTGCGGTTGTGGACAAATCTCTTGCATCCCAGAGAGAGCGTATCGCGGACAAAAAAGAAGCTGCGGCAAAAGAGAAAAAGAAAGCGCAGAGGGAAGCACAGGAAAAACGTGCGGAGGAGAAAAAGGCGGACCGGACAGATAAGAAGGGAAAGACAGATGGTACCGGTAAGGCGAAAGATACAGAAAAGACATCGGATGCGGATAAAGTGACCGTTTCCGCTTCCTCCTGGGAAGAACTGCTGAAAAAAATAGATAACGTGATTTATGAAAGCAGGGCAGATTCCGTGATGACAAAAGAAGAAAAAGCAGTCGGACAGTCTTTTGATTATTCCATATAAAAATACTGGGAAAAAAGGACAGTTGAACCACAGGTCATTCTATGGCAGAATAAAAGAAAATACAGAAGAAAATATGCATAGGTGACATTGTGAGATATACAGTATTGATTGCAGATGATTCAAAACTTCAGAGAGTGATTGTAAAAGAAAATTTAAAAGATATCTATGATGTGGCAGAGGCATCGGGCGGACAGGAATGTCTCGATCTGGTAGAACACAGTGCCGGGAAGATCGATGCAGTACTTTTGGATATTGTGATGCCTGGGATGGATGGATTCGAGGTGCTGCGGAGAAGGCAGGAGTCCGGGGTGTTTCAAAAGATTCCGGTGATCGTACTCACTATGAGTGACAGGAAAGAGGATCAGGAACTTGCAGAACAGTTAGGCGCAGATGGATTTCTGCTAAAACCGGTCGATGCAAAGCAGGCGCGTCTTCAGATCAGCCGTGTTTTAAGGGAAGACTGACAGAGATTACCCATATGTAAAAGAATAAATTGAATCACGGAAACAAAACGTGTATAATAGACTCAGAAATATGTTTGACAGGGGAAAAAATATGGCACAGAAAATTATTTTAACGGGCGACCGCCCGACAGGCAAATTACATGTGGGACATTATGTAGGCTCTTTAAAGCGGAGAGTTGAACTTCAGAATTCCGGTGAATATGACAAGATCTTTATTATGATCGCAGATGCACAGGCACTTACCGACAATGCAGACAACCCTGCAAAAGTGCGCAGTAATATCATGGAAGTGGCACTCGATTATCTTTCCGTAGGAATCGATCCGGCGAAGTCTAATATCTTTATCCAGTCTTATGTAACAGAATTGACGGAGCTGACATTTTATTATATGAACCTCGTTACGGTATCAAGATTACAGCGCAATCCTACCGTGAAATCAGAGATTCAGATGCGTAACTTTGAGACAAGCATCCCAGTTGGATTTTTCTGTTATCCGATCAGTCAGGCGGCAGATATCACTGCATTCCATGCAACGACAGTTCCGGTCGGTGAAGACCAGATGCCGATGCTTGAGCAGACAAAGGAGATCGTGCACAAGTTTAATGCCGTATACGGCGAGACACTGACCGATCCGCAGATCTTGCTGCCGGAAAATAAGGCGTGCTTGAGACTTCCGGGTACCGACGGAAAGGCGAAGATGAGTAAATCACTCGGCAACTGCATCTATCTCTCCGAGCCGGAAGCAGATGTCAGGAAAAAGATCATGTCCATGTATACCGATCCAAATCATATCCGTATCGAAGATCCGGGTAATCTTGAGGGCAACACGGTATTTACCTATCTGGATGCGTTCTGTAATGACGGACATTTCGCAGAATATCTTCCGGAGTATTCCTGCTTACAGGAGTTAAAAGACCACTATACACGCGGTGGTCTCGGTGATGTCAAGGTGAAGAAATTCTTAAACAATGTTATGCAGGAAGAACTTTCTCCGATCCGTGCACGCAGAAAAGAATACGAAAACCGTATCGGTGATGTGTATGACATTTTAAAGAAAGGCAGCGAGACAGCAAAACATGAGGCTGAGAAGACGCTCGCCGAAGTAAAACATGCGATGAAGATCGACTATTTTGATACACCGGAGTTTTTAGAAGAACAGGTGGAAAAATTTAAGTAAAAAATATGAAAAAGCTGCCCTGCAGGTGGAAACACAGCGGGGCGTTTTTTATTCTCCATGTATATGGTTTACGAAGTGCAGTATTTTGTGATAAAGTATATAGGTACATCTTTGTGAAAGGAAAACGGACGTGGTAAGACGAAGAAAAAGTGGTTTAAACTTTGGAAGACGGAAGAAGAAAATCAATTTTGCAGTGGTAAAAGAAGTTTTGTCGTGGACAGTAGAAATAGCACTCACGTTACTCATTGCGTTTACGTTTGTTTATTTTATCGGACTTAGAACCAGTGTGGTAGGACAATCGATGTCTAAGACATTAAATGGCGGAGATCAGATTTTAGTAAACCGTTTTGTTTATAAAGTGACAGATCCGAAAACGAATGATATTGTCGTATTTTTGCCAAATGGAAATGAAAAATCCCATTATTATGTAAAGCGTGTTATAGGTGTTCCGGGAGATACCGTACAGATCAAAAATGGAACGGTATATGTCAACGGAAAAGCGTTTGATGAGGAGACGGATGTGGCATCCATTGAGGATGCGGGACTGGCAGCGGAGGAGATCACACTTGGAGCAGAGGAATATTTTGTTTTAGGAGATAACCGCAATAACAGTGAGGACAGCCGTTATGCAAATATCGGAAATATCAAAAAAGATTATATTATAGGAAAAGCCTGGTTTCGGATTGCACCGTTTTCGGAAATTGGATTTCTGTAAAAAGATACAGATGTTAAAAAAATATTGATAGAAATGGAGAAAAATATGCAATTTCAATGGTACCCTGGACATATGACGAAAGCAAAACGTCAGATGCAGGAAGATATAAAACTGATCGATTTAGTGATTGAACTGGTGGATGCAAGAATACCACTTGCAAGCCGTAACCCGGATATTGATGAACTTGGGAAAAATAAGGCAAGATTGATCCTGATGAATAAATCAGATCTGTCGGATGCGGGAAGAAACCGTGAGTGGTCGGATTTTTTCCGTGAAAAAGGTTATTATGTTGTATGTCTGGATGCAAGGAGTAAGGCAGGAATGAAAGATGTCACAAATGTTGTGATGGAGGCCTGTAAGGAGAAAATTGAGCGTGACCGGAAAAGAGGAATCAAAAATCGTCCGGTGCGTGCAATGGTTGTAGGTATTCCGAATGTCGGCAAATCAACATTTATCAATTCCTATGCTGGAAAGGCATGTGCGAAGACTGGAAATAAACCGGGTGTGACTAAAGGAAAACAGTGGATCCGGCTCAATAAGAATGTGGAACTGTTAGATACACCTGGAATCCTCTGGCCAAAATTTGAAGATCAGAGAGTTGGTCTTTATTTAGCTCTGATCGGTGCAATCAAGGATGAGATCTTAAACATTGATGAATTATCATTAGAGTTGATCAAAATACTGTTAAGCGATTATCCGACCGTACTAAAGGAACGTTACGGTGTGGAGGAGGACGCAGAGCCGCCGGTGATCTTAGGACAGATCGCAGAAAACAGAAAGTGTATCTCAAAGGGCGGAGAGTTAGATTACAGCAAGGCGGCAGCACTTCTGATCGACGAATTCCGGAGTGGAAAACTGGGACAGATCACACTGGAATGTCCGAAGATACAGGATGGCAGTGCAGAATGAGACAGACAGAGATCAGGGCAGTATTTGAAATCATTCTGTATTTTGCACTTGTGGCGTGTATCACTTTTTTGATCATTCATTTTGTAGGGCAGCGTACGGTTGTAAACGGTGTTTCCATGCAGCCGACACTTTCTGATGGAGATAATCTGATTGTGGATAAACTGTCCTATCGTTTTCATGATCCGGACAGGTTTGATATCATTGTGTTTCCTCAGGAAGATGGCAGATATTTTATCAAGCGGATCATCGGACTGCCCGGAGAAAATGTGCGGATCGATGAGGACGGATTCATTTATATCAATGGCGAAAAGCTGCAGGAATCATATGGAAAAGAAGTGATGCGGGATCCGGGACTGGCAAAAGACGGGATACAGCTTGGAGCAGATGAATATTTTGTGCTGGGTGATAACCGGAACGACAGCATGGACAGCCGTATGGCGGAAGTGGGACCGATTGCGGGAGAAAGGATCATAGGACGTGCGTGGCTTCGCATCTATCCGTTTGATCAGATCGGTTTTTTAAAACACGGCTCATGACAATAGATTTGCCTGCGGAAGGTGTAGTCTATTGTAAAAAAATACAGACAGCAGAAATGGAAGTGTCAGAGATGGAAGAACGAAAAATAGGACAGATCAAAGAGGAATTAAAGGCGGCAACGGAAGCAATGCTGCCTTCTTTTATTATGGCATATGAGTCAGATGAGAGAAGTGGTGTCATAAAACTTGTAGAGCAGGCAAAAAAAAGACTGCAGAAATTAGAGGAAGAACGAAAAAGAATCTGGAAACTGCAGGAATACGAACGAAAATATGGTCAGTACACCTATATCTGTGGGATTGATGAAGTGGGAAGAGGACCGCTTGCCGGTCCTGTTGTTGCCGGGGCAGTGATCCTGCCGAAAGACTGTGATATTCTTTATATCAATGATTCTAAGAAACTTACGGCAGCAAAGCGGGAGGAACTCTATGATGAAATCATGGAGAAGGCGGTTGCAGCAGGGATCGGAATGGTATCTCCGCAGCGGATCGATGAGATCAATATTCTGCAGGCAACTTATGAAGCGATGCGCGAGGCTATAAGCAAATTAGAACCGGCACCCGATATATTATTAAATGATGCAGTCACAATCCCAAAGGTAACAATACAGCAGGTGCCGATCATCAAGGGAGATGCTAAGAGTATTTCTATCGCCGCAGCAAGTATCGTGGCAAAAGTCACAAGAGACCGGATGATGGTGAAATATGATGAATTATATCCTGAATATCATTTCGCTGAGAATAAGGGATACGGTTCTGCTGCGCATATTGAGGCTTTAAGAAAATACGGTCCAACACCAATACACAGAAGGACTTTTATACAGAATTTTCTGTAATGATATCTGATAGGATTGTGCAATAAACGGGGGTGAGACAGATTGGATGGATATTCATCAACAATGATGCAAGGTCAGGGCTATGCATCATCTGTAAATCAGGGTTATCTTCCACAGATGGGAGAGACAGCCAATCCTAAAACAATTGGAAGCCAGACTTCTATAGAATTCTTATCAGAGCTTCAGGCTGGTGATACTTTTCAGGGGGAGATTGCTTCTGTAAATGGACAGGAAATCCAGCTCCAGTTATCAAACGGTCAATATATGACAGCTAAACTGGAAGCACAGATGCAGCTTGCATTAGGTCAGATTCTGAATTTTGAAGTACAGTCCAATGAAAATAACCGGATTGTTCTAAAGCCGTTATACACCAATCTGTTACAGCAACAGGTTGGAGAAGCCGCCTTACGGGCAGCCTCACTTCCTGTCAATTCCAAGAATCTACAGCTTGTGTCAATGATGATCGAGAATGGTATATCCATAGATAAGAGTAACCTGCCTAAGCTGTATCGCCAGGTCGCACAGAATCCACAGGCTCCTGTCGCAGATATACTTCATCTGAATAAGCTTAATATTCCGGTCACACAGAATAATCTGACTCAATATGCCCTATATAAGGGGATGGAACATCAGCTTACCGGAGCGATAGAAGATACAACGAAAGAGATTTTGTCCTTATATGAAGAATTGACGAATACAGATTCTTCTGCTGCCAATATTGGGGGAACTGGAACGACTTCTGTTGCCTACATGGATCGTGTAATACAGTTTCTTTTACAGGATGGAACTGAGTCCATACAACAGGGGCAGCTTACGAATCCTGAACAGGCAGTGAGTGAATCCGCAGATACGCAATCGGCACTAAACAGTGATTCAGTCCAGCCTGATATCAGTCAGACGGTTGAAGAACCAGCACAGAATCCCAATGTAGAACAGACTGTTGGTTCTTCCCCTGAACAGAGAAAAGTGTCTACACCTGAGATGAAAGCGGCTGAACAACCTGTAGAAATGCCCAAAGAGAATATACAAGCCAAGGATACACAGCAGGCAAAGCTTTTTACATATGAGCCGGATTGGAAACAGCAGCTCACCCAATGGCTGGAAGATACGCCACAGGCGAAAGAAAAAATCTATCATTCTGACCGATTTCGTGAGATTCTGACGAAAGCATTTACGGATAAATGGATGCTTGCACCGGAAGAAGTCGGTGACAAACAAAAGGTAGAACAGTTCTATTCACGTCTGAGTGCGGAAAGTGAGAAGCTATCTCAGCTTATGC
>ERZ1026990.793-NODE-793-length-11277-cov-5.119141_pt1 | contig 11277 bp, 9 predicted proteins | sample MGYA00519557_ERZ1026990 | MGnify/ENA primary metagenome ERZ1026990 (study PRJEB26926, sample SAMN06164797) | human gut metagenome | biome: ENVO:00009003; feature: ENVO:2100002; material: ENVO:00002003 | host: Homo sapiens | place: USA | collected 2012 ... | reverse complement strand
GCATAACCCGTTCTGTGATCATCAGAGTTCCTGCCGCTACTACATTATGCATCGGAAGTGTTTCCATTACCGGAAAGTCAAATTCATTGACAAACAGCTGTTCCACTCCGAGCATTTCCGCACTTGCTCCTGTGATATATGCCTTTTCAATACGGTCTCCATCATGTCTGGATACATAATATTCCACTACCCTTCCGATATTATTCGTCAGATAACGGAGTGAATTCGTAACCGGATCATCATCGAAATGATCATGTATCAGTTCCTCTGTTCCCAGCATTTCTTCTGCTTCATATTCATCTATGCCCTTTTCTTCCACGATGGTCTGCACTACCATGCTCTTTCCGTAAGGCACGATTCTCTGAAGCTGGAGAACGTTATTTTTCAAAATATTAATGGTGGAATTATCTTCCTGAATCTGGACAACCAGTGTGGTTTCTGCACTGATTTCCCTTTTTGCTACCTGCACCGCCGAGTTACCTGCATAATCGACACGTTCTACATATAAACCGAGTTTATATCCGATACTGTAACAGGACATAACGATTTCTTTCGGTGCTGCCAGAACCAGTACTCTTAACTGCTTCTCCTTTCCCGCACCGATCTGTTCCAATGTCTTATGTGTGATAATGTATTCATCAATATTTACAGGGAAATAATCTCCTGCATTTGCTGTAATTAACTGTGTAAGTTTGTTATCTTTTACATCCGGTGCCGTGATTTCCTTTGATGCGATACGGCTTGAGAATATCGTAAAGATCGCCGTCTTTGCTTCAAATTTATTCACTGCCAGAGACTGCTGGATCGCATCAATGACTGCCAGTTCATCTTTGATAAAACCATCCTCCACACTGTCCTCCGGTGTTCTGATTACCGCCGCTTTCTGCAGGTGGATGCTATTTCCCGAATAACTTACTTCACACAGCTTGATTGACATACTTCCAATACTGATGGTCAAAATATTCGCCATGTCCACTCCTCCTTGTTTTATTTCTATCTAGTCAAAAGGTTGCCAAAACAGCTCCTTTTGTTATAGTCATCTTCATCTTCTATGGGGATATTATTAAGACAGGATAAAGAACCCGAGATACCAGTTTATCATCTGCTCCCCATAAAGCATGGCTATAAATATACCTGCGGAAAGATATGGTCCGAATGCAAGTATATGTTCTTCACCTGAAATTTTCATTCTCGCTATATGTATCACAGAGCCTAATATTGCTCCTAAAACCAGTGCCAGAAGAATCTTCTGCCATCCAATCAATAATCCTGCCACCGCCATAAGCTTGACATCTCCGCCGCCTATTCCGCGTCCCTTTGTGGCATAATAGAGTATCAGCAGAAAACCGCTGACACTTACAAAACCTATTATATGATTTAAAATATTTTTATAATCAATGGCTGTTGCAATGATTCCCATTACAAGGATGAAACCATTGATTCCGACCGGAATCTCATATGTTCTCCAGTCTATGACACTCAATGCAATGAGTGCGGAAAATGTGAGACAATAAAGAATGCAGCCGACATTCATACCGCTTACAAGGAAGATCCAGACATACCCGACTCCGTTGATAAACTCTACCAACGGATACTGCCCGGATATTTTCTCACCACAGTATCTGCACTTTCCCCGCAGAAAAATCCACGAGAAGAGTGGAACCAGGTCGTACCATGCAAGTACATGATTACATGACATACAATGGGAACGGTTCACTGCAATATTTTCTTTTTTTGGTATCCTGTAAATGCATACATTCACAAAGCTTCCTATTACAATGCCGTATAGAAAGAAGATAAATGCAAGCAGTATTGTCTGTGGCTGCATAATATGTGTCTCCTGTGGTTGGATTATTCGTTAATATTAAAGTTTCCCTTATCTTCAGTTCCAGTAGCCACAACAGATACTTTTCCTGTTGAACTAATATTGATTACAATATTTGCAGATGTACTTTTATAATATTTTGATGATAATTTAATTGTACCAGATCCGATATAATCTACAAGTTCACCTGTAAATACTGTAGTCTTGTCAGTTCCATCATCTGATGATTTTATAGAATTAGCCGGAACAGCTGTTGTATCATTGATTGTTATTGTTCCATCAGCAGAACAGGTGTATGTAAAGTGCTTGTTGTATGGTGGTTCATACTTAGGATCACCTAATGTATTTGTCCATGCCTGATATAATTCATCGATTGCCTGTTTGTCTTTTGATAACTTTGATTTTTCAATGTTTCCTAATAATGTTGGTGCTAATACACCGATAAGTACTGCCATAATGGCGATAACTACGATAAGTTCTACAAGGGAAAAACCCTTATTGTTCATTTTCTTTTTCATAAATCATTTCTCCTTTTACTTATACCTATTAATTATTCCGCCGGCTTACACCGGACTTATTTATGTTTGAATCAGGAACTTTTCAGTCTGTACTCCTGATTCTGATAAAAGTTTCCTTCGGGTGCGGAAACTGATTATCCTAGGCCTGTGCACCTAACTGCTGGTACATACTCATCATAGGTCCATAGATTGCTGCTATCAGCAGACATACCACTCCGGCCATACATACAATGATAACCGGTTCCATTAATGCCGTCATCTGCTGGGTTGCCATCTCAACTTCCTCATTATAATATTCAGCTGAGTTATTTAGCATTTCTTCGAGATTACCGGTTTCTTCCCCAATGCTCAGCATATGCATAATCATCGGTGGAAATAATCCCGAAGCTTTTAACGGTACGGATAAAGCAACACCCTGCTGTACCTGTTTCGCTGCCTCCAGGACGGTATCCTGATATAAGACATTGTCCAGAGTTTTTCCGGTAATCTCCACGGCTTCCACCATACCCATACCAGAACTGACCAGTGTGCTTAGAGTTTCTGCAAATCTTGCACAGGACTGTTTCTGTATCAGCACTCCAAATACCGGAAGTTTTAACATAATTTTTGCCACTTGCCGTTTTCCCTGTGGGGTTTTATTGTATAACCTAAATGCAACTATTGCTATTATAAGAATGCCTATCAGCATTATCCAATCTGATTGAAGAAATTGACTCATTGCCACGATTGCCACGGTAAATGCCGGTAACTGTCCACCAATCTGATCGAACATGGACTGGAAGTTTGGAATAACCACAACCAGTAAAACAATGATAACTGCTATCATTACCACAATCAATACGCAGGGATACATCAGTGCTTTCTTAACGATTCCTTTCAGCTTTGCATCCTTTTCAAAATGGCTTGCCATCTTTCCCATTGCACTTTCCAGGTTACCGGATGCTTCTCCGGCATCTACCATGTTCAGCAATAATGGAGGAAACACCGTTTCTCTTCTCATGGCAAGTGCCATGGAATCACCTTTTTCCACATTATCACGGACATTCTTTAATGCCTGCTTCAATGCTTTATTCTCCGTCTGCTCTGCTAACATTGCCAATGCAGTTACAACATTGACACCGGCTTTGGAAATACTTACAAACTGTCTGCAGAACACACCCAGATCTCTTGAGCTGACTTTCTTCTTTATAGTGAAGCTGATGTCTTTATTCAGCAATGACGTTTCGCCAATGCTCAGAATGCTATATCCCTCATTTTTCAATATGGCTCTTGCTTTCTCTATGGAATCTGCCTCGACATTCGCTTTTTTTGTTTTCCCGGCTTTGTCAATGGCTTCATATGTAAAACTTGCCATAATTCTCTTCTCTCTCCCTTCCTCAAATATCATCTATTTACGTTTCATTCATAATTTTATGAATTTTATACAAACAATATATTAACACATGCATTGTATATTTTCAAGTACAAAATAACTGTTTTTCTATACTACTTTTATTCGAGAACGCATTGATGCATAATCCACGGAATATTCCAAAGCAGTATTTTTACTGATTTTTCCCATGACAAATAATTCATACAAGGAATCATCCATGGTCTGCATACCGATCTTTTTATTCGTCTGCATAATAGAACCGAGCTGGAAGGTTTTTCCCTCACGGATTGTGTTTCTTACCGCAGGATTGCTGTGCATGACTTCAAATGCTGCACATCTTCCATTTGAGGTATTCAGCATAAGCTGCTGTGAAATAACACTTTCCAGCACCATCGAAAGCTGTACCCTGATCTGCTCCTGCTGATATGGAGGAAATACATCAATAATACGGTCAATCGTACTTGCCGCTCCTATGGTATGCAGTGTACTGAGTACCAGATGCCCTGTTTCCGCCGCTGTTACCGCCGTGGATATGGTTTCCAGATCTCGCATCTCTCCGACCAGAATTACATCCGGATCTTCACGCAATGCAGCCCTGAGTGCATTTGCATAGGACATGGTATCAAACCCTATCTCTCTCTGATTTACAGTGGCCTTCTTGTGAGAATGAAGGTACTCGATCGGATCCTCCAGTGTAATAATATGGCATGCCCGGAATTCATTGATCTGATTGATTATGGATGCCAGTGTAGTAGATTTACCACTTCCGGTCGGCCCTGTTACCAGAACCAGTCCTCTCTTCTTCTTGTATAATTCTACAACCGATGCAGGCAGTCCCAGCTGCTCCGGACGCGGCGGTTCGGTTGCCACGGTACGCATGGCAGCTGCCATAGAACCTCTCTGCCGGAACACATTTACTCTGTATCTTCCCATGTCAGCCATGGCATAGGAAAAATCCACTTCGCCTTTTTCCTCAAATGTTTGTCTCTGCTGGGCATTCATAATCGGAAGAATCAGTTCTTCCGTATCCTTCGGCATCAGCCTTTCCATCTCAAGATTGACCAGCTGGCCATTTACCCTTACCTTAGGCGGTACACCTGCCGTAATGTGAATATCGGATGCCTTTAAATCTTTTGCAATCTGTAATATATTCTCTATCTTCATCATTTTCCTTCTTTCCCGTTTTTGCCCGAAATGGATTATTCCACACTGTCTTCTGCACTATAGGTTACTTTTACCATCTCTGCAACAGAGGTAACACCCTCCCTGACATATTTCGCTGCCGAATTTTTCAGGGAACTCATTCCTTCTTCTTCCGCTGCTGCCTGCAGTTCTTCCGCAGTTGCACCATCCGCTATCATACGTTTGATTCTCTTTGTAATAGTCATGATTTCATAAATACCGATTCGTCCGCGGTATCCTGTCTGTCCGCATAACTGGCAGCCACAAGGCTCGTATATCGTTGCTTCTTCATTCTGTGGAATATGCAGAATCTTTTTCTCGACGACATCCGCTTTCTTCGGTTTTTTGCATTCACAGAGTCTTCTTACCAGTCGCTGTGCGATGATTCCAACGAGGGAATCTCCCAGCAGATACGGCTCGATTCCCATATCTATGATACGTCCGATAGTTCCTGCCGTACTGTTTGTATGTAACGTACTTACTACAAGATGTCCTGTAATAGAAGCCTGTACGGCAATGGAAGCGGTCTCGCCGTCTCGGATTTCTCCGATCATGATGATATCCGGATCCTGTCGCAGAATAGAACGCAGTGCACTGGCAAAAGTCAGTCCTGCCTTTACATTTACCTGAACCTGATTCACACCGTCCACATTTGCTTCTACAGGATCTTCTACGGTAATAATATTTACATCTTCACTGTTTAATTCATTTAATGCGGTATACAATGTCGTAGACTTACCACTTCCGGTTGGTCCTGTTACCAAGATAATACCATGCGGATTTTTCAGAATATTGTCAAATTTTTCCAAATCTTCCGGCCGCATACCCAGGTCGGCTTTGTTTCTCTTAAAGCCTTCTTTATATGCAAGTCGCATAACGCATTTTTCCCCATATACGGTAGGAAGATTGGACACACGGATATCATACTCTTTCCGGTCGACCTCTATGGTGATACGTCCGTCCTGCGGCTTTCTCTTCTCTGCGATATCCATTCCTGCCAGAATCTTGATTCTGGCTATCATCGCCGGAAACAGCGACTTGTCGTATGTCATAATCTCACGAAGATTACCATCGATACGGTATCTTACTTTAACAAAATACTCAAACGGTTCAATATGTATATCACTGGTTCTCTGTCTGGCTGCCTGTTCAATGATATTCTTGACCAGCTGCACAATCGGTGAATTCTCAATATCTTCTTTTCTGGATGCTTCTTCTGCATCTTCCTCCACAGCCACTTCACCCTGTTCTTTTTTGAACTGTTCTGCAATCGCGGATGCCTGCTGCTTTCCAAATGCTTTATCAAGGAAGAACTCGATCGCCTCTGATGTACTCAATACCGGTTCTACCTGCATATTTGTTACAATGGATACATCGTCAATCGCCATGATATCCATCGGATCTGCCATCGCCACAATCAGAACATTCGCAGCTTTTTTTGAAATGGCAATCGGTATCAGCCGGTATTTTCGTGCGATTGGCTCTGAAATAAGATGTACGGCATCTTCTTCTATCTCATATTTTCTTAAATCTACATATTCTACCCCAAGCTGCTCCGTCAGAATATCTATGATATTGTCCTGACTTACATAGCCGAGATTTACAAGAGTTTCACCTAAAAGTGTACCCTTTTCTTTCTGTTCACTTAACGCTTTTTCCAACTGTTCCTGTGTGATTAATCCTTTTTCTATCAGGACATCCCCCAGACGGACTCTTTTCCTAAACTCTAACATTTACTTTCCCTTTTTCCTACTTCACTCAATTATAAGTCTAAAAATGCAAAAAGGCGGAAACAGTAATATCTGCTATCAATATAGCAATATTCACTATTTCCACCGGTCGATTTTTATTATAGCACATTATTTTCAAAAATCAACTTGTCATTTTGTTCATTTTTCAATCAATTTTTTGTGCATTTTGCTACTATTTTACAATTTTGCCAGTTTCTGCTCCAATAATTCAATTCTCTTCTTATATTCCTCCAGTTCCCGTTTGCAGGTTTCATTTTCCTCTTTATACTTCTCCATTTGCTTCAGCTGTTCTTTCTGCTCCTCTGTTTCGCTTTGATATCTTTCCAGTTGTTCCTTACACTCTTCATTCTCACTCCGATACTTCTCCAGCTGCTCTTTGCGTTTCTCGTTCTCACTCCGATACTTCTCCAGCTGTTCCTCATATTCCTTCCGAGCTTCTTTCAGTTCCTCAATCTCCTGCACCGCCTGATCAATCATATACTGTTCTGTATTTCTGTCCAGTATTCTTAATGCCTCTGAAAACATATCTATCACCTCTTCTATCTCTGCTGCATATTCCGCGACTTCCAAAACGATGTCAAACATTTCCTGCGATACTGACATTACCTGCTGTATTTTTTCCGGTGTGTCAGCACTGAACAGAGAAAGCCAACATTCCTTTTCGTTAGTTATAGTTTGCACGTTTTTGCGGAATTTGTCAAGTTCAATATAGTGGATATTTTCCAGAAATTCTTCCTCCAACCCACTGTCAAATACTATCTTTCCCCTGTCCTCCCATATGTCCGGCAAGTCACTCATTGCCCCTCCGGATTTTTCAAATAAAACGATGCAGTAAACCGGTTTCAGCATACTATAGGTGAATTTTTTTCTTTTTAATTCTGACTTTATCTGATTATACTGACGCATAACCAGATCTGCCATATAGCAGGAAACTCTTTTTCCATTAAATGAATAAGGCAGTCGCTGCATTTCCACATTCAATAGTTTTCCATCTGTCGATTTTACCAGTATATCCATAATTAATATGCTGCCCTCTTTATTCATTTGTTCACTTTCTGTTGGAAGTATTGTTAAGATTTTAACCTCGAATCCAAGAATAGATGATAAGAAATGTTCCAGACGTTCCGGATGTTTTTCACAATTAAATACTTTTTTGAATATTTTGTCGTATGTCAGCGGCAATAATGTTTTCCCCGTACAAAAATCGATCAGTTCTCTCCTGCCCTGACGGCTCAGTTCCTCAAACTTTTCATAGCAGCCATTTTCTTTCATCCGCTGAACGACTTCCTCCTGACTGCAAAAATGTACCTTTGAATGATTTGGTTCTATAATTTCCATCCTCCTTCTTTCGTAATCTTCATAAGTAATTGCAGAACACTTAAATTTTTACAAGTGTATATGCAAATAAAACATTACACGAAGGCACGCTCTCGCTACATTCGGCTGGTAGCGGTACTAAGATGCTAAAATACAGCATCTAAGTGCCGACCGCCTCATAGTACCTTCTTAGTAATTGTTCAGTTTGCATATACACCAAAGATAAATTATGAGTTTTGCAATTAATTATTGCAATCTGTAAACAGATTACTATATTATTTCATATTTGTCAAGATATTGTGTTTATTTTTTAATTATTTTATCATATCAAAGCAAAAAACCGGTTTTCATGAAGTTTCTCCATGAAAAACCGGCTGCTGTTTATAATTTCTGACCTATCTCTGCTGCCCACGAATTGCTTCGCGGCATACTGCTTCCGCAATTCTTCAAACACGAGCAGTATTTGTGACCCTGTCATCATATTACATATTGGCTGATCTGTTCGCTCTGCCAGTCAACCAGATCCCTCAGTGTAATATTGTCCACAATCCTGCTGACCGCAGAATCGATCTGTTCCCAGACTCTGGATACTGCGGACTCGCGTTCCCTTATATCCGCATCATCATAATTAAAGGAAGTAAGGCTTCCCTCAGTCTGCCGCAGAATCATTCCGACAGTATACTGTTCCGGAGCCTGTTTTAACATATATCCTCCCTGCGGTCCGCGTATACTCTTCACAAATCCTGCCTTATTGAGTACAGCTATAATTTGCTCAAGGTATTTTTCGGATATCTGCTGTCTTGCCGCCACATCTTTTAACCGCACAGGTTCTCCTGTATTATATGTTGCAAGATCCAGCATAAGCATAAGTGCATATCTTCCTTTTGTTGAAATTTTCATTTTTTATACCTTCCTCTCTTCATAACTGTACCCGAAATACTTTGATACTTTAAATCATCCAGAAGTTGTCTGTGCAGACAATTCTTCTGTAAGTCTCAAACTTGGACCATTTATTATGGAATTCCAGACGTTTTTCTTTTTCCAGATTCTTATACTCATACAGGAAATTGTCCAGATCTGCCGCACCTCTAATCTTCAATGCGAATCCGCGTTCATCCAGTACCGGAAGTCCCATGTACTGATAATCCTTTAATGGTATGATATCCTGCACCTTGCGGTCCCTGATTAATACTGCTGCATCATTGTCAACTGCTATAATATCGAAATAATCCGGATATTTGAAGCTGTCTCCCTCTACCGGAACCTGGTCTCCCACATGATATGTCTTATCATTTGTATTTACCTTTGATAAGAATGCATTTTCAAGGTTGAAATAGAATTCCTCGAAAATATATCCTCCTGTACGGATATTGTCTTTTTCAAAGTATGGTTTTTCATCCGAGCTATCGACACTTTCCACAACACCGCAGGCAGACGTCATATGGCTGATACGGTCAATCAGAATCAGCTCGCCCAGTGTCTTATTCTTCTTAAATTCATCTACTACTATTTTTTCCGAAAATTCTACCTGGCATACTGCAATTTCATTTTTTTCAATGTACTCGGCATCAATATGTTCTCCGGTATTTACATCGATTTTATAGGATATATTCTTTACAACTCCCGGTATACGCTTTGTTCCGAGTTTTACAAGATATTCTTTTCCAATGGCAAGTTTATCATCATCCATCCAGAGCAATGTCACAGTAACATTTTTTGCGGTCGGGAGGTCTTTGTCATCGGTAAGGACACATCCTCTGCTGACATCCACTTCTTTGTCCAGCTGGATGGTTACCGCACGTCCTGCACCAGCTTCCCCTGCCTCTTTATCACCTACCAGAATTGCCTTTACCGTAGCTGTTTCATTGCTCGGCAGTGTTGTGATGGTCTGTCCTGTATGAACATGACCACTCTCAATCTGTCCCTGGAATCCACGGAATTCATGATTCGGACGGCACACACGCTGTACCGGCATATAGAATACGGAATCTTCTTCCGTTTCTGATACATCTACATTTTCCAGATGGCTTAATAATACCGGACCTGTGTACCACGGCATATTTTCGGATCTCTTGGTTACATTATCGCCTTCCGTTGCACTTACCGGAATGATGACTACATCATATAAATCCAGGCTCTTTGCAAGTTCACGGATATCTTTTTCAATTTCTTTAAATCTTTCTTCACTGTAACCAACCAGATCCATCTTATTTACGGCGAATACAAAGTGGCGGATACCCATCAGTGAGCAGATTCTGGAGTGTCTTCTTGTCTGTACAAGCACACCCTGTTTTGCATCTACCATAACAATGGCAAGCTGGGCAAAAGATGCACCTACTGCCATGTTTCTGGTATATTCTTCGTGTCCCGGTGTATCTGCCACGATGAAGCTTCTGTGATCCGTTGTGAAATAACGGTATGCAACGTCGATTGTGATACCCTGTTCACGTTCTGCCATCAGTCCGTCAAGAAGAAGTGAATAGTCGATTTCTCCGCCTCTGGAGCCTACCTTACTGTCCAGAATCAGGGCTTTCTCCTGATCTGCATATAATAATTTGGAATCATAAAGAATATGTCCGATTAATGTTGATTTTCCATCATCCACGCTTCCGCATGTAATAAATTTTAATAATCCGCTCATCTTAGAAGTATCCCTCCCTTTTTCTCTTTTCCATGCTTGCAGCACCGCCATCTTTATCAATGACTCTGCTGGTTCTTTCCGATTCTACAGAACTTAATGTTTCTTCTATAATTTCATCCAGTGTTGTCGCTGTAGATTCTACACCACCGGATAACGGATAACATCCGAGTGTACGGAAACGCACCATCTTCCTCTCAGGTTTTTCACCCGGATTCAGACGCATTCTGTCATCATCTACCATGATGATATTTCCGTCACGGTATACAACCGGTCTTTCTGCTGCAAAATACAATGGAACGATCGGAATATTTTCTCTCTTTATGTACTGCCAGATATCCTTCTCCGTCCAGTTTGAAATCGGGAATACACGGATACTCTCGCCTTTGTTAATTTCTGTGTTATATAATTTCCACATTTCCGGTCTCTGGTTCTTCGGATCCCATGCGTGGGACGCATTCCGGAAAGAGAAGATTCTTTCTTTTGCACGGCTCTTTTCTTCATCTCTTCTGCCGCCACCAAAAGCTGCCGTGAATCCATATTTGTTCAATGCCTGCTTTAATGCCTGCGTTTTCATGATATCCGTATAAGATGCACCATGGTCAAATGGATTGATGCCCTTCTCAACACCTGTCTCTTATACACATCTGACGCTGCCGACGATCGCATAAGTG
>ERZ1026990.777-NODE-777-length-11430-cov-3.880000_pt1 | contig 11430 bp, 6 predicted proteins | sample MGYA00519557_ERZ1026990 | MGnify/ENA primary metagenome ERZ1026990 (study PRJEB26926, sample SAMN06164797) | human gut metagenome | biome: ENVO:00009003; feature: ENVO:2100002; material: ENVO:00002003 | host: Homo sapiens | place: USA | collected 2012 ... | reverse complement strand
GAGATTAGCGAGTGTCTCGTGGGCTCGGAGATGTGTATAAGAGACAGAAATACTTCCGGTATGTTTGTTGACCATCGGTTTGACAGGATGTGAGGATGAGACCAAGTATCGTCCTCTGCCGGAAGCTGTACCTTTGACAATGAGCATCAATGAAAAGGCGTTTGTGATGGGAGAACACTTGAAAGTAGATATTAAAGTGGAACCAGATGCTGATGGTAATGAGGTGGTAGCTAACGAAGATTTCGATATTTACTTTACGGCAAAAGCCGGAACGGAAGATGTAGCGAATGTGTTCGAACCATTTAGTAGTATTGTTACTTTCCCGAAAGGAGAGAAGCAGATTCAGGTGGATTTTCCGGTTAAGACTTCCGGATTAGTTGGTACTACTACGATGGAGTTTGTTGCTTTCGCACGTGGTTATAAGATGGCTAATTCCAGTCAGGGAATCAAGGTATCTGATTATTATCGGATATCCATGTCTCTGGAAAATAATACAGAAAATGTGGTGACAGAAGGCGGTAAGTTTGTATTGGTTGCCAAAGTAGACAAACCGAGTTCTGTGCCACTCGAAGTCACTATTACTCCGAAGGAAGGGGAAGAGGGCAGGTATGACAATCTACCTTCTACTTTAACTATTCCTGCAGGAAGAACTTCGGTCAAAAGTGCTGCTGTGACTATCAAACAGGACTATGAAATGACAGGCGACTTGCAGTTGGTATTGAATCTGAAAAGTAATTCTTCTTCCAATCCGATGACTGCTCCTGCATTGACTATTACCATGACAGACCTGGAATCAATGGCTGATCCTGATTTGTATGATATGACTACTGTATATGAGAATCCGAACATCATGTTTGTTTCTTATGATGATGACTGGTTTACGGGTAAAGAAACAGCTAAGATGGACGAAGGAACAGCACATCCGAATGCCGAATTGGGCAGTCAGTGGAAGTTTGATTATGCTATTGAGTTCCATAAAAATTCAACATCGGGAGATTATCAAAAATTAGGTAATGCAACGGATGCCAATAGAGGAAATGTTTTAAAGATTGATTGGACCAAATACGCAAAAGTTACTGATGAAGGTGAATTGAATATTTGTGTAGGTGTAGAAGGTACTAATTATGGAACAGCAGGAATACATTGCTGTAAGTCTTTAGGGCAGATGTGGGCACAAAATGTTACACGTATATATCCGGGTATGCGTATTGAAATGAAAGTTCGTTTAGGAGGTAATAGAACAGGATTTGTACCGATGATAGAGGTGAAGAATCCAGCAACTGCTACTACATGTAAAGAAGCTAAGCAATCAATCTGTATACTTAAGAATGTTTCCGGCTCTGCAATCACCCAATCGGTGAGGGGAGAGGTTGTCAGTGATGCGAAGAGCGTAGTATCTGCTATTCCTAAAGTAGAAGATTATAATATTTATTGGGTCGAACTAGTCGATGAAAATACAATAAAGTTAGGTATTAATGGTTCTACAACCTTGGAAGTCACAAGGGATATGTTGGATTCATGGCCTTTTACCAAAGCTTCTACGGGAACATCAGTTGGAGCGAAAGGTCTTTATTTAGTAATGCGAATGGACTTGTTCGGAGAAGGTAATAGTGTTTCTTCTGAACTTCCGGCAGGTTGGGATACTGAACTGAAGTCAATTAATCCTGCAAATTATGCAACAGAAGGACCAAGAATGATAATAGACTGGATTCGTTTCTATGTAAATGATAACTATAAACGGGAAGCGAATGAACTTGTGAATAGAGACTATAAAGTCTCAATTCCTGGTAAGTTCTACCAGTTCTATTAATCTGTCATATTGACGAACCGTTTTCAATAGTATGAAATAAGTTCAATGCCGGAAGGCCATCGTGCAACAGCGATTTACTTCCGGCATTTACTGCTAATTCGGGTGGAAATAGAGAATATTGTAAATACATTAGCTATTTGTAGACATACTTTTTACATATCTTCCCTATCTTTGCCATGTAATCTAAATAAATTAATCATTATGGAAAACCTGCAATCAAACTTGTTCTATTCTTTGGCAGGAGTAGCCGCCGTTGCCTCCCTTGCATCTTGTACAAACAAGCAGAAAACGACAGAACAAAAGCCGCTGAACATCGTCTATATTATGACAGACGACCATACAGCCCAGATGATGAGCTGCTATGACACCCGCTACATGGAAACTCCGAATCTTGACCGCATTGCGGTGGATGGTGTACGTTTTACTCAAAGCTTCGTTGCCAATTCATTAAGCGGTCCCAGCCGTGCCTGTATGATTACGGGTAAGCATAGCTGTGCCAATAAATTCTACGATAATACGACTTGCGTATTCGACAGTTCTCAACAGACATTCCCGAAGCTGCTGCAAAAGGTAGGTTATCAGACTGCGCTGGTCGGCAAATGGCATCTGGAAAGTTTGCCATCCGGATTTAATTACTGGCAGATAGTACCCGGACAGGGGGATTACTATAATCCTGCCTTTATTACACAAGATAATGATACCATCCAGAAACACGGATATATCACGAATCTAATTACCGATGATGCTATCGACTGGATGGAAAACAAGCGAGATCCGGAGAAACCGTTCTGCCTGCTGATTCATCACAAGGCGATTCACCGTAACTGGATGGCGGATACATGTAACCTTGCTCTCTACGAGGACAAGACATTCCCGTTGCCGGATAATTTCTTTGACGACTATGAAGGTCGCCCTGCTGCGGCTGCTCAGGAAATGAGTATCGTGAAGGACATGGATATGATTTACGACCTGAAGATGCTTCGTCCGAATGAGAAATCACGCCTGAGATCACTTTATGAAAGATTCCTCGGACGCATGGACGAAGGACAGCGTGCCGCATGGGACAAGTTCTATGCTCCGATTATCGATGATTTCTACAAACAGAATCTGACAGGAAAAGAACTGGCCAACTGGAAGTTCCAGCGTTATATGCGCGACTACATGAAAACCGTGAAGTCTCTTGATGATAACGTAGGACGTGTGCTCGACTATCTGAAGGAAAAAGGGTTGCTGGACAATACACTGGTAGTTTATACTTCCGATCAGGGTTTCTACATGGGCGAACACGGTTGGTTCGACAAGCGTTTCATGTATGAAGAATCTATGCGCACACCACTTATCATGCGTCTGCCGAAAGGTTTCGACCGCAGGGGAGATATCACCGAAATGGTACAGAACATCGACTATGCACCTACTTTCCTTGAACTGGCAGGAGCGGAAATTCCCGCAGATATCCACGGAGTATCACTGCTGCCTCTGTTAAAGGGTGAGCATCCGAAGGACTGGAGAAAGTCTCTGTATTACCACTTCTATGAATATCCTGCCGAACACATGGTGAAACGTCACTATGGTGTACGTACGGAACGCTATAAACTGATTCATTTCTATAATGATATCAACTGGTGGGAACTGTATGATATGCAGGCAGACCCGTCGGAAATGCACAACCTCTACGGTGAGGCTGAGTATGAACCGGTAGTAAAGGAACTGAAAGACGAATTGCTGAAACTACAGGAACAATATAATGATCCCGTCCGCTTTTCTCCGGAAAGGGACAAGGAATAACCCCCGAATAATACAATGACAAGAACGATTTTAATATTACTGATAGGCTTTCTATCTTCGATAGTAGCCGGATGTAGCGATACTAACTTGACACATGACATACCCTTGGTTCCACGCCCGGCGCAAATAGTGCCGGGCAGCGGGAACTACCTTTTCTCCGGTAAAACGGTATTTGCCGTAGAGAACGAGGAGCAGGCGGAAGTGGCACGCAGCTTTATAGCTTTGTTTACCCGTGCGGCAGGCTTTACTCCGAAGTTGACGGTAGGCGATGCGGAAAAGGGAAATGTTCGTTTCCAGACGGATGCAACCTTGAAAAGTGAGGCATATACGCTGCAAGTGTCTCCGAAAGAAATTATTATCGAAGCATCGGATGCAAAAGGATTCTTTTATGCTTTGCAGACCATTCGCCAGTTGTTTCCGGCATCCATCGAAAAAGAGGAAGTGTCGGATAAAAAAGTAAAATGGAGTATTCCGGCAGTGAGTATTCAGGACGAACCGCGTTTTGGTTACCGTGCGTTATTGCTGGATGCGTCACGCTTCTTTATTCCCAAAGAGAATGTATTGCGCATTATCGATTGTATGGCAATGCTCAAAATAAACACGCTTCACTTTCATCTGACAGATGATAACGGCTGGCGTGTGGAAATCAAGAAATATCCCCGTTTAACGGAAGTAGGTGCATGGAGAGTGGATCGTACGGACCTGCCTTTTCCTGCCCGGCGGAATCCGGAACCCGGAGAACCCACTCCGGTAGGAGGTTTCTACACACAGGAAGAAATAAAGGAAATGGTGGCTTATGCGGCTGAACGTCAGATTGAAGTAGTACCGGAAATCGATACGCCGGCACACAGTAATTCGGCATTGGCAGCTTATCCTCATTTAGCTTGTCCGGTAGTGAAGGAATATATCGGAGTGCTCCCCGGTTTGGGAGGACGAAATTCCGAGATCATCTATTGTGCCGGAAATGACAGTGTCTATGCCTTTCTTCAGGATGTGATGGATGAGATTCTGGAATTGTTCCCTTCCCGATATATCCATATCGGTGGCGATGAAGCCCGTAAAACTTATTGGGAGAAATGCCCGCTGTGTCAGGCACGGATGAAAAAGGAGAAGCTTGCCAATGAAGAGGATTTGCAAGGTTATTTCATGAATCGGATGAGCGAATATGTACGTAGCAAAGGGCGCGAGGTGATAGGCTGGGATGAGCTGACGAACAGTAGCTTTTTGCCGGACGATGCCATTATTCTGGGTTGGCAGGGATACGGACAGGCTGCACTGAAGGCTGCCGAGAAGGGACATCGCTTCATCATGACTCCCGCACGCATCATGTACCTGATTCGTTATCAAGGACCGCAGTGGTTTGAGCCGCTGACGTATTTCGGCAATAATACACTGAAAGATGTGTATGACTATGAGCCGGTTCAGAAAGACTGGAAACCGGAATATGCGGATTTGCTGATGGGCGTACAGGCTTGTATGTGGACAGAGTTCTGTAATAAGCCGGAGGATGTGGATTATCTGGTATTCCCACGCCTGGCGGCATTGGCGGAAGTGGCATGGACACAACCGGAAAAGAAAGACTGGACTTCGTTCCTGAAAGGAATGGATTCGTTTAATGAACATCTCTCAGCCAAAGGGATAGTGTATGCCCGTTCGATGTACAATATACAGCATACCGTGAGACCGGAAGACGGAGCACTGAAAGTAAAACTGGAATGTGTCCGTCCGGATGTGGAAATCCGTTATACAATGGATGGAAGCGAGCCGACCGCCGCTTCACCGCTCTATGAACAACCATTGTTGGTAAAAGAAGCTCAAACAGTCAATGCCGCAACGTTTGCCGATGGACAGCAGATGGGGAAAAGACTGACGCTTCCGGTACACTGGAACAAGGCTACGGCAAAACCGTTGCTGGGTAATAAAGTGAATGAAGCTGTCCTGAACAACGGAGTCAGAGGAAGTCTGAAGCAAACGGACTTTGAATGGTGTAGTTGGGGAAGTAGCGACCGTATTTCCTTCACCGTTGATCTGTTGCAAAAGGAGAAAATGAATACGCTGACAATCGGTTGTATCACTAACTATGGAATGGGAGTGCACAAACCGAAATCAATCCGGGTAGCCGTGTCGGACGATAATGCGACTTATCGGGATATCAACGAATTGGAATATACTCCCGAGGAGATATTCCGTGAAGGAACTTTTATCGAAGACCTGTCGATAGATATGAGAGGAACCGTTGCCCGTTATGTGCGGGTTACAACGGAAGGAGCGGGAGAATGTCCGGCAAATCATGTACGTCCCGGACAAGAATCAAGAGTATGTTTCGATGAACTGATCATTGAATAACCAGTCACCAAAAAACAATATAATAATGATGAAATTAAAGAAACGAACGTTTTTAATCTTGATGGCAGCACTGACTGCTACCTTCGCTTCGGCTCAGAAACAGCCTTTGCCGGAGTGGCAGAGCCAGTATGCGGTAGGACTGAATAAACTCGCTCCTCATACCTATGTATGGCCTTACGCCGACGCTTCCGATATTGAAAAGCCGGGAGGATATGAACAGTCTCCTTATTATATGAGTCTGAACGGGAAGTGGAAATTTAACTGGGTGAAGAACCCGGACAACCGTCCGAAGGACTTTTACCAGCCCTCTTATTATACCGGAGGGTGGGCGGATATTAATGTTCCCGGCAACTGGGAACGGCAAGGCTACGGAACAGCTATCTATGTCAACGAAACTTATGAGTTTGACGACAAGATGTTCAACTTCAAGAAGAATCCGCCATTGGTTCCATCTGCTGAGAATGAAGTAGGTTCCTATCGTCGCACGTTTAAGGTGCCTGCCGACTGGAAAGGACGTCGGGTAGTGCTTTGCTGCGAAGGAGTGATCTCTTTCTATTATGTATGGGTGAACGGAAAGTTGCTTGGCTATAATCAGGGATCGAAGACGGCTGCCGAATGGGACATTACCGATGTACTGAGTGAAGGAGAGAATGTGGTAGCTCTGGAAGTATATCGCTGGAGTTCGGGTGCTTATCTGGAATGTCAGGATATGTGGCGTCTGAGTGGCATCGAACGGGATGTTTATCTGTATAGCACTCCCAAACAGTATATTGCTGACTATAAAGTAAGTGCTTCCCTTGATAAAGAGAAATACAAAGAAGGTATCTTCAATCTGGAAGTGACGGTGGAAGGCCCTTCTGCTACTGCCGGCTCTATCGCTTATACACTGAAGGATGCTTCCGGAAAGGCAGTATTGCAGGATGCCATTAACATCAAGTCCCGTGGACTGAGTAACTTTATCGCTTTCGATGAAAAGAAGATTGCGGAAGTAAAAGCATGGAATGCGGAGCATCCTAACCTTTATACCTTGGTACTCGAATTAAAAGACGCGCAAGGAAAAGTAACCGAACTGACCGGTTGTGAAGTCGGTTTCCGTACTTCGGAAATCAAGGACGGACGTTTCTGTATTAACGGTGTTCCGGTGCTGGTGAAAGGGACGAACCGTCACGAACATTCGCAACTGGGACGTACCGTAAGCAAAGAACTGATGGAACAGGATATCCGCCTGATGAAACAGCATAATATCAACATGGTGCGTAACTCACATTATCCGACTCATCCGTACTGGTATCAGCTTTGCGACCGCTACGGGCTGTATATGATTGATGAGGCGAATATCGAATCGCATGGCATGGGATACGGGCCTGCCTCCCTTGCCAAAGACAGTACTTGGCTGACCGCTCACATGGACCGTACACACCGTATGTACGAACGTTCCAAGAATCATCCGGCTATCGTGATCTGGTCACAGGGCAATGAAGCCGGTAACGGCATCAACTTCGAACGTACTTACGACTGGCTGAAATCGGTAGAGAAAGGCCGTCCCGTGCAATATGAACGTGCCGAACTGAATTACAACACGGACATCTATTGCCGTATGTACCGCAGTGTGGACGAAATTAAGGCATACGTGGGTAAGAAGGATATTTACCGTCCTTTCATACTCTGCGAATATCTGCACGCAATGGGCAATAGTTGCGGTGGAATGAAAGAATACTGGGATGTCTTTGAAAATGAACCGATGGCACAAGGTGGCTGCATTTGGGACTGGGTGGATCAGAACTTCCGTGAAATAGACAAAAACGGAAAATGGTACTGGACTTATGGAGGCGATTACGGACCGGAAGGAATCCCCAGCTTCGGTAATTTCTGTGGCAACGGTCTGGTGAATGCTGTTCGTGAACCGCATCCTCATCTACTCGAAGTGAAGAAAATATATCAGAACATCAAAGCGACTTTGTCAGACCGGAAGAATCTGAAAGTCTGCATAAAGAACTGGTATGACTTTTCTAATCTGAATGAATATATCCTGCGTTGGAATGTGAAAGGGGAGGATGGAACCGTACTTGCCGAAGGCACGAAGGAAGTAGACTGCGAGCCGCACGCTACGGTAGATGTCACTTTGGGTGCCGTCAAACTTCCGAATACCGTTCGGGAAGCCTATCTGAACCTAAGCTGGAGCCGTAAAGAGGCCACTCCGCTAGTGGATACCGACTGGGAAGTGGCATACGACCAGTTTGTACTTGCCGGTAATAAGAATACGACGGCTTATCGTCCGCAGAAGGCGGGAGAAACAGCTTTTGTTGTGGACAAGAATACCGGGGCACTTTCTTCCCTGACTTTGGATGGAAAGGAATTGCTGGCTGCACCAATCACTTTGAGCCTGTTCCGTCCGGCTACGGATAATGATAACCGGGATAGGAACGGAGCCCGTCTGTGGCGCAAGGCCGGTTTGAATAACCTGACACAGAAAGTGGTATCACTGAAAGAAGAAAAGACATCGGCAACGGTCCGTGCTGAGATTCTTAATGGGAAAGGACAGAAAGTAGGAATGGCGGATTTTGTTTATGCACTCGACAAGAACGGGGCATTGAAGGTTCGCACCACCTTCCAGCCGGATACGGCGATTGTGAAGTCGATGGCTCGTCTGGGGCTGACCTTCCGCATGGCAGATGCTTATAATCAAGTATCTTATCTGGGACGTGGCGATCATGAAACGTATATAGACCGCAACCAGTCCGGTAGGATAGGACTGTATGATACGACGGTAGAACGGATGTTCCACTATTACGCTACCCCACAATCTACAGCTAACCGGACAGATGTACGCTGGGCGAAACTGACGGATCAGGCAGGCGAAGGTGTCTTTATGGAATCGAATCGTCCTTTCCAGTTTAGTATCATTCCTTTCTCGGATGTATTATTAGAGAAGGCGCACCACATTAATGAACTGGAGCGTGACGGAATGATAACTATACATCTGGATGCCGAACAGGCAGGAGTAGGTACGGCTACCTGCGGACCGGGTGTATTGCCGCAATATCTGGTACCGGTGAAAAAGCAGAGTTTTGAATTTATGCTTTATCCGGTAAAATAGCCTGAAACTGATTGCATTTGGATAGAAATATTGCATTGAGATAGAATATAGGGGAGCGAATGGCATGGATTTAGCGAAGTTTAATGAAAAGCGCTTCGGGAAAGCCATGAAATTTGCTCCTTTATATTTATCTTTGTCTCATTAGCATTAAATCAATATTTATTATGATGAACAAACTACTTACTTCTCTCTTTTTATCTTCTGTGATAACGTTGGGCGGATGTGGACTGACGAAAGAAAACTACTATGTGAAGCATGTTGAATTTCCACAGGATGCAACCCTCGAACAAAAAATCGATATGGCAGCAAGGCTGGTTCCTACCCCCCAGCAGGCTGCGTGGCAACAAATGGAGCTGACTGCTTTCCTGCATTTCGGTATCAACACATTCACCGGACGCGAATGGGGCGATGGTCAGGAAGACTCTGCTATCTTTAACCCTACAGAGCTGGATGCAGAACAATGGGTGCGCACCTTGAAAGACGCCGGATTTAAAATGGTACTTCTCACGGCAAAGCATCATGACGGCTTTTGTCTGTGGCCTACAGCTACCACGAAACATTCGGTAGCCTCTTCCCCTTGGAAAAACGGTCAGGGCGACGTAGTGAAAGAACTGCGTAACGCTTGCGATAAATATGATATGAAATTCGGAGTCTACCTCTCTCCGTGGGACCGGAATGCGGAATGCTACGGAGATTCTCCTAAATACAACGAATTCTTTATTCGGCAATTAACGGAATTACTTACTAATTACGGCGAAGTGCACGAAGTGTGGTTTGACGGCGCAAACGGAGAAGGACCGAACGGAAAGAAACAAATCTATGACTGGGATGCGTTCTACAAGACTATCCAACAGTTGCAGCCGAAAGCGGTGATGGCAATTATGGGCGATGATGTCCGTTGGGTAGGTAATGAAAAAGGATTGGGACGCGAAACGGAATGGAGTGCAACGGTGCTGACTCCGGGCATTTATGCTCGTTCCGAAGAAAACAACAAACGACTGGGCGTCTTTAGCAAAGCCGAAGATTTAGGAAGCCGTGCGATGCTGGAAAAGGCAACGGAGTTATTCTGGTATCCTTCGGAAGTAGACGTGTCTATCCGTCCGGGATGGTTTTATCATGCGGAAGAAGACAGCAAAGTGAAATCCTTAAAACATCTGGCTGATATCTATTTCCAGTCGGTAGGCTATAACTCGGTGCTCTTGCTGAATATTCCTCCCGACCGCAGAGGATTGATTAATGAAGCGGATGTGCAGCGGTTGAACGAATTTGCTGCTTATCGGGAGAAGATATTTACGAACAACCGGATAGAGAAAGGAAGAAAAGACTGGGAGGCTGTTTCCGGCAGTGAAACTGTTTATTCCTTGAAACCGGAGTCGGAAATCAACGTTGTGATGTTGCAGGAAGATATCACGAAAGGGCAACGGGTGGAGTCTTTCACCGTAGAGGCATTGACGGAACAAGGCTGGCAGGAAGTGGCGAAAGGAACGACTGTAGGCTATAAGCGTATGGTTCGTTTTCCGGCAGTAAAGGCTACCCAGCTTCGGGTGAAGATCAACGAATGTCGTCTGACGGCTCACATCAGTCAGGTGGCAGCCTACTATGCAGACCCTCTGGAAGAAGAGAACCGGACGGAAAACTGGAACAATCTGCCTCGTGCTTCATGGAAACAGGTGGCTGCTTCTCCGTTGACCATTGATCTGGGCAAAGAAGTCGAACTCTCCGCATTTACTTATGCACCTCTGAAAGCGGAAGCGAAACCGACGATGGCTTTCCGTTACAAATTCTACGTGAGCGCAGATGGCAAGAACTGGAAGGAAGTGCCTGCCAACGGTGAGTTCAGCAATATCATGCATAATCCGTTGCCGCAGACTGTCACTTTCGGTCAGAAGGAAAAGGCACGCTTTATCAAGCTGGAAGCTACCACCCCTACGGCTACAACGGCGCAAGTAGAAATGAATGAAATCGGAGTGACCGTAGCTCCTTGAAGAAACATTGAATTTTAACTTAATAAGTACATCACTTTAAGAATAGATACTTATTCATTCTAACCTAATAATTATCAAAAGACAAAATGAGAAAAGAATTTTATGGTATATTACCTTTAGCGTTAACTTCCTGTCTGGCTTCTCAGGCCACTGCTCAGGAGAAACAGACCCAGCGTCCGAATGTTGTTTTTATCTATGCAGACGATATCGGTTACGGCGATTTGAGTTGTAACGGAGCCAAGACTATTCATACTCCTAATGTGGAACGTCTTGCCAAAATGGGAGTACGTTTTACCAATGCGCACAGTGCGGCTGCCACCAGTACGCCTTCCCGTTATGCGATGCTGACCGGCGAATATGCATCTGTCTCTTATACACATCTGACGCTGCCGACGATCGCATAAGTG
>ERZ1026990.756-NODE-756-length-11611-cov-4.045864_pt1 | contig 11611 bp, 7 predicted proteins | sample MGYA00519557_ERZ1026990 | MGnify/ENA primary metagenome ERZ1026990 (study PRJEB26926, sample SAMN06164797) | human gut metagenome | biome: ENVO:00009003; feature: ENVO:2100002; material: ENVO:00002003 | host: Homo sapiens | place: USA | collected 2012 ... | reverse complement strand
CGAGATTAGCGAGTGTCTCGTGGGCTCGGAGATGTGTATAAGAGACAGGGACAGAAGATATGGAAAGGTGAAGTAGGAGATATATTATGGATTTAAAAAAACTTATGACACAATCATTTTTAACGAGAACGATCAGCGGAATTGTGCTGGTTGTGCTGCTGATGATTACCGGACTGCTGGGCGGACCGGTATTGTACGCAGGTGTTTTAATCATCGCATTAATCGCGGTGTATGAGATGCTCGGTGTTATGCAGCTGAAAGACAGCCTGATAGCGAAATTTGCATATGTGGGAACCGTGCTGTATTATTTTATGATTTATAATACGGGTGCAGAATACCTGGATGTATTTATCATTGCGTATCTGATGGTAATTCTTGCAGTCTATGTGTTTACCTATCCGAAATATAAGACGGAGCAGGTGCTTCACACATTTTTTGCAGTGATTTATGCAGCAGTACTTATGTCATTTATTTATCTGGTCAGAAGCGGAGATGACGGAATATTCCTCATCTGGCTGATTTTCCTGTCATCCTGGGGATGTGATACCTGTGCGTATCTGACAGGGGTAACCTGTGGAAAGCATAAGATGGCACCGGTTTTAAGTCCGAAGAAATCCGTGGAAGGCGGAATCGGCGGAGTGATCGGGGCAGCACTGCTTGGTGCGCTGTATGGCTTCCTGGTAAGAAACCAGGTTGGCTTTGACCATCCAGCACTGGTTTGCGCAGTTGTATGCGGGGTTGGCGGACTGATTTCCATGGTTGGGGATCTGGCAGCTTCTGCCGTAAAGAGAAATTACGGAATCAAGGATTATGGAAAGCTGATTCCTGGTCATGGCGGTATTTTAGACAGATTTGACAGTGTATTATTTACGGCACCTGTCATCTATTATCTTACCACATTGTTTGTTTTATAAAGAGAGAAAGAAGAGGGAATATACATGAAGAAGATTGCAATATTGGGTTCTACCGGTTCGATCGGAACACAGACACTGGAGGTAGTGCGAAATAACCGGGAAGAATTAGAGGTTGTTTCCCTAGCAGCAGGAAGTAATGTGGAGATACTGGAAAAGCAGATCCGGGAATTTCATCCGGAACTGGTATGTGTTTATAAGGAAGAAGCGGCAGCAGAATTAAAAAGCCGCATAAAGGATACGCAGACCAGGGTTGTTTCCGGTATGGACGGTTTGATCGAAGCAGCCGTTATCGAAGCAGCTGACATTGTAGTTACGGCATTTGTGGGAATGATAGGAATTGTTCCTACAATCGAGGCAATTAAGGCAGGGAAGGATATTGCACTGGCAAACAAGGAAACACTGGTAACGGCGGGACATATTATTATCCGGCTTGCAGAGGAAATGAAAGTAAAGATTCTGCCGGTTGATAGTGAACACAGTGCGATCTTCCAGTGCCTCCACGGAGAATCCGTCAAAGAGGCGGAAAAGATTCTTCTGACGGCATCGGGTGGTCCGTTCCGCGGATGGAAAAAAGAGCAGATGAAGGATATTACCGTGGAACAGGCATTGAAGCATCCGAACTGGGCAATGGGTCAAAAGATAACGATAGATTCGGCAACCATGGTAAATAAAGGACTTGAAGTGATTGAGGCAAAGTGGCTGTTCGGAGTTGGGTTCGATCAGGTACAGGTTGTAGTCCAGCCGCAAAGCCTGATTCATTCCATGGTCGAATTTAAAGATGGTGCTATTATGGCACAGCTTGGAACACCGGATATGAAGCTGCCAATCCAGTATGCCCTGTTCTATCCGGAACGGAAGTTTCTTCCGGGAAAAAGAGTGGATTTTTCCACCCTGACACATATCGATTTCCAGATACCGGATATGGAGAATTTCGAGGGGCTGGCACTGGCATATCAGGCTGGAAGAACCGGCGGAACCATGCCGACCGTATTCAATGCAGCCAATGAATATGCAGTGGCAAAATTCCTGAAGAAGGAAATCGGTTTTCTGGATATTACGGATTGCATCCGTTATGCCATGGAATCGCACAAGACCGTGCAGAATCCGGATGTGGCAAAAATCCTCGAAACCGAAAAAGAAGTATATGAATTATTAGGAGGCTATCGATGAGTATTGTAATAGCGGTTATTATTTTCAGCTTGCTGATTTTCATCCATGAACTGGGACATTTTCTTCTGGCTAAGAAAAATGGTATCCGCGTGGTGGAGTTTTCCATCGGAATGGGACCAAGACTGTTTTCTTTTGAAAAAGGGGACACCCGTTATTCACTGAAATTATTATTTTTTGGCGGTTCCTGCCAGATGCTGTCGGAAGACTTTTTTGAAGACGAGGAACTCGAAAAGGATAAAGAACACGCATTTGAAAATAAATCCGTATGGGCAAGGATTGCTGTCGTCGTGGCTGGCCCGCTGTTTAATTTTCTTCTGGCATGGGTGCTGGCGGTAATTGTCATGGGCGGTGTCGGATATGATGAGCCGTTCATTACCTATGTACAGGAAGGTTCAGCCGCAGAGAAGGCAGGATTGCAGCAGGAAGATATTATCCGGGAGCTGAATGGGGAAAAGATTACACTCAGCAGGGAAATCGATGTGGAATTATATGTCAATCCGGTTTCGGAGGACACGGTAGAACTGGTGTACGAAAGGAATGGCAAGAAGTATACGGCAGAGATAGAACCGGAATATGTTGAAAAATATGCGATCGGTATTACCTATTCCATACAGGAAGGGGACAGTGCCACAATCGCAGAAGTAGTCGAAGAGGGTCCGTTTGAGAAAGCCGGCGGTAAAAAAGGCGATATTATCCGGGCAGTAAACGGAACAGAGATTGACGGAGCGAAGGAATTAAAGGAATACTTTACGGAAAATCCGTTAAAAGACAAAGAGATAAAAGTTACCATAGAGCGCGACGGAGAAACGCAGGAACTGGCAATGACTCCGGTATTAAGCAGCAAGGGCTACAGCATGGGATTCAGCTATAACTCTGCACGTGTGGAGGCAAGTCCGTTAGAAACTCTCGAATACAGTTTTGCAGAAATCAAATATCAGATTACTTCCGTATTCAAGAGTCTTGGACTGTTATTTAAAGGAAAACTCGGGGTAAAAGATTTCTCCGGACCGGTAGGAATCGTGGATATCATTGGAACAACATACACTCAGGCAAAACCGATGGGAGCATGGATGACTTTCCTGAATGTGGCAAATATTACAATATTGTTAAGTGCAAACCTCGGTGTCATGAATCTGCTTCCGATCCCGGGAGTGGACGGGGGAAGACTGTTCTTCCTTCTGATCGAAGCCATTTTCCACAAAAAAGTGCCAAAGAAGTTCGAGGGTGTACTGACAGCGGTTTGTATGCTGCTGTTAATGATTTTTGCAGTATTCATTATGTATCAGGATATTATGAAGCTGTTATAGGAGAGGAAAAAAGATGTACAGAGATAATACAAAGACCATAAAGATAGGAAACCGCTGTATCGGGGGAGGAAATCCCATTCTGATTCAGTCTATGACAAATACAAAAACTGAGGATATCGGTGCAACTGTGGCACAGATTCTCAGACTGGAGGAGGCAGGCTGCGACATTATCCGCAGTACCGTGCCGACCCTGGAAGCGGCAAAAGCGATCGGCGAAATTAAAAAACAGATCCATATCCCGCTGGTGGCAGATATTCATTTCGACTATAAGCTTGCGATCGCTGCGATTGAGAACGGTGCGGATAAGATCCGTATTAATCCTGGCAATATAGGCGGTACGGAGAAAGTGAAGGCGGTTGTGGATGCGGCAAAAGAGAGAAATATTCCAATCCGTATAGGTGTCAATAGTGGTTCGCTCGAAAAGCCAATCCTGCAGAAATACGGTAAAGTAACGGCTGAGGGAATCGTGGAGAGTGCACTGGATAAAGTGCATATGATAGAAGAACTTGGATATGATAATCTGGTAATCAGCATCAAATCCTCGGATGTCATGATGTGCATCCGGGCACATGAACTCATGGCCGAACAGACAAAATATCCGCTCCATGTGGGAATCACGGAATCCGGTACGGTTTATTCCGGTAATATCAAGTCCGCAGTCGGACTCGGTGTAATTCTGTATCAGGGAATCGGTGATACCATCCGTGTGTCCCTGACCGGAGATCCGGTCGAAGAGATCCGGAGTGCGAAACTGATTCTGCAGACACTCGGATTAAGACAGAGCGGAATTAAGGTAGTGTCCTGTCCGACCTGCGGAAGAACCAATATCGATTTGATCGGACTTGCAAACCGGGTAGAACAGATGGTTACAAAATATGACGATCTGAATCTGACCGTGGCGGTCATGGGATGTGTGGTAAACGGACCAGGAGAAGCAAGGGAAGCGGACCTTGGGATTGCAGGCGGCAATGGAGAAGGACTTCTGATTAAGAAAGGAGAAATTGTCCGGAAAGTACCAGAAGAACAGCTTCTTTCCGCATTGGAAAAAGAACTCGCAGAATGGAAGTAAAATTATGGCAGAGAGTAAACGATTTTTTCAGGTGTTTCCTGAGTTAAAACTGGAAAATAATTTAACAGAGCTTCTGAGTCTTGTCCAGATTGACCGGATTGCGGCAAATCATAAGAAGGATGCGATCCGTGTCTATATGACGGGAACCAGGATTATTCCGAAAAAAAGCATTTATATGGTTCAGGATGAAATCGAAAAGCAGATGTTTGGAACGGGCAATATCCGTGTCCAGATTGTGGAGCATTATATTCTGTCCAGACAGTATACTCCACAGACACTCTGGGAAGAGTATCAGGAAAGTATTATGGAAGAATTGCGGGCGAAGAGTGTAGTTATGTATAATATGCTGCGAAGGGGAGAACTTATATTCGAGTCAGAAGATAAGGCGAAAATGCGTCTGGAAGATACCCAGTTAAACAGAACCAAATCCATGGAACTCTATCAGTATATCTCGGATGTCGTATCCGGCAGATGCGGGCTGGATCTGGATCTGGAACTGGAATATACAGAGCCGAAGGCGAGTAAGTACCGTAAGCAGATGGAACAGCAGGAAAAGAACGAGATTGCCGAGATTCTGGAACGGAATAAAGAACTGAAAAAGCAGCATATGCAGGAAAAACAGGAGCAGAAAGAAGAAAAGAAAGAAAAAGCAAAACCAGAGAAAAAAGAAGCGTCGCCGGCAGCAGAAAAGAAAGAGCCGGTCATGCAGCCGCAGCGGCAGGAAAGAAGAAGGGATTACTACCGGAAATCAGATAATCCGGATGTACTCTACGGACGCGAGTTTGATGGTGAATATACGAAAATCGAAGATATTTCGGAAGAGAGCGGAGAGGTCATCATCCACGGACAGATTATTTTCCGGGAAGCAAGGGAGATCCGGAACGAACGTACCATCATTACATTTGCCGTAACTGATTTTACCGATACGATTTCTTCCAAACTTTTTGTAAAGAATGAGAATCTTCCGGAAATGCTGGAAGTGATAAAAGAAGGCAGTTTTATCCGTTTAAAGGGAATGGCAATGTTAGACACTTACGACAAAGAAGTGGGAATTGCATCCGTGACCGGAATTATGAGGGGAACGGATTTCCGGGTAAAACGTATGGACAACAGTGTGGAGAAACGTGTGGAGCTGCACTGTCACACAAAGATGAGCGATATGGACGGTGTATCCGAAGCGAAAGACATTCTGGCGCAGGCCATTGCATGGGGACATCCGGCACTTGCCATCACGGATCACGGTAATGTGCAGGGATTTACCGAAGCATTGCATGGTCTGGATAAGATAAAGGCAAAGTATAAGGATAAGGGCGGCATGCCGGACTTTAAGGTAATCTATGGGGTTGAGGCATATCTGGTAGATGATTTGAAAAACATTGTGACCGATTCACAAAACCAGTCGCTCGATGACAGCTATGTGGTATTTGATATTGAAACCACAGGATTCAGTGCCACCTATGATAAAATCATCGAAATCGGTGCGGTAAAGGTGGAAAAAGGGCAGATTACGGATCGGTTCAGTGAATTTATCAATCCGAAGATCCCGATTCCGTTCCGGATCGAGCAGTTGACGGGAATCAATGATTCCATGGTGATGGATGCGGCAACGGTGGAAGAAATCCTGCCGCGTTTTCTGGAATTTTCCAGAGGCTGCGTAATGGTGGCACATAATGCGGACTTTGATATGAGTTTTATCTTTAAAAATTCCGCAGATCTGGGCTATGATCTGAAATGTACCATTGTAGATACCGTGGCACTGGCAAGAGTGCTGCTTCCGTCCTTAAACCGTTTTAAGCTGGATACGGTAGCAAAAGCACTGGGAGTATCGCTGGAGAATCATCACCGCGCCGTGGACGATGCGGAATGTACGGCACATATTTTTGTAAAATTTGTGGAAATGTTAAAAGAGAGGGAAATTAAGGGGCTGGATGAAGTCAATAAGATGGCACAGTCAACCGAGGAATCCATCCGGAAGCTGCCATCCCACCATGCCATTATTCTGGCGAAAAATGAACTGGGAAGAAGGCATTTATACCGTCTGGTATCGGATTCCCATGTAAAATATTTCCACAGACAGCCGAGGATTCCAAAAAGTGAATATCTGAAATATAAAGAAGGACTGATTATTGGTTCTGCGTGTGAAGCGGGAGAATTGTATCAGGCGGTGTATGGCGGAAAAAGCATGGAAGAAATCGCCCGTCTGGTGAATTTCTATGATTATCTGGAAATCCAGCCAAATGGCAACAATCTGTTCATGGTGCGCAAGGGCGAAACAACTATGGAAAACCTGATTGAGATCAATAAAAAAATCGTGGAGCTGGGAAAGAAATTTAACAAACCCGTAGTTGCAACCTGTGACGTACATTTTCTGAATCCCGAGGATGAAGTGTACCGCAGGATTATCATGGCAGGAAAAGGATTTGATGATGCGGACGATCAGGCACCGCTGTTTTTACGGACAACGGAAGAAATGCTGGCAGAATTTTCCTATCTCGGTGCGGATACGGCACATCAGGTTGTCATCGAGAATACCAATAAAATCGCTGACATGATAGAACCGCTGTCGCCGGTGCATCCGGATAAAGCACCTCCGGTCATACCAAATTCTGACCAGATGTTAAGGGACATCTGCTATAATAAGGCACATTCCATGTATGGAGAAGAACTGCCGGAGATTGTAACGGAGCGTCTGGAGAGAGAACTGAATTCCATTATTTCTAATGGATTTGCCGTTATGTACATTATCGCACAGAAGCTTGTGTGGAAATCAAATGAGGACGGATATCTGGTCGGATCGCGTGGATCGGTCGGCTCTTCCTTTGTAGCCACCATGGCGGGAATCACGGAAGTAAATCCATTAAGTCCGCATTATTACTGCGAATCCTGTCATTACAGTGATTTTGATTCCGATGACGTAAAACAGTATGCAGGTGGTTCTGGATGTGATATGCCGGATAAAAACTGTCCGGTCTGCGGAAAACCACTTATCAAGGCCGGATTTGACATTCCGTTTGAAACCTTCCTGGGATTCAAGGGAAATAAAGAGCCGGATATCGACCTGAATTTCTCCGGAGAGTATCAGAGTAAGGCACATGAATATACCGAAGTTATCTTCGGAAAGGGTCAGACCTTCCGTGCGGGAACGATTGGTACACTGGCGGATAAGACGGCATATGGCTATGTCAAGAATTATTATGAGGAACGCGGCAAGCATAAAAGACCGTGTGAAATCAACCGTATTGTACAGGGCTGTGTCGGCGTAAGAAGAACCACGGGACAGCACCCGGGCGGAATCATCGTTCTTCCGTATGGGGAAGAGATTTACAAATTCACCCCGATCCAGCATCCTGCAAATGATATGACGGTCAAGACCATTACTACACATTTTGATTACCATTCCATTGACCATAACCTGTTAAAACTTGATATTCTGGGACACGATGATCCGACCATGATTCGTATGTTAGAGGATCTGACCGGACTGGATGCAACGACCATTCCACTCGACAGCAAAGAGGTTATGTCGCTGTTTAAGACAACGGAGGCATTAAAAATCAAGCCGGAGGATATCGGTGGGTGTAAGCTGGGTGCATTGGGAATCCCGGAATTCGGTACGGATTTTGCCATGCAGATGTTAATCGACACGCAGCCGAAGAACTTTTCCGACCTTGTGCGTATCGCCGGCCTGTCACACGGAACGGATGTATGGCTTGGCAATGCACAGACACTCATTAAAGAGGGCAAGGCCACCATTTCAACGGCAATCTGTACGAGAGATGATATTATGACCTATCTGATCGGAAAGGGAATGGACAAGGAATTGTCCTTCACGATCATGGAGTCGGTACGAAAGGGAAAAGGCCTGAAGGATGAATGGGTGGATGCCATGACGGCGGCAGGTGTGCCGGACTGGTATATCTGGTCCTGTAGGAAGATTAAATATATGTTCCCGAAAGCCCATGCGGCGGCATATGTCATGATGGCATGGCGTATTGCGTACTACAAGGTATTTTACCCGCAGGCGTTTTATGCGGCATTTTTCAGTATCAGGGCTTCTTCTTTTAACTATGAGCTGATGTGCCAGGGAAGGGATAAGCTGGAATATTTTCTGGCGGAATACCGTAAGAAAAAAGAAAACGGAACGATTACACCGAAGGAAGAAGATGCGATCAAGGATATGAGGATTGTACAGGAAATGTATGCAAGGGGATATGAATTTCTGCCGATTGATCTGTACCGGTCAAAAGCGACTAAATTCCAGGTCATTGACGGAAAGCTTCTTCCATCGTTCAGTACGATTGACGGAATGGGAGATAAGGCTGCGGAAGCGGTTGTGGATGCAGCAAAAGACGGAGAGTTTTTATCGAAGGACGATTTCAGAATGAGAACAAAAGTTAGTAAGACAGTAATTGATTTGATGAGTGATTTGGGACTTTTCGGGGATCTTCCGGAAACAAATCAGTTATCGTTGTTTGATATGATGTAACAGTCGATTGAGAGGTTAGAGATGAGCGAATTAAATCCACTTAACGGAGGAAAGAAAAGTAAAATATTGGAAGAACGGAGACTGCGGGAAGAGCGGGAGCAGCAGAGAATCCGGAAACAGGAAAGGGAACGCAGGAACAAAAAGAGGAAGCGGCAGCAGATCGCCCTGATAAGCATTTTTACCGTGTTTACGGCAGTGTGCCTTGTCTGCATTGCAATTCTTCTGGGAAAAATGTTAATCACACCGAAGACAGAGGATGGAAGCAGCAAGCAGGCGGGTACGGAAGAAACAACGGCACCGCAGGTCGTTTCCAACAGTGTCGATTTATCAAAGCTTGCGATTGATGAGAGTATGTATATGTACGATAATGATCCGGAAATGCTGCAGGCATTGAAGGACAGGCTCTACAGCAGTGAAACGGAGGATGAAAGGCTGCAGTTTATCATAGAGCATCAGGCGGCATATCCGCCGGCAATGATTGAATTTCTGGTAAAATATGAGGAAGTGCTCGACTTCGTCCTGAAGTATCCGGTGGAGATTGAAAAAGAGCAGCCGACCTTCGTGGACATTTCCGCCGAATATGTAAAAGGCGAAGTACCGACCTTTATCCAGTGGGATGACCGCTGGGGCTATATCGAATATGGCGATAATGTCATCGGAGACTCCGGATGCGGCCCGACCTGCCTTGCCATGGCAGTGGTTGCCCTGACCGGAAAGACACAATATACACCGATTGCACTTTGCCGGTTTGCGACACAGAATGGATATTATGTGGATGGTGTGGGAAGTTCCTGGGATCTGATGCTTGGAGGTGCAAAAAAACTCGGATTAAGTTCAAAGCAAATCAGTATTTCAGAGGACAGCATCAAAAGCTCGCTGGACGACGGAAAGCTTGTGATCTTAAGCATGGGACCGGGAATCTTTACAAAAGGTGGACATTTCATTCTTGTATACAAATATGAAAACGGCAAGTTTTATGTAAAAGATCCGAACAGTAAGGAGAGATCGGATACGGGATTTACTTATAAGCAGATAAGCGATCAGATAAAGGGCGGCTGGGCCCTGGGTAAAGAGGAGAAGAAAAAATAAGGATATGGAAAGTTTTAATGTAAAAGATGTGAAAAGATTTATGGCGAAACTCCTGCTTCATGAGGACTTCGATCAGTATGAAGTGCAGGAGGCAGAGATTGTAACAGATATCGTGTTTAAAATAGACGGGCATGTACAGAAATCCTTCTATTCTGAGGAGGAATACGAGGAGCTGGGCTGCCCGCTTCTCATAAAGTGGAAGAAATTACGGCCGATCTGTTATGAAATTATTAAGGGAAAAAGGACTCCGGTGAAGTTCCGCTTTGTGCTGAAGCTGGCAGAGGAAGAACTTCGGGAGATAACAGATGGACTGGAACTGGGATTTACCAGACAGGATATCGGAGGACTGTATCTGAATATTGTGTTTGAAAACGGGAAATTAAACTGTATTACAGGGACATCACTGAATATCTTTACCATGGATAAAACCTTGGAGCGGGTATGGGATAAATGGGTGGCAATAGAGCTGGAGGGGACAGAGAAGGATGAAAATATAAACAAAGTATAAATTATTAGCACTCACTAAAAATGAGTGCTAATTTCCTCTTGACATTTGCAGAAAATAGAGATATCATATCATAAAAGTATTTATGAAGGAGATGTTTTTAAAATGGCAAATCAGCAGGGAAACTTATCAATTAACAGTGAAAATATATTTCCGATTATTAAAAAGTGGTTGTATTCCGACCATGATATATTCTTCCGTGAATTAATTTCCAACGGATGCGATGCGATTACAAAATTAAAGAAGCTGGATATGATGGGAGAATATCAGATTCCGGACGATACCGAATTTAAAGTAAGAGTCGTGGTAAATGACAAGGACAAAACTTTGAAATTCATCGATAATGGTCTTGGCATGACCGCAGAAGAAGTAGAAGAATACATCTGCCAGATCGCTTTTTCCGGTGCAGAGGCATTCCTTGCACAGTACAAGGACAAGACAAATGAAGACCAGATTATCGGACATTTCGGACTCGGTTTCTATTCCGCATTTATGGTAGCAGACCGCGTGGAAATCGATACCCTTTCCTATAAGGATGGAGCAAAGGCAGTACACTGGGATTGTGACGGCGGTACAACCTATGAAATGAACGACAGCGGGAAGGACACCGTCGGTACAGAGATTACCTTATATCTGAATGAGGACAGCGTGGAGTTCTGTAATGAATACCGTGCAAGAGAAGTCATTGAGAAATACTGTTCATTCATGCCGATTTCCATTTTCCTGGAGAATGAAATGGCAGAACCGCAGTACGAAACCATACCGGAGGAGGAAGTGACAGAAAAAGATACTGTCATTGAAACCGTGGTAGAACCGGAAGAAACCGAGGAGAAAGAAAACGAGGACGGAACAAAGGAAACCGTTGTGACAAAGCCGGCACAGACAAAGAAGAAGATCTTAAAGAGACCGGTTGCATTGAATGATACGAATCCGCTCTGGGCAAAGCATCCAAACGAATGTACCGAAGAGGAATACAAATCCTTCTATACAAAAGTATTCCATGATTTTAAAGAGCCGCTGTTCTGGATTCACCTGAACATGGATTATCCGTTTAACTTAAAAGGTATTCTC
>ERZ1026990.749-NODE-749-length-11665-cov-5.327218_pt1 | contig 11665 bp, 8 predicted proteins | sample MGYA00519557_ERZ1026990 | MGnify/ENA primary metagenome ERZ1026990 (study PRJEB26926, sample SAMN06164797) | human gut metagenome | biome: ENVO:00009003; feature: ENVO:2100002; material: ENVO:00002003 | host: Homo sapiens | place: USA | collected 2012 ... | reverse complement strand
ACCCACATCCGCCAACTTCTTACCGAAAAGACTTTCGCCTTTACATTGGTCGGACTGACATCCATTCATCGCCGGATCTTTGAAGGTATATTCAAGTTTGCAGGACAGATACGCGACTACAACATTACTAAAAAGGAATGGGTTCTTCGTGGCGATACGGTACTATATGTTTCCGCCCCCGATATTCGTAAGGCTATCGAGTACGATTTGGAACAAGAACGCCAATTCGATTATTCCAAAGTAGACCCAAACGGACTGGTGAACCATATCTCCCAATTCGTATCGGGTTTATGGCAAATCCATCCATTCGGTGAAGGAAACACCCGAACGACTGCCGTATTTACAATTCTCTATCTCCGTTCCATGGGTCTCAATGTAACGAACGACCTATTCGCCCACCACTCGTGGTATTTCCGTAATGCACTGGTACGAGCCAACTACCAGAATATCCAGAAAGGCATTATGCGTGATTCAGAGTATTTGAAACGCTTTTTCCGCAATTTGCTGCTGGGAGAAAATAATGAATTGCGAAATCGGTATATGATAGTCCATGCACCGGAAGAATGGGTTACGGAACAGACACAACACGAAACCCGAACAAGTACCGAACAACCTACCGTACAAGTAACCGAACAAGTTCGTGCCCTATTGCTCGCCCTGTCTGACGGACAGTTGCCATTAAAAACCTTGATGGAAAAAGTCGGTTTGAAGCACCGTCCGACATTCTTGGGAAATTATATAGCTCCATCTTTGGAAGCCGGTATCCTCAAAGTACTTTACCCCGACAAGCCCAATCATCCAAGACAAAAATACTTGCTCACAGTTAAAGGTCTGGCTTTATATAACGACTTAAAAAAGCTTCCGCAATGAAAAGACATAATCCTATGAAAAAGGCATTTTACTTCTTCGCGGTCTTGCTCCTCCTGTCTTGCCACCACGCGTCCCAAAAAGGACATACGGTTTCCGTCCGCATCGACCCAGACGAAGCAGAAAACTCCATTGCCGCCGACGAGTGGCTGGACACGGCCGGTTGCGCCCTCATCCCCTTGGCCGACACGGAAAAACCGATAACAAATGCCACCCGGCTCAAGACACACAGGGACAAGATATACATTCAGGACGAAGAGACGCATTGCCTGCATGTGTTCCACGCGGACGGGACACTCGACTTCTCCATAGACCGGCGCGGAAAGGCGGGCAACGAGTACTTGTGGCTCTCGGACTTCCATGCCACGGGCGAACGCCTTTACCTGTTGGACCATATCGGGCAAAAGATTCTGGAATGTGACACACTGGGGCGGTTCATCCGGAAGAGGGACATAGACGGCTATTATGCCAACGGCATTTTTGCCACGGACGAAGCTTTGTTCCTCGTCAACGAAGGCAGCACGCCCGAAGCCGGGGCTTTCCACGTTTTCCAGTTTGACCGCGAAGGCACATTTAGGAACAAGTTCATCCCCTTCAATCCGGACAGGGGTTTCGGCTCAAGCAAGGAATATGACACGGACGGGCAAGGCGGCCTCCTCTTCTGCCAAGCCCCGGACGACACCGTGTTCCTCGTCACGCCGGAAGGATGCACGCCACTCGTGCACATCGACTTCGGGCAGCACGCCCTCCCGGAGGAATACCATCACCTGAACCTATTGGAAATCATGCGCAAAGGACTCTACCGGCAATACGTGACGGGCATCAACAGGATTTTCGGGAACGGAAAGCTTGTTTTCCTGCAATACCACTACGGTGACGACTGGAACTGGATAGTCTACGACCGTGAACAGCAGGAAGTGGTGAAGCATGGGCAGACGTTGGATGTCAACCACACGTATCGAATCGGCTTGAACGAGTTTGCCATGGAAGACGGCTACGTATACGAAATCTGCCCGGCTTTCGACTTCCTCATGCACGTGGAGCATTTCATGCCGCGCATATCCCCCGAACCGCGCTACCGAAAAGAACTGAAAGAAACGGCCGCACGGCTGACGGACGTATCCAATCCCGTACTCGTCCGTTATAAATTCAAACACGCGGAATGAAAAGGGATTTTATCGTCTTTTTCACGAGTTTGAAACAATAAACGGTTACCTTTGCCCTGACTAAAAATCATAAAGATTATGGATACACAGATTTCATTCGGCATTGAAGAAACAACTGACGGATTTTTAGCTTATCAACTGCAAAATCCATCTTGTTATGCTTACGGTTCAACCGAAGAAGAAGCTTACGAAGCACTCTACACCCTGACGCACGAAGAAAGGGAAATGTACACGTGGGAGGAGTGGAACTAAAAAGCGTATCAAACCATCCGTGCCCCGAAGACTTGGCATTGCAACCTGTCCTCGGGGCACGGATGTATAACAAAATAGGGAATCTCAGAACATTTTAGCCACCCGCTCTATCCCTTCCACCAGCGCGTCCACCTCGGAGCGGGTGTTGTAGAGGGCGAAGGAGGCGCGCACCGTGCCCTCCACGCCCAGGCGGCGCATCAGCGGCTCGGCGCAGTGGTGCCCCGTGCGCACGGCGATGCCCAGGCGGTCGAGCAGCGTGCCCATGTCCAGGTGGTGGATGCCGCCCACCAGGAAGGAGATGACGGCGTCCCGCTCCCCGGCCTGGCCCAATATGCGCATGCCGGGAATCCGGCGCATGCGCTCCAGTGCATAACGGGTCAGTTCCTGCTCGTGCGCATAGATGTTGTCCATGCCCAAGGCGGAGACGTAATCGAGGGCGCGCGCCAGTCCCGTGGTGGCCACGTAGTCGGGCGTGCCGGCCTCGAACTTGAACGGCAGTCCGTTAAAGGTGGTATGCTCGAAAGTGACGTGCCGGATCATCTCGCCGCCTCCCATATAAGGCGGCAGCCGGTCGAGCCACGTCTCTTTGCCATAAAGCACGCCCACGCCCGTGGGGCCGTAAATCTTATGTCCGCTGAAGGCAAAGAAATCCGCATCGAGCGACTGCATGTCTACTGCAAAATGCGGAGTGCTCTGCGCACCGTCCACCAATACGGGCACGCCGTGGGCATGGGCGATGCCGATCATCCGGCGCACGGGGTTGACCGTGCCCAGCACGTTGCTCACGTGCGTCACGCTGACGATGCGCGTGCGGTCGTTGAAGAGCCGTTCGTATTCGTCCAGCATCAGTTCGCCACGGTCGTTTATCGGAACTACCCGCAACTTGATGCCCTTGCGCGCCTGTAGGAGTTGCCAGCTCACGATGTTGGAGTGGTGCTCCATCTCGCTGAGGATGACTTCGTCGCCTTCGCGCATGAAGGCCTCGCCGAAGCAGGAAGCCACGAGGTTGATGCTCTCCGTCGTGCCGCGTGTGAACACTATCTCGGCCGGCGAGCGGGCATTCAGGAAGCGGCGCACCGTCTCGCGGGCCGCCTCGTGCAGCTCCGTGGCCTGCTGCGAAAGGAAATGCACGCCCCGGTGCACGTTGGCGTTCACGTTGTAGTATTCGTCCGTCATGGCTTCCACCACGCAGCGGGGCTTCTGCGTCGTGGCCCCGTTGTCCAGATAGACCAACGGGCGGCCGTAGACCTCGCGCCCCAGGATGGGGAAGTCTTTCCGTATCTCTTGTATGTCGTACATCTTTCTCTTATTTACATAGTTTGCATCCCGAACAACGGCTCAGCTCGCCACGGAAACGCTTCTCCACCAAATGGTGCAGACGGTCGCGCAAGGCCTCCAAGGAGATGGCGTCGATGACTTCGCCCGCAAAAGCGAACTTGAGCAACATCTGTGCCTCTTCGCGGCTGATGCCGCGCTGCTGCATGTAGAACAGGGCCTGTTCATTAAGCTGTCCCACCGTGGAACCGTGGCTGCACTTCACGTCGTCGGCATAAATCTCCAACATGGGTTGGCTGTACATGCGGGCTTCCTTGGTGGCACAGAGGTTGGCATTGCGTTCGTTCGAAATCGTATGCTGCGCACCCTGCCGTACCAGAATCCGTCCGGCAAAGGCGCCTACGGAACGTTCGTCCATCACATATTTATACAACTGGTTGCTGACACAATGCTCGGCACGGTGGTCTATCAGGGTGTTGTTGTCCACGCGCTGCTCCTTATCGGCTATCACGCAACCGTAGAGGTTCGACTCGGCTCCTTCGCCGTCCAACACCAAATCGGTACGGTTGCGCGTCTGACCGTTGTGTAACGTAATGTTGTAGAGGTTCACCACGCTGCCGCGCTGCTGCCGCACATACATGTTGCTGAAACGCCGGTTCTTCACGTGTGTCTCCTCCAATTCATACAACTCCAGACGGGCGTTTTCTGCCGCAAAGACTTCCACCACTTGGGTGGTCAGGAAATTACGGTCGTCCATCGCATGGTCGCAGAAAAGCAACCGCGCCTGCGCGTTTTCTTCCAATACGACCAATACGCGGCGGTTGGCCATCAGGTCCACGTCGGAACGCAGGATGTTCACCACCTGCAACGTACGTTCCACCACCACGCCACGCGGCACGTAAATGAAGAGTCCGTCTTGCACCAACATCGTGTTCAGCGCATTAATCGCGTCTTTCTCCGTACGGGCCAGTTTGCCGTAGCAGGCCGACACCCGGTCGGGATAATCCTCGGCCGCCTGCTTCAGGGAGCATACCACCACGCCTTCGGGCAACGCGGCGGCCGGCAGCGACTTCCGGTAAAAAGCGTCGTTCACCACAAAATAAAGCGAAGTGCTCAGGTTCGGCACGTCGCACCGGAAGGCCTCGTAAGGATTGACGGGAAACTCTACCCGGTTCAGGTTCAGCCCGTAGTCCGGCGCAAAGGCCGCCGGCACGTCCGTATATTTATAGCGTTCCACTTTCTGCGTAGGGAAACCCTGGCGGGTGAAATCCTCAAAAGCCTTGTCGCGCAAGGCGTTCATCGCCCCTGCGCTATGGCTGTCGAGCATTTCCCGGCATCCGGTGAAAATATCCATGTATTGTTGTTCGCTATTCATCGCCTCTCAAGTTTTTAAACGGCCGAAGTTTCGGCCTTGATCCAATCGAAACCCTTGTTTTCTATCTCCACGGCCAGTTCCGGACCTCCGCTTTTCACGATGCGTCCGCCGAGCAGCACGTGCACCACATCCGGCTTGAGGTAGTCCAACAGGCGTTGGTAATGGGTGATGACCAAAGCCGAAGTTTCCGGCGTACGCAATTTGTTGAAACCTTCGGCCACGATGCGCAAGGCATCCACATCCAGTCCGGAATCCGTCTCGTCGAGGATGCTCAACTTGGGTTCGAGCATGGCCATCTGGAAGATCTCATTACGCTTCTTCTCCCCGCCGCTGAACCCTTCGTTGACGGAACGGTTGGCCAGCTTGCTGTCCAGTTCCACGACCTTTCGCTTCTCGCGCATCATCTTCAGGAAATCTCCCGCGCTCATCGGTTCCATCCCGTGATACTTGCGCTTGGCATTGATGGCCGCACGCATGAAGTTGACCATCGACACACCGGGAATCTCCACCGGCTGTTGGAAGGACAGGAAGAGTCCTTCGTGCGCCCGTTCTTCCGGTTTCATGGCCAACAAGTCCTTGCCGTTGAACGTCACGCTACCACTCGTCACCTCGTATGCGGGATTTCCCACCAATACATTGCTCAACGTACTCTTTCCGGCTCCGTTCTGCCCCATCAGGGCATGTATTTCCCCCGGATTTACCGTCAGGTTGATACCCTTCAATATCTCTTTGCCATTGATACTGGCATGCAAATCTTTTATCTCTAACATAATGTCTGTCTTTTAAGTTTGTCTATCCTACCGTGCCTTCCAATGACACATTCAGGAGTTTCTGCGCCTCTACGGCAAACTCCATCGGCAGTTTGTTGATTACATCCTTGGCATAACCGTTTACAATCAGTCCCACGGCCTCCTCGGTGGGGATGCCGCGCTGGTTGCAATAGAACAACTGTTCTTCCGAAATCTTCGACGTGGTGGCTTCATGCTCCACGATGGCCGTCTCGTTACGTACGTCCATATAGGGGAAAGTATGCGCGCCGCACTCGCTGCCTAACAACAGAGAGTCGCACGAGCTGTAATTGCGTGCCCCGTCGGCTTTCGGCGCCACACGCACCAACCCACGATAGGAATTCTGGCTTTTGCCGGCCGATATTCCTTTACTGATAATCGTACTCTTCGTGTCGCGCCCCAAGTGAATCATCTTTGTGCCCGTATCGGCCTGTTGGTAATTGTTGGTCACAGCCACACTGTAGAACTCAGCTTGGGAATGGTCTCCGCTCAAGATGCAACTGGGATACTTCCACGTAATGGCAGAACCTGTCTCCACCTGCGTCCACGAAAGCTTGCTGTTCGCCCCGCGCAGGTGCCCGCGCTTCGTCACTAAGTTCAGCACGCCACCGCGCCCTTCGGCATCACCCGGATACCAGTTTTGTACCGTACTGTACTTCACCTCTGCGTTTTCGTTCACCACGATTTCCACAATGGCTGCATGCAACTGGTTCTCGTCGCGCATCGGTGCCGTACAACCTTCCAGATAGGACACATAGCCCCCGTCATCGCACACAATGAGCGTACGTTCGAATTGTCCCGTATTCCGTGCGTTGATTCGGAAATAAGTGGAAAGTTCCATCGGGCAACGCACGCCTTTGGGAATATAGACAAAGGACCCGTCACTGAACACTGCGGAATTCAACGCCGCAAAATAGTTGTCACGATAAGGGACTACCGAACCTAAATATTGCTTTACCAAATCCGGGTACTCACGCACGGCTTCGCTGATGGAACAGAATATGATGCCGCGCTCCGAAAGTTTTTCCTTAAAGGTGGTCTTCACGGACACAGAGTCCATCACGGCATCCACCGCCGTACCGCTCAGTGCCAGACGTTCCTCCAACGGGATTCCGAGTTTATCGAAGGTTTTCATCAACTCGGGGTCTATCTCATCCAAAGATTTCGGCCCGTCCTTCTTCATGCCTTTCGTCGGGTCGGCATAGTAGGAAATGGCCTGGTAATCTATCTCCGGCATCTTCAAGTGCGCCCACGATGGCTGTTTCTGCGTCTGCCAATAACGGAAAGCCTGCAAACGGAACTCAAGCAACCATTCCGGCTCTTCCTTTTTGGACGAAATGAGACGCACCACATCCTCGTTCAGGCCACGCTCTATGATTTCGGTCTGCACGTCGGTACTGAAACCGTACTCATATTTCTTATGCGCCACCTCACGGACAAACTGGTTTTTCCCTTCGTTCGGCCCTTGTCCGTCCTTAGGAACGTCCCCACTTCTCTTATCTTCTTCTTTTTTATACATTTCTTTCATATCTCTCACTTATAGCCAAAGAGAGGAATGCTCCATAAGTACACCTTATGACCGCATTCCTGCCCTTCATCGTATTATGTAATAAGGTAATAGCTACCTTAACTGCTTTTTCGGGTCTTGCCCGCAGGCCGGTGAAGCCGCATCTTCCACAACCCTGACCACATGGGTCTTGCACACGTCGAACAGCTTATCGGACATGGCACGGACCGGATGATACAGACGGGAATGCTCGCCCGTCGAGCCGGAAATCAGATGTATCCTGAACGCGACATTCAACGCACAACTCAGAAACACCATGTATTTCAATCCGCCCAACAAAGCTCCCCCCAAACGGTTCAACCCTCCTAATTTCACGGTTTCCACGGCTTTTGTCAGCATATACGCCAACAGCGACAGCCCGACCGGAACACCGATCCACAAAAGGATAAATGCCAACGCCCGTCCTACGGATACGTCGCTTCCTATATAGGGAGCTATCCAATCGCCCAACACGGAATAAAGCATGAAGGCCACCCACAGCCCCGCTAAAAACCCCACAATGGAGACGACCTGACGAAAAAAACCGCACATCAGTCCCTTGACAAAGCCCACTAAGACCACGGCCAGAATCAGAATATCCAGCGCATTCATCACCTTTTTACAGCTTGGCCTTAACCTCCACCTCTTGATAGGTTTCAATCATATCGCCTTCGCGCAAATCGTTGTAGTTCACCAGGCTGATACCACACTCGAAGTTCGTACCCACCTCTTTCACATCATCCTTGAAACGTTTCAAGGCATTGATTTGTCCGGTGTGTACCACGATACCGTCGCGAATCACACGAGCCTTGTTGCTACGCTGCACTTTGCCGTCGACCACGTATGCACCGGCTACCGTACCCACCTTGCTGATATGGTAAACCTGACGCACCTCCACCGTAGCCGTCACTTCTTCTTTTACTTCGGGAGCCAACATGCCTTCCATGGCAGACTTCACCTCCTCTATCGCGTCATAAATGATAGAATAAAGGCGAATGTCGACACCTTGCTGTTCGGCCATTTTGCGAGCCGAAGCCGAAGGACGCACCTGGAAACCGATGATAATGGCCTCTGAAGCCGCAGCCAGAGCCACGTCGCTCTCGGAAATCTGTCCCACGCCTTTGTGAATCACATTCACGGCTATCTTTTCCGTAGACAACTTGATCAAAGAATCGCTCAAGGCTTCGATGGAACCGTCCACGTCTCCCTTCACGATGACGTTCAACTCTTGGAAACCACCCAAAGCGATACGGCGGCCCACCTCGTCGAGGGTCAGAATCTTCTGCGTACGCAGACCTTGCTCACGCTGCAACTGCTCGCGCTTGTTCGTGATTTCGCGGGCCTCTTGTTCCGTATCCATCACATGGAACGTATCACCGGCTGTCGGTGCACCGTTCAGACCCAGAATCGTAGCTGCCTGAGCCGGGCCGATTTCTTTCACACGCTGGTTACGCTCATTGAACATGGCCTTCACACGACCGTAGTTCGTACCGGCCAACACGATGTCGCCTACATGCAACGTTCCGTTCGACACCAATACCGTAGCCACGTAACCGCGTCCCTTATCCAAAGAAGACTCGATGATGGAACCGGTTGCCTTACGGTTCGGATTGGCTTTCAAGTCGAGCATCTCGGCCTCAAGCAATACCTTCTCCAGCAACTCTTCCACACCGATGCCTTTCTTGGCAGATATGTCCTGGCTTTGGTATTTGCCGCCCCAGTCTTCCACCAGGAAATTCATGGCCGCCAATCCTTCTTTGATCTTATCGGGATTGGCTGCCGGCTTATCCACCTTGTTGATGGCAAACACGATAGGCACGCCCGCCGCCATGGCATGATTGATAGCCTCCTTCGTCTGCGGCATGATGTCGTCGTCCGCCGCAATAATGATAATGGCAATATCCGTCACTTGTGCACCACGGGCACGCATGGCCGTAAACGCCTCGTGTCCCGGAGTATCCAAGAAGGTGATATGACGCCCGCTTTCCAGCGTCACGTTATAGGCACCGATATGTTGCGTGATACCTCCGGCTTCTCCGGCAATCACGTTCGTCTTGCGTATATAGTCGAGCAAAGAGGTCTTACCATGGTCGACATGCCCCATGACGGTCACAATCGGCGCGCGCGGTACCAAATCTTCCTCATCGTCTTCTTCCTCATTCACCGCTTCGGAAACTTCCGCACTGACATACTCCGTCTTGAAACCGAACTCTTCGGCCACCAGATTGATGGTCTCGGCATCCAGGCGTTGGTTGATAGAGACCATGATGCCGATACTCATACACGTACTGATAACCTGAGTGACCGGCACATCCATCATCACGGCCAATTCGTTCGCGGTAACGAATTCGGTAAGTTTCAGCACCTTGCTTTCTGCTGCCTGTTCTTCGAGCTGCTCTTCCATGGAGGCACGGGCATTCTCCCGTTTTTCCTTACGATATTTGGCGCCCTTTCCGGCTTTGCTCTTGTTCGTCAGACGAGCCAACGTCTCTTTTACCTGCTTAGCTACGTCCTCGTCAGAAACCTCTGCCTTGATGACCGGCTGCTGGCGGTTCTTGTTCTTATTATGTTTACCGCCACCCTGCTGGTTGGCCCCGGGAGCATTATCCCGTTTCTTCCCATTCTGCTGGCCCGCTACGGCATTCACATCCACACGTTCCTTGCCGATACGGACACGTTTCTTCTTGCCTTCGGACGCATTCTGCCCCGTTCCGCCCTGGCGCGAACGGTCTCCGCCTGCCTGGCGGTTCTTTTCTTCGCGCTCCTTGCGTTTCTCTTCCTTCGTCTTTTTCTTAGGACGGGTAGACTGGTTCAAAGCCGCCAAATCTATATGTCCCTTCACCTTGAGCTGGGGAGCAGCCTGCGCCGTATGGTTCAGACGGAACACACCGTCCGTTTCCGTACCGATGGCTTTGCTCTTCTCCTGCAGGCGTACCTCCTTCTGGCTCACGGGGGTCTCCGTCTCTGCCTGAGGCTTCTCCTCCTGTTTCGGAGCCGGTTCCGCTACGGGAGCCTCCGCCTTCACCTCAGTCGGACGGGTGGGAGCCGGAGTCTCCTTTTTGGATAAACCGCTCCCGCTCGGCAGACCCGGAGCAAGCTCCGTCTGCGCTCGCTTACCCGCGGTTTTCTCCGGAGCCGCAACCGGTTTGCGCGCCCCCAGATGATCCAAGTCTATGCGTCCTACGACTTTCGGCCCCTTTCCGAGTTTGGCCTCGGTCGCGGTCTTGATCTCCACCGGCTTCTCTTCGGGAAGCGCGATAGTCGCTTTCTTTTCTTTGTGTTGCCGCTTACGGCTGATGACAGCAGCATCGTCCCTCAACCCCTTGTCCTTCTTGAACTCGGCCACCAACATCTGATACTGTTCGTCAGAGATTTTGGTGTTGGGATTGGCTTCCACGTCGCTGAAACCCTTTTTCTGCAGGAACTCGACGGCTGTCTGAAGCCCTACATTACATTCTTTGGTTACTTTATTTAGTCTTATACTCATACGTTACTTATTCTTCCTCAAATTCTTCTCCTAAGATTCTCAATACCTCGTCCACGGTCTCTTCCTCCAGATCGGCACGGGATACCAACATTTCACGCGGCGCATTCAATACGTCCTTTGCCGTTTCCATACCGATACTTTTCAGCGCGTCTATAATCCACTGGTCGATGTCGCCCACGAACTCGTCCAAATAGATGTCGTCACCTTCTCCTTCGGCTCCCTCTATTTCACGGAACACATCTATGGTATATTCCGTCAGCATACTGGCCAGTTTGATGTTCAATCCGCTCTTTCCGATAGCCAGCGAAACCTGGTCGGGATTCAGGTAGACTTCCGCCTTGCGCTCCTCTTCGTGGATACGCACGCTGTTCACCGTGGCCGGGCTCAACGCACGGGTAATGAACAGCGAGATGTTCTGCGTGTAGTTGATCACGTCGATGTTCTCGCCGCGCAACTCACGCACGATGCCGTGCACGCGGCTTCCCTTCACGCCCACGCAGGCTCCCACCGGGTCGATGCGGTCGTCATAGCTCTCCACGGCTATCTTGGCACGTTCTCCCGGCATGCGTGCAATCTTGCGCACCGTGATCAGGCCGTCATGTATTTCCGGCACCTCGGCTTCCAGCAAGCGTTGCAGGAAGACGGGAGAGGTACGGCTCAGGATAATCTTGGGATTGTTGTTCGTATTGTCCACGCGGGCCACCACGGCACGCACGGCCTCGCCCTTGCGGTAAAAGTCGGAAGGTATCTGTTCCGTCTTGGGCAATATCAGTTCGTTGCCCTCGTCGTCTACGCAAAGCATCTCTTTTTTCCATATCTGATATACCTCCGCGCTCACGATCTCGCCCACACGGTCCTTATACCTGTCTCTTATACACATCTGACGCTGCCGACGATCGCATAAGTGTA
>ERZ1026990.724-NODE-724-length-11949-cov-4.408273_pt1 | contig 11949 bp, 5 predicted proteins | sample MGYA00519557_ERZ1026990 | MGnify/ENA primary metagenome ERZ1026990 (study PRJEB26926, sample SAMN06164797) | human gut metagenome | biome: ENVO:00009003; feature: ENVO:2100002; material: ENVO:00002003 | host: Homo sapiens | place: USA | collected 2012 ... | reverse complement strand
TCTACACTTATGCGATCGTCGGCAGCGTCAGATGTGTATAAGAGACAGGAATAATTCATCTTCCAATTTATCGCATGAAGAAACTCCGGGCAGCATAGCGATCAGCAGACTTCCCATTATTCCGTATATAGATATTATTTTTTTCATAATAAGCCAATTTTATTTAGTTTTACCATTCAGGATTCTGCGTCATATTCACGTTACGTTTCAGCTCGTAAGTCGGGAAAGGCCACAAATACATTTTCTGTTCAAACACTTTGTGTACCGAGGTGATGATAGTCTGTTTATAAAAATCAGCAATACGCGTTTCATCATCACTGATATTAATGTTACACCCCTGCAATAACTGGTTTTCTTCTGTCATAGCATCTTTCCAACGGCGTAAATCAAAGTAGCGCATACTATTCTCACCCAATAACTCTATCTGGCGTTCTCTTTTCAATTTCACACGGAAATCGTTCGGGTTATTATAAGTCTCCTCTGCATAGTCAGGTACTCCGGCACGCATACGGATACGTTTGATAGCATAACGCATTTCATCTACACTGCGCTGAATCTCTACATCAGCTCCGGTATAGGTAGTCAGATGGTAAACTTGTCCCGAAGTCAACTCATTCAACGCTTCGGCATAAATCAGAAGAATTTCACCATAACGAATGGTCATCTCTGTTTTATCAACCAGATATCCGCCTTCAGTCCGTGAGTCTTCCGAATTATAAAACTTCTTTAAAGTAACTCCTGTCAGTGGACATTCTTCCTTAAATCCCTGTTTGCCATCGTTCAGACCACGATAATAGAATATCTGTTGATCGCGGAATTCAGATTCAGAAGCACTGGAAGCTTCCCAAACCGAACCATTATAAGCGATGGACGCATAGAAGCGTGGTTCACGATTATTGTACATCAAATTCACCTTAGCCGGCAGGAAAGGATTCGCCACAGCATACGCCTGTGTAGTGAAACCTTGGGTTACGTAATCACCGGTAGCTTCCGCCTCTGTGATAGAACGTCCGTCGTTCATCGCATACGCATCGACCTGCTTCTGAGTAACAGCCAACCGATTGTTTCCTTTTAAAGTCTTTGGCGTAGATTGGTAAGCCCAGTCATTGATATGTCCTGTTCCAATTCTTGTCCGGGTAAATATAAGTTCCGGATTTTTCGATCCCAGAATCGTACCGTCAAAGTTGGACTTATAAGAAAGTAACGGGTCTACGTCCGCCCAACCTTCCGGATAGTTCTTATCCGAATAAAGTGCATTATGAGGAGGACGTTGTGAAGGCAGAACGGTCGCTTTCGGCGCTACAACATACAGTTCATACAGACCGGAAGCCTTAGCCAATTCAATCACATCCTTAGCAGCTGCCGCCGCTTTCGCCCACTTTGTTTCATCATAAGTCTGAGACACTAATTGATTACCATAGCAGTCTTTCACATTAAAGAAATCCGTATTTCCGTTGAAAAGCGGGCTGGCCGCATAAAGCAACACACGTGAACGAAGTCCTAATGCAGCTCCGCGAGTCGGACGTCCAAGATTGTTGACCGTTCTTTTAGTCGGTAGTGAACGGGCTGATTCAGCCAATTCCTGATCTATAAAATCAACCAGATTATCAAAATGCTCTCGTGGCAAGGAAAGTTCTTCATAAGAAAGATTCACATCCAGTCCTTCCAAAGGAATCAAAGGTACGGGACCATAGACGCGTATCAAAGCCCAGTAACAATAAGCACGCAAGAAACGTGCCTGTCCTTTCATATCGGCTATTTCATCCATCGTCAGTTCCGAACAGCGATCTACATTCTGAATGAAAGTAGATGCCTTTCGGATACCTTCATAATATTTCCACAGTCGTGACTCATTTTGATCTTTATCGCTCAATTGATTATCAGCACTATAGTTTCCTTCCACATAATCCTTCATGTCCGGATGGTAAAGATCATCACTAGCCCAGCGGAACGGTTCTCTATATTCACCAATATAATCCATTACACTGTATGCACTCGACAACCATCCATCCACATACACACGTTTGGAGAAAGCGGAGTCCAAAGATACCTGATCATAAAAGTATTTGTCCACATTGATATAATCGGTACATGACGAGAAGGACAATGTACCTATAGCCAGCAATATGGTATAAAGTATTCTTTTCATAATTCGTAGTTTTTGATTTAAAAGCTAAATTGAAGATAACAGGAGAAAGTTTTATTAATCGGATAGCTACTTCCCGATTCATTTGTACCTTCTGGATCCCACCAGTCAAACGGTGCCCAAGTAAACAAGTTCTGTCCGATAAATCCAAGACGCAGATTACTCACAAGGAACTTGCGTGTCCATACCTGAGGAAAGTCATAAGAAAGTTCCACATTTCTTAAGCGCAGATATTTTCTATCCTTCAACCAGAACGTAGATGCTCGGTTGTTCATATTGTTGTTTCCATAAGTCAGGCGAGGCCAGTCGGCATTCGGATTTTCCGTAGCTTCCGTGCCCGAAATTTCCTTTGGAATCCAACGATTACCATCTACCATAACTTGCAGAATATTACCTGTACGACCGTCATGGAAAGCATGAGGTCCACTGCCGCCTACGAAAAAGTCACATTTACCGGTTCCTTGGAGAAGCATGCTAAAGTTCCAGTTCTTCCAACTGGCGCTCAAGCCGATACCATACTGAAGTCCCGGCTGCTGACGATATCCCAAAGGTACCTCATCATCCGTTGTGATGACTCCGTCACCATTCACATCTTTATATTTAATATCTCCCGGAAGTATTGTTTTGTTAGCCAAAGATGCCTGAGAAGGACTTCTGTCAATGTCTTCCTGATCTTTAAACAAACCCAGGGCGATAAAACCACGGCTCTGATTCAATTGGAAACCCTTATTCATCTTGTACCATAATTCATTGGCGGCCTCATCCATATCCAGGATATCAGTTTTCTGATAAGTAAAATTACCACGGAGTTGCAGACTCACCTGTCCAATCTGCTGGGTGAAAGCGATATTTCCATCCCATCCGACTGATTTCATCTTACCTACATTGGCCATAGGTGTTTGGTCGGCAAGACCGGTTGTCAGCGGCATTTGATTGCGTTGCATAAAGATATCATCCCGTTTATCAACAAAGTAATCTACTGTTCCGGTGACTTTCCCATTAAAGATACTGAAATCCACACCGATATCATACTTCTTGGCAACCTCCCAGGTCAAATTCGATGTTCCCAGTGTTTTAATACGATAACCTTGTACTTTGTTAGTACCAAATTCACCAAAAGTATACGATCCTCCATCATCCGTACTTACCAAAGATATATAAGGGAAGCGACGTGCCTTATCATCGGTCAAGCTAGTTCTCAACTGGTCATTACCCACCTCACCATAAGAAGCTCTAATCTTAAACAGATCCAACCACGGCATCGCTTTCTTCACAAACGATTCTTCCGAAACCACCCATCCGGCAGATACGGCCGGGAAAAAGCCAAATTGCTTTCCATGTTCAAAATTCTCGGAACCTGTATAACCCCAATTAAATTCTGCCATATACTTATCTTGGAAAGCATAAGTAAAACGTCCTGAATAAGCCAAGTTGCGATGAGGAATAGATCCCATCAAATCACTCTCATCAAAATTGACGTCAGTAGTCTCTTGCTGATAGACCATAGCAAACACTCCAACGCGATGTTTCTGAGCGAACAATCGGCTATAATCCAAAGAAGCTTGCAAATAATAACGTTTATCTCCTTCCACTTTTTTTGTCTGAGACATTGCAGCAGCATTCTGTACTCTCTTCAACACCAGATTACCGTTTGCGTCACGAGAATATTCCGCAGACCACAACTCTTGCGCTTTAGAACGACGGATGGTATTCTTATTATAGGTATCAAAAGCAAAGACTCCGGAAAATTTCAAGCCTTTCGTTATAAACGACAAGTCCTGATCCAAAGCAACGCTACTTTCTACTTTGCTTTCCCAAATAGTGCGATATCCGGTTTGAGTCATCTGATACTCAGGCGTAGTCATGCCATTAACAACCGGCCATTGACCTGTAGACCATTTACGCGGAGAAGACAGCGGAGTATAGTAAGCAAAGGATTTCCAGATATCATCCGCATCGCTCTGTGGAGAATTGCGGTTAACCAACCATCCGCCTACACTCACTTTCAATATCGTTGAACGGGTTAAGTTCATATCTACATTCGCACGATAGTTCCAACGTTCATACGTCGTATTTGTATTGTATTTATTTTCAGAACTGGAAGTACGGTAACGTCCGTCTTCACTGGTATACTGTCCCGATACGAAATAACGTACATTATCGCTACCACCGGAGAAATTAATATTGGCATAATAGCTGGGAGCTCCACTTTTCAGCATCAAGTCTCTCCAGTCTACATTCGGATAAAGATCAGAGTCCAGTCCATACCGGATAATATTCATCTCTTCACTTGTATACAGAGGGCTTTCATAACGTCCTTCCAAAGCCTCATTAGCCAAACTCGCCCAATCATAAGCATTTGCATATTCAGGAACCTTCACCGGAGTATTCCAGCTGAAACCGGTTTTCACATTAATCTTCACTTTCCCTTTTTCACCACGTTTGGTAGTAATCAGGACAACACCATTTGCACCACGTTGTCCGTAAATGGCAGTTGCCGACGCATCCTTCAACACTGAGAATGATTCAATATCTTCTACCGGAATCTCATTAAAGCTACGTTCTACTCCATCCACCAGTATTAAAGCTCCTGACTTGGCACCAAATGTACTCATACCACGGATCCAGAACTCTGACATATTTTCACCCGGTTCACCGCTGGTTTGCATCGCTATGATACCCGGTACAACACCTGCCAATGCATTCGAAAGATTAGCTCCCGGAGCATTCAACTGTTTGATATCAACATTGGTAATGGCACCGGTCAAGGTCTTTTTCTTCTGGATACCACTGGCAGTAATCACCACCTCATCAATCTTACGGTTATCTTCTACAATTTTCACTTTCAGATTATTCCGGTCTTTGATCGATAACACAGGAATTTCAACTGTCTGATAACCAATAAAAGTCACTTGAAGTACATCATAAGCTCCCACCTTTATGGTAAACTCTCCATCTAAGTTGGTAATCGTACCGACGCCCGGCTGATTTTTAGCAACAATCGACGCACCGGCAACAGGACCAAGATTATCTTCCACTACCCCCTTGATTACAAATTCCTGCTTGCTCTCCTGTGCCCATGCACTATCAGGCACGAGCAGCATTACCGTCAAGAGTAATACGATACATTTTTGAATATTATTCATGGATAATTCTTTTTATAGATTATTTATTCTACTGTCACACGACGAATAACATGGTTATCGCGGTCAGCCACATAGACCGAGTTGTCCGGATAAACCGTCACACATTCGGGCTGATTGAATTTTGCTTCTTCGGGCAAACCGTCACCAAATCCACTCTGCTCGGGTTGGCCGGCGTACAGAGAAGCGGAACCTGCCGGTGTGATTTTACGAATAATGTGGTTATTACGTTCGGGAACAAACATATTTCCGTCTTCATCAAATGCCATCTGCTCCGGCTTATTCAGACGGACAGTCGCACCTGTACCATTGATATAGCCACTTTCATCCCATGCGCCGACAAAAAGAACCGGATTCCCAAAAGTATGTGTAGCAGCATCATAAGGAACCTGATAGATACAATGGCGGTTACATACCGCTACATAAAGGATCGTACCTTCGGTATTAAAAGTCATACGGGTTTCAATTTCCGTTGCATTGTTAATTCGGAAGAGAGGGGTAAAGTCTTCGTAACTCGGTCCGTCAAAACGATACACATAGCCAGTACCTTTATTACAGAAGAACACTTCCCCTGTTTTGGGATGTACTGCCAGTCCTGTAGTGCCGACTTTCTTCGCTCTGCAAAGTCCTCTTACATCCACGAATCCACCTTCGCGCGTTACATAAATAATATTGAAGTCAGTCTTGGTATTACTCTCATCCGTATAGGAATACTGAGAGATATAAAGAGTGTCCTGAGCCGGACTGAACGCCAGACAGGTAGGTGACTGAAACGGACCGCTGGAACACTGCACCAAAGTTTCCACTTCACCATTACGTGCACGGCGCAAAGCACCATTCTGTGTCTGACCACGTCCTTCATCTATAAAGAATACCGAACCGTCTTTATCAGTCAGCAAAAACCAGGTTCTCTGCAGCTTGGAAGCAGCATAACTGCCGTCCTCACGACCATTCATACCGTGTTGTCCCACCATCGTCGTCACATTACGCTTAAACTGATAACGGAATTTTGTCTCGGAAGCATACTCTTCTATATTTTCGTCTTTACCTATAAACAGACGAACATAACCTGTATCTGCACGTGCGGGAACGATGGCATAGATTACCTCATCGTCCATTCCTACAATAGCTGCTTCCTTGTTATTTACAGTGACCTTCACATAACTTGGATCGGAACCGAAATTTTTTCCACGGATGATTAACTGTGTTCCGATACCACCACTGTCGGGAGAGAAACTTTCGAAAACAGAGTGTTTACTCAAATCGGGAGGTAAGGCTTGATTTTGGCGTATCGGAGCCAAGTCATTGTTGCAACCCCAAAAGGCAGACATCCCTATTAATAAGGTAAGTCCGATTTCAAGCTTACGCTTCATAAATAAATTAGGTTTCATAAGATATTAAATTTAATTCAAACAAAATGAAATAAAAGGTAAAAAGGAATCATTGCATACTTAAATAAATTAAGTGGAGGATCGTGTTGTTGATTCATAGTTTCATGAGATATTTAGTTAAACATATTATATATATTCCTGCTTCTTTATTGCATCAGCAAAATTAGCGTGTTTGCCAAAATTCTGAGTTTTCCTTCTTCGTGTTTTATGCCACACGGCAGGGATATTTACTATTTTGGCATGATTTGATAATATTCCGGTTTTCTTTAAAAGTTAAATTCCCCGCAATGAAGGCTGAGATAAGATTCAGAATATCGATAACAGGAAAACGAACTTCTTATTTACTTTTTTGGCATAGACATTTACTCGCTTACAAACCTGCTATAGAGCATATTCTCTCAGTGTAATCAGACTCTTCACCTTCCGGGAAAAGTCTCGTTATGCTATACAGACAGTCAACAGAAGGGACTGATTATTGCACTTCTTCCAAGTGTTTGGTCCGGAATTCTTTTGGCGTGCATCCGTACTTTTCACGGAATACTTTAAAGAAAGTGACCTTATTAGAGAATCCGGCTTCGAATACAATTTCATCAATCGTCTTTTTCGTTTTCAGCAGCAAATCTTTCGCTACATGCAAACGACACTCCTTAATCATAATCGTAGGACTTTCTTCCCCCATCTCCTCCATTTTCCGGTAAAGGCTGCGAACGCTGATAGCCAAATGATCGGCTATGAAACGGGGAGTCAGTTCCTTCTCCTGAATGTGGTCATTGATAATCTTCAGAACAGATTGCTGGAACTTTTTCGATTCCTTATGTGTCAGTTTACCATCTGTCTTTTCAAAAGAGCTGATTGCTGAACTGAAATAATCCTTCAGTACTTCCTTACGTTCCAACATCTGACAAACAGAGATACGGAGATATTCGGCATTAAACGGTTTGGTGATATACATCTCGGCTCCTGCAGAAAGTGCAGCCATCTGCTGTTCCATTTCATGCCGGCCGGAAACCATAATAATAGGTATATGTGACGTTTCCTTCACCGACTTAATCCGTTTCGTCAATTCGATACCGCCAACTCCCGGCATCATGATATCGCAAATGATCACATTCGGATAAACTTCATTCAATACCTGCTCCACCCGTTCCGGCTCCTGCAGGGTGACCACATTAAAATCGTTAGAGAAGATTTCCCCGATGAACCACAACATTTCCAGTTCATCATCAATCACCAGCAATGTAGGCCGCATCTTGTCAAATTCATAGTGAGGAAGTTTCAGCACCAGTTGCGACTCTATTTTTGGAATGTATTCCGAAGTGATTCGTTTAGAAGACGATACGCCGGTAGTCACTTCCAGCGGAGGCAATGACAAAGTAAACAATACCCAGCCGTCAGGCGTATTTTCCACTTTCAGCGTACCATTCAGCAATTTCGCCATATTGTAGGAAATGGCAAGTCCCAGCCCATTACGGGAGAAGTTCTTTTCATCCTGGTTTTCAAAGCTATCCAGGATAGCATAACGGTTGAAAACATATTGAAAGTCTTCTTCTTTAATCGTACTTCCCTCATTGGCAACCCGGAGAACCAGCAGGTTTTCATCGTTGGTATCCACTTCTATTTTGATACTTTTCCCATCCGGAGTATACTTGAAGGCATTGGATATCAGATTGATAATAATAGTATTCAGAAAACCTTTGTCTGAGTTCCAGGAAACTTGCTCGGGTATCTTGCTCAGGAACGTGATATTCCGGGATTTAGCCATATCGACAAAGGTTTTTGCCGTATTTTTCATTAAGGAAGATACATTCAGGGCTTCGATCCTCACTTCCCGGTTTCCGGTTTCGATACGGCGGAATTCGATCAGTTCGTGAATCAGGTTATTCAAACGTTCCGCGTTCGTCTGAATCATCTGAACATAATCGACTACGAATTTACTGAGTCCTTTTGATGAAAGGATACGTCCGCAAGGACCGTAGATAAGAGTCAACGGGGTACAGAACTCGTGAGCTATATTAGTGAAGAAACGAAGTTTCGACTCAAATACATTCTTTTGATGGCGTTTCTCTATTTCATTCAGCAGTTCCTGCTTTTTCCGTTTGGTGCGGAGAATGAATGAACGTACCAGCATGGCGGCTATCATAAGCAGACATAAAGAATAAATGAGATACGCCCACCAAGAGGCGTACCACGGGTCACCGATCCGTATCAACAAAGAATAGACTTCACTTTCTTTATCGAATACACTATTGTAGTACTTCACCAATAACGTATACTCACCGGGAGCCATGTTCGTGAAAGAGACAGAACTTTCTTTACCATTATTAATCCACTGGTCACTCAATCCTTTCAGTTTATAAGAATAGGTGCAGTTATTTCCGTTCAGATAATCGACAGAGGTGAATGAAACGGCAAAGAAGTTCTGGTCGTATTTCAAATTCAGTACTTCATTCTCTTTTTTACGGGTGATAAACTCTCCAAGATTGTATTGTTCTCCAAAGATAGAGAGTTTGTCAAAGTAGATGGGAGGCATATAAAGCTGTTCGGGACGTCCGTCTGCCTGAATAGCTACAAAGCCGTTGATTCCTCCAAAAAACAGTATACCCGTTTGCGGGTCTCTGTAGGAAGCTCCGTCACTAAATTCGACGACTTTAAGCCCGTCGCCAAAGCCGTAAGAGCGGAATACATTTCTTTTGGTATCAAAATTAATCAATCCCTGATTCGTACTCAGCCAGAAGTTATCGGACGAATGCCTCAGAATGGCATGAATAGTACTGTTCAGAAAACCGTCTTTCGCATTAAACAGTTGATAAGAGTTTTCTGAGGCATACTTGATGACTCCATAAGTAGTACCGATCAAATAATTGTCCGCATCATCTTTTATAATAGGTACTACCTTGTTCAAGTTCATATTCTCATACTTATGAGTGGTCAGCGGTTCCAATCCGTTGATCGTTTCATTGAAGCGGTATACCCCGTATCCCATATTGCCGAACAACAGGTTCAGACTGTCCCCCTTGCAGATCGTAAAGAAGTAATTAGAGCCGAATTCTCCGCCATTGACCACATATCGTTGTAACTTTTCAAGAACCGGATGATCCGGTGTACCTCCGATACGCGCTCTGACTACTCCCATCCCCACACTGGCCAGCCACAATTCCGAGTCCTCCGTTTCATAAATATCATGTATGTATTTGAATTCCTCATTATCAATCCAGAGAGGAAGTTTCTTGATACGGCGTTCACGATACGAATAAAAGTTCAGTCCTTCTTCATCACCGATCCATAGCAAGTTACGGTTACTTTCTCTGATACAGTAGACCGCATTACTGCCTAAACCACTGTTCGATGTTGTCAGTATCTCCGAGCGGCAGTCCGAGATATTCTTTTGTACCTCATAATCAAAAATTTTAAGTATTCCATTCCCTTTGGTACCGATCCAAAAAGTACGCTCCTTGTCAAGCAGCAAAGCACGCACGGGCCGTTCTATCTTTTCGGTATAGTTATTCAGTACCACCGATTTTATAGAATAAAGAGGATTTGAGTAAAGATAAACGCCCTGCCCATCCGTACCAATCCAGACAACATCCTGAAAGCGGTCTTTTATCAGGCTGAATGTTCCGCTATTTATAGGTAAGGTCTGAATCTGATATTCACCGCTGCCCTTTTGTTTTTCCAACGTCAGAACACCGTCCATCATTAAGCCGACAAAAAAGCTATCATGATATTTAACAATGGAGGAAATCTTGTCATGCGCCTGTATGTTCGCTCCCAGGTTAGCTATAAATTCATTCTTTTTACTCTCAATATGAAAGGCATAGAGATTGTATTCTTTATCCACATAGTAAACGGCGGCGTCATCGTAAAAGCTACAAATCAATGGCGTGTGATGATCCAAACCGCTTTTCTGCGATACTAAAGTGATATTCTCCGTCAGAGGGTCCTGTTGCAGGTCATAACACCGATTATACCCTTTCATCATCACCCACATACGGTTATTTTTATCAAAGAAGAAAGTAATGACATCCGATATCGGGATACCGGTCACATTGATTTTCTTAAAGATGCCTTCCTTCTTATGAAAATAATAGATGCAGTTGGTGTCTTTAATGATAAACAAGGTGCCATGATTATCCTTATTCATCAAGAAGAGTTTCTGAAACTCATTAAAGCGTGTAATGGAGTTCGTTTTACGGTCCAGACGAATCAGGCTATAATAGGTCTGGAACCAATAAGTATCGTTGCCGGTATAGATAATATTATCAATTTGATTGCCGGATAAGTAATCCTCCTTGTCACGGGTCTTAAACTCTTCGATCTCCTGACCGTCATAGATATTGAGTCCGTCACAAGTGCCGATCCACATCAGTCCTTTGTCGTCCTGGCACAGAGAAGTAATAGAGCTGTTGGACATATATTCTTTGTCGGCAACCTGCTTCAAATTATAGGCGCCGGCTGTATTCATCAGCAGATTAAGACAGTAGAAGAAAAGTAAAATACAATGTTTTTTCATGGCATAGAATCCTTAGATTTGCAATATGACAAAGGTAAACAAAAAAACTTTCCAGCACTTTTTTGGCGCAGAATATATGTAAGAATGCGTGCCAGTTTGGTTAATTATAGCGCCACAGGGCGATTTAGTATTTCGACTTCCGGTAGCGGCATTCCTTTTCTCTCTATTTTCGTCACAGAAACTAATTTTATTCATAAATTCATTTGTTCATGAAAACACATTTTTCATTTAAACACCTGTTATTTATTGGAGGTGCGGTGTTGTACAGCATGCAAATTTCTGCCGTCAAGAATCCGGTAGACTATGTCAGCACGCTGGTAGGAACGCAGTCCAAGTTTGAGTTATCGACCGGAAATACCTATCCGGCTACGGCACTGCCGTGGGGAATGAACTTCTGGACACCGCAAACCGGTAAAATGGGCGACGGTTGGGCATATACCTACAATGCCGACAAAATCCGGGGCTTCAAACAAACACATCAACCCAGCCCGTGGATGAACGACTACGGTCAGTTCTCCATCATGCCGATCACAGGCGGACTGGTATTCGACCAGGACCAACGCGCCAGCTGGTTCTCGCACAAAGCGGAGATTGCCAAACCTTATTATTATAAGGTGTATCTCGCAGACCACGACGTTACCACGGAACTCGTTCCGACGGAGCGTGCCGTTATGTTCCGTTTCACGTATCCGGAAACCAAGAACGCTTATGCTGTCTCTTATACACATCTCCGAGCCCACGAGACACTCGCTAATCTCG
>ERZ1026990.723-NODE-723-length-11965-cov-4.856171_pt1 | contig 11965 bp, 8 predicted proteins | sample MGYA00519557_ERZ1026990 | MGnify/ENA primary metagenome ERZ1026990 (study PRJEB26926, sample SAMN06164797) | human gut metagenome | biome: ENVO:00009003; feature: ENVO:2100002; material: ENVO:00002003 | host: Homo sapiens | place: USA | collected 2012 ... | reverse complement strand
CGTCGGCAGCGTCAGATGTGTATAAGAGACAGGTAAAAGCCTTGTCAATCTGATAAAATTCATTCGCGCACTTCTTTTAACTGTTGCTGTCAGATATATTCTGGCCAACATAAAAAATGTGTAAAAATAAAGTAGAAATGAGGATAAATATGAAGAATTTTAAAAGATTAACTGCTTTAGTCCTGGCAGTACTCATGCTTATATCAACTGTAGCATGTGGCAGTTCTGCCGCAAATGACAGCACTACACAGGCTGCTTCAACATCAGCATTTGATGTAATGTCACAATTTAACGAGGTAAGCACAAGCTACCCTCTTACTGTTACCGACCAGGCTGGACGAACAGTGACCTTTGAAAAAGCACCTGAAAAGATTGCTTCATCTTACTATATCTCTACAAGTCTTCTCCTTGCACTTGGATTAAAGGATAAGCTTGTGGGAATCGAAGCTAAGGCTAATACACGAAACATCTATAAGCTTGCAGCTCCATCCATTGTAAGTCTCCCTAATATGGGAACAGCTAAGGAATTCAACACAGAAGCCTGTGTTGCAGCAGCACCTGATGTTGTATTCCTTCCTATGAAGTTAAAAAAAGCTGCAGATACACTTGAAGGTCTTGGTATCAAGGCTGTTGTTGTTAATCCTGAGGATGCAACGCTCCTTAAGGAATGTATAACACTTGTTGGTAAAATAACTAACACAATCGGACGCTCTGATGCACTTAACAATTCTATCGATACATTTTTAGCTGATAATAAAGCCAAGCTTGCAGGTGAGAGCACTCCTTTAGTATATCTTGCGGGCAACAGCTCTGTTCTTTCAACAGCCGGAAGCAAGATGTATCAGAACACATTACTTAGCAATGCAGGCGGAAAGAATGCAGCCTCTGAGCTTACAGATACTTACTGGGCAAATATTTCATATGAACAGCTTCTTGCCTGGAACCCTGATTACATTATAATAGCTGCCGATGCAACTTACTCAGTAGATGACGTTATAAATGATGCTAATCTTGCAGACTGCAATGCTGTTAAGAATAAAAAGGTTGTAAAACTTCCTGGTGATATAGAAGCATGGGATTCACCTGTACCAGCAAGCTTCTTAGGAAGCATATATATTGCCTCTGTTCTTCACCCAGAAAAGGTTACTAATGATTTCTATGAAGAATGTGTAACTAAATTCTATGAAAGCTTTTATGGATTCACACCTGCTAAATAAGGATGATTTATGTTCAAAAATACTTCTAATTACCGGAACAAAATTATACTTTTATCAGTCATACAGGTACTGCTTCTTCTGGCGGTACTTGTATGGTCTGTCATTACCGGACAGTATCCACTCACATTAAAGAGCTTACTGTCTGGTGATACTATGTCTATTATGGTCTTTAAAAGGCTCAGGCTTCCCCGCGCCCTTATGGGTGTTATAGGTGGTTTTGGGCTTTCAATATCAGGTTATATATATCAGCTTATATTTAAAAACCCTCTGGCTTCTCCCGATATCGTTGGCGTTTCCTCCGGTGCAAGTGCCGGTGCTGCTCTTGCAATAGTCGCAGTTTCTGCTTCTGTTCCAGTCATCTCCATATCTGCTTTTATCGGAGCTGTTACAGCACTCATAATAACTCTGCTTACGGCTTATCTTGTCCCTGGCAGAAACAGTTATACAATCGTGCTTGCCGGTATAGCTATTCATTCTGTGGCACAGACTATACTTATGTTTCTAAAGCTTGCTGCAGATCCCGAAAAACAGCTTGCTTCAATCGAATACTGGATTATGGGAAGCCTTAATGGTATTTCAAGGGACAGCCTTGCTATTCCCTTCTTCACAACACTTGCCGGATTTATTGTAATAGCTTTGTTATACCGACAGGTTCTCATTCTTTCTACAAGCGAGGAAGAAGCCGTATCACTAGGTGTAAATGTGACAAGTCTGCGTTTTATTATATTAATGCTTGCTACTCTTATCGTATCATCAATAATATGTGTTACGGGGCTTATAAGCTTTATCGGACTTATCGCACCTCATATTGCCAGACTTCTTACAAAGCGTAATGACATATTTACATACATAACAAGTGGCTTCACAGGAGCTATTTTACTGACACTTGCTGATATACTGGCAAGAAGTGTATCCCCATCAGAGCTGCCAGTCAGTATATTTACCTCACTTCTTGGTGCCCCACTGCTTATCATTCTGCTTATCAGAGCTAATAAAAAGGAGGCGTTATGATGTCCGATTTATTCAATAATACATTTTCCGCAGACGGAATATCAGTATATTACGGCAGCACCTGTGCGGTTGATAACGTAAGCTTTGACCTTATGCCTGGACAGCTTAATGCTGTTATTGGCAATAACGGCTGTGGTAAAACCTCTCTTATTAAGGCCATCATGGGACTTATAAAACACAACGGAAAATGTCAGCTTAATGAACACTTACTTGAAAACCTCTCTGTTAAAAAAAAGGCACAGCTCATAAGCTACATTCCCCAAAGAAACAATCTTACTATAAGCATGACCGTCAGGGATGTATGTCTGCTTGGCTTCAATCCTCATATGCACATACTTGGAGGCTACACCACAGATATGCTCAGGCGTGTGGATAAAGCTATTGATATGGTTGGACTTAAGGGTTTATACGAATCAGACTTCTTAGCTTTAAGCGAAGGGCAGAAGCAGTTATGTATTCTGGCACGCACCATAATAGAGGCTTCCCCACTGCTTCTTCTCGATGAACCGGATAGTGCACTTGATTTTTCTAACCGTCATCTTCTTATGCAGCACATAAGAAGTATTGTATCCGATGGCAGATGCGCCCTAATGTGTATTCACAGCCCTGAGCTTGCTTTAGAATACTGCGATAATATACTTCTTATGAAGTCTGGGACAATCCTTAGCACCATTAATACACATACAGACTCTCTTGATATTATTAATGAAAAGATGTCTCTTATATATGATAATATTAATGTCATTGAATGTACTGACATTAACCATAAAACCCACCGCGTAGTTGTGGCATTATAGCCTATACCTATACTGGGTATATATGTCTATTTACACTAGACACGCCTACGTTATAAAAGCATTTACTGAAATGAGGTGACTTAATCTATGGATAATTGTTATTTAGACGCTCTGGCTGTAATTACTTTTTTTAAAATGTCCCATAAAAAGCACTTGTTTATTACGGGAGAGCGGGGAAGTGGTAAATCATATCTGTTAAACAGCATTTTAAACCAGATTGAAGAAACTATGGATATGTCTGATTTTTTCAATTATCTGCTAAGCCGCAGAACAGACACACCAGAAGTTGTTATTAAATCCAATCTTATAGATGACGGAAAGGAATATGTGATTGGAATACCGCGTACACTCACTCCTGTTTCCCCTAAAAAAGGCAACAACATGACCTCCGTAGAGGATGGCTTTATTAACTGCGCCTGTCCTGCCATTATGAAGCATCTTATGACCTCTGCTGATAGTGTATTTGTTATTGACGAGCTTGGTTATCTGGAAAGCTCCTGTATCCCTTTTCAGGAGAACATTAAAAGTCTTCTTGATAACTCACGCGTATTAGCTGTCATCAGAAAACAATCCACAGAATTTCTTGACAGTATTAAAAGCAGAGCTGATGTACTTTTAATCGATATTGATAATATATTCAGCTCTATTTCGTGCATTATTATGGCATCCGGTATGTCAAAAAGATTCGGTACCAACAAGCTTTTAGCCTCCTTCAACAACAACACTCTCTTTGAAAATGCGATAAATATAAGCCACTTTGTAAGCTTTGGTAAAACTCTTGCCGTAACCCGTCATGATGAGCTTGTACAGATATGTGAACGGGAACATATACATTGCATTAAACACAATATGCCTTACAGAAATGATATGGTACGTCTTGGTGTTTCACGTATTCTAAAGGAAACTAACAGACACAAAAGCTGCTGCACCCAAGGGATATTATTTCTTCCATCAGACCAGCCGCTTATCACTAAGACAAGCCTTCAGCTGCTGTGTCTTTTATTTATTTACTACAACAGCAGTTATTTTGCTTGTAACAGCACAGATAAATCCAGCAATGCCAATAATAATTATTTCAATAATAATAGTAAGATATGCCGTCTTGCTTTTAATGGAACTCCTGGTTCTCCTGTAATATTCCCAGCCAGATATTATGATGAACTGATGAATCTTCCACAAGGCAAGGGTGGCGGTTTTATTGCAAAAAAATATCCTGCACAGGTTGTTTTAGTTCCTGCACAGGATGAATATGAATTATATGATATTGATACTCCTGATGACCTTATTCGTCTTTCCCGGTATCTTCGCTAATTGCTGTACCTTATTTAGTTACAGCCTTTTCCTTTATTGTTGCTGCTTCTTCTGAAACAACTTCTTTAACCGTTTCCTCAGCTTTATTCTTAGGAAGAATTATGTTAAGTAATATCGCTACAAATGCTGCTGGAACAATACCAGACTCACCAAACATAAGCTGTACTGCCTGTGGTGTATGTGCAAGGATTGCAGGGCTTACACCCATACCATAGCCTACACCAAGTGCAACCGATACAATAGAAAGCCTTCTTGCATCAAGCGGCTCCTTAGTGATAAGCTGGATACCACTTACAATAATTGATGAGAACATCATAACTGCCGCACCACCAAGTACTGACTGTGGCATGATTGATATTAATGCTCCAAGCTTAGGAATAAGACCACATAATATAAGGAATACAGCACCAGATGCAAGTGCAATTCTGTTAACAACCTTAGTCATTGCAACAAGGCCAACATTCTGGCTGAATGATGTATTAGGAAGCACACCGAAAAGTGCTGCAAGCGATGAACCTAAACCATCACACATAACTCCACCTGAAAGTTCTTTATCTGTCGCTTCTCTTCCTACTCCACCAACCATAACACCTGATATATCTCCAACAGTTTCTACTGCTGTTACAACAAACATAACAAGCACAGGAAGTATTGCTCTTAAGTCAAACACTGGCTTAACTGGCATGAACTTAGGAATCGCAATCCACTTAGCTTCTGCAACCTTATTCCAGTTAAGTACCCATGACTTAGTATATTCAACTCCCTCAGCATTAACTGCTGTATGTGGAAGCACACAGCCCATAATAGCTGCTACAATATAACCAACTATAATTCCAATCAGTATAGATGATGAACTAAGATATCCCTTTGTCCAGTGCTTAACGAATAATATAACAATAAGCACAACAAACGCCAGAAACAGATTCTCTAATGAGCCAAAGTCTTTAGCCCCGTTTCCACCACCGAATGAATTGATACCAACAGAAATAAGTGACAGTCCAATAGAAAGCACAACAGTTCCTGTTACAACTGATGGGAAAAATCTTCTTAAAGGCTTAATAAATGCACCAAGCACAGTTTCAAAAAGACCACCTATAATGGATGCTCCCATAATTGCACCATAGGCTAATACTCCGCCTCCCATAACCTTTGTTATACTGCTGAATACTCCGATAAATCCAGAGCTTGTACCCATAATAATAGGCACCTTGCCTCCAACAGGTCCAATTGAAAACAACTGTATAAGTGTTACAATACCAGCTATAATCATAGCATTCTGTAAAAGTGCAACCTGAATAGATGCATACTCACTTCCTGCTCCAATACCACAGGCTCCTGTAATAATAAGCAACGGTGTAAGATTTCCTACAAACATCGCCATAACGTGCTGAAGTCCAAGTGGTATCGCCTGTTTTAATGAAAGCTTTCCATTAAAATCATATGCCTCCGGCATAAGTTCTTTTATTTTTTTCATATATCCTCCGGTATATTAACCATAATCTATCTGTTATTAATCTCATATGAAGAAGGTCTAGGGAAAATCATTATTCAAGTACTGATTTTCCTTAGACCTTCCTTCTGTATGACCTACGCTTATTATCTCTGCACATCAAATGAAGCATTATTCATAAGTCGTTTAATCTGGTCAACGCTTGTGATGTTAGTATCGCCGCGGATAGCGTGCTTCATTACTGAAGAAGCTACTGCGAAATTGACGATATCTTCGTGCTTCCAGTCATTCTGCATAAGAGCATAGATAAGACCAGAAGAGAATGCATCTCCACCACCAACACGGTCAACAATCTCAAAATTGAGTGTCTTGCTTTCGTAAGTCTTTCCGTCAGCATAGTAGAAAGCCTTAAGAGAGTTATTACTTCCTGAATGAACATAACGTACTGTTCTTGCAATTGCTTTCATATGGTACTGCTCATCAATAGCCTTGAATACTCTGTCCATATCCTCAAATGATGGATCCATAGTAAGGCCGTCCTTAACATCTGTACCATCTGCATTGTATACATGGATAGGCTCAATACCTATAAGTACATCTACATATGGAAGATATCTGCTGAGTACATCCCTTGCTGTTTCAAAAGACCATAATGTACTTCTGAAATTAGGATCAAAGCTTACCGTAAGTCCAAGCTTCTTAGCTGCCTTGATAGCCTTATCTATAAGACGACGGCAGTTATATGAAAGAGCTGGTGTGATGCCACTTAAATGTAACCAGTCATAATCCTTTAAGATGTTCTCAAAATCTACATCCTTATAATCATATTCAGCAAATGCTGAGCTTCCTCTATCATATATTACCTGTGAAGGTCTTACTGAAACACCTTCTTCAAGGTAATAAAGTCCCATTCTTCCGTCAGACTTGATAATGTGCTTAGTGTGTACATCATTAGCCTTAAGGTAGTTGATACAAGACTTACCAAGGTCTGTGTTAGGTAATACTGTAAAAAATGTTGAATCTACACCAAGGTTAGCGAGTGAAACTGCTACGTTGGCTTCTGCTCCACCATAGTTAACTATGAAATTGTGGGTTGTAACTATCTTCTCATAGTTAGGTGGTGACAATCTTAACATCAATTCGCCAATTGCTATGAACTTCATACGTGCCTCCATCTATCATTAAACTTTAAACCTGATATTAAGTAATATTTTATGGCAATAATCTGTACTTTTATTGCTCTATATTGTCAAAATAATACTCCATTTAATGATACTACTTATCCTATAAAATTGCAAATTGTATTTAACGCATTAACTCATAAATACCGCAGTATTTTGTTGCATTAACACACCATTTCATTGTATAATTAAAAATATTTTGAAGCGAGGAAAGTAATACCTATGGACATTTACGAATCATTGAACTCTATTTTAGTGACTTTATTCAATGATATAATGAACATTGAAGAAAAGGCTTTAATTACAGATGAATTTTCTGACATCACAGTTACTGATATGCACATAATTGAAGCTATCGGAATTAAAGAGCCACGCACTATGGGAACAATATCCAAGGCCTTAGGCGTGACTATGGGAACTCTTACAGTCGGCATTAACGGACTTGTTAAAAAGGGATATGTAATAAGGACAAGAAGTGAAGAAGACCGCCGTGTCGTATATGCTTCCCTCACACCAAAGGGTAATGCGGCATACACTCACCATATGAGATTTCATCGGGATATGATTAAACATATAACTGACGATTTAAGCGAAGATGAAGCCGCCGTACTTATTAAGACATTTACAAGACTTGAAGATTATTTTAAAAGCATATCATAACATTCAAAATGATTATGGAATTATATTAACATATAACTATACTGTCGCAGCTGCGTAACCTTTAACGCACTGTCTGCATAGCAAAAACCCCACAGATATGAATTTCTGTGGGGTTTTTTGAAAGATTATTAATCTTTCCGCCGACCGGGCCGGCATAATTTATATATGAGAGTTTTGGAAAAGTAAGCTTATTTAGTTAATTCAGCTGTCTTATATATAAACGTTACTGAATTATCCTTACCATCTGACTTACCAAGGAATGTGTTGTAATTCTGACCAAGCTTGATTACTTCCTTGATTGTATCTACTGCTGTATCAGCATCATCACCAACAAGACTTGTAATAGCTTTAATACCTGTCTCATTGAATTCTGCCATACCATCTTTAAGTGTTATAGCACCATCATTAAGCTGTGTTACACCATCTGCTAAAGTTACAGAAGATGACTTAAGTGTTGATGTTCCATCAGCAAGCTGTGTAGAACCACTTCTTAAAGCTTCGTTGTTAGAATTAAGTGTGCCCAAACCGCCTGCAATCTGTTCAATACCACCGTTAAGTGTATCATTATTGTCGTTAAGCTGTGCAAGTCCTGCGCTTATCTGTGCTATACCACCATTAAGTGTATCATTGTTATCGCTAAGCTGTGCAAGTCCTGCACTTATCTGTGCTATACCACCATTAAGTGTATCATTGTTACCACTAAGCTGTGCAAGTCCTGCATTAAGCTGTGATGCACCTGCGTTAAGTGTATCGTTATTCTTAACAAGTTCACCAAGTCCGTCTGTTAATGACTGGCTTCCATCTGTAAGCTGCTTTAATGCTGCATTAATAGTTTCATTATTGCTAAGATTGCTAACAACTGCATCTAATGCACTTGAAGCACCTATATTACCAGCAGCCTTAATAAGAAGTCCTAACTGGTTAGCATATACATAATCCTTTGAACCAGCCTGTGATACCTGTGGAGTATATGGCTTACCGCTTGTCACAGCTTCTGTATATGTCTCTGTTATTATATTAGTTGTATAAGCTGTAAGATACTTTACAAAATAAGTCGATATATCTGTTGCTGCCTCACTACTGCTCTTCTTACCCAGATTACTAAGGTCTGTTGCTATAGTTACATCACTAAGGCCTAATGCTGTTCCTAATTTCTGTAAATCAGCTGCCTGCTCCATAACAGTCTTTCCTGTTGAGTCTGCTACAGAATTCATCTTATAAGCTGTTGAATTAGCTGCAAGTTCCTTAACAACATTTCCAATAAGTGCTGTCTTAATGCTCTTTATTCCTTCATTTAATTGTGAAGCTCCTGCCTCTGCACTAGCAACACCATCTGTATAAGCCTTTAAACCTGTCTGTAATGAAACTGCACCTGCTGCCGCACTGGCAACACCGCCTGTATATGTTGAAAGACCACTCTGTAATGTGCCTGAACCTGCATTAAGTGCTCCTACACCATCAGTATAAGTCTTTAAACCTGACTGTAACTGTCCTGAACCTGCACCAAGCTGGTTAGCTCCTGCTGTGTATGCACTGATACCATCCTTAAGCTGTCCTGCACCTGCTGCCAGAGCTGTAGCACCATCTGTATAAGCATAGATACCATCTTTAAGCTGGCTTGCACCATCATTTAACTGGTTCACGCCATCTGTAAGTGCTGGAATACTGTCAGAAAGTGTCTGTGTACCATTCTGGAGAGTAACTGTTCCATCTGTAAGCTGGTCAGCTGCTGACTGAAGCTCATTCATCTTATCTTCAAGCTTAGCAAGTGAGAAATCATCTGTATCTATATCATTAAGTGTGCTTGTTGTAGCAACTGACATAGACATATCAAGCTCGAAATCCTCTACATCTGCTGATATTTCAAAGTATTCTGGAATATCCATATCAAGGCTTTCACCATCAAACTTAAGGTTTAAAGTATCCTTTAAGCCTGGCATAGCCATACCAAGTGCAATGATATTATCGCCAACCTTGCTTACCTTGCCGTTAGTAACTTCTACATTACTGAACTTATCGGTTGGAAGAAGTGTTCCTGTAATCATAGTAAATGGAACATAAGCTATCTGTGACTTTCCATTAACTGTTATATTCTTCTTCTCATTGTTAGTATAGTCATATCTGATAGTAACCTTACCACTCTTGCCAATCATATCTTCTGGCTTAGTTTCAACACCATTTAACTTGTAAGTAACCTTTATTGAAACAGGAGCAGTCTTATCAGATGTGCTCTGGTTAGTTGTTGTTTCGCCCTTAGAATCAGTAACCTTTTCTGTTACAAGAACGTGATCCTGAGTTCCGTCTGCCTTATCAAATACATATACCATCTCGTCTCTTGTATTTGTCTTTAATGTACTTGTATTTGATATTGAAAGCTCGTTCTTAATAGCATTTGTTATAATATTCTCTGTATTAGAAGCAGCCTCACTGCTTATTGCAACCTCACTGCCTGTCTGATTATATGCTGTGCTAGTGCCACAGCCTGTAAGTGTTGAAGCAATAAGAACAACACTTAATAATACTGAACTATATTTAAATAAAGTCTTCTTAACCATAACTATTCCTCCATTTTCTTACTTCCTGATATATTCTTATATCTGTTACGGCATATACACCTTTGACCCGTTCATACATCTTTCTGATTACATATCCTGATTCTTCTTAGGCTTAAATCCTATACTTGTATTGATAATGAGCTTATCACATAATACAAACAATGATGGAAGTATGAAGATAACTACGAACATACTTATAATTGCACCACGCGCCATAAGTGTACAAAGCGAACCAATCATATCAACTGAAGCTATACATCCAACACCAAATGTTGCGGCAAAGAAACCAAGCGCACTAACAATAATTGATGGTATTGATGTTGAAAGAGCTATCTGGATTGCTTCCTTCTTAGCGTATCCCTGGCTTCTTTCCTTCTTATATCTTGTTGTCATAAGAATAGCATAATCGACTGTTGCACCAAGCTGGATAGTACCGATAACTACTGATGCAATAAATGGTATCTGTGTATGCGTAAAATATGGAATACCCATATTAACAAATATAGCAAATTCGATTGCTGAAACAAGTATAATTGGAAGCGATATTGATTTAAGTACGAACAGGATAATAACAAATATAGCTACTATTGATACCGCACTGACTGTCTTAAAGTCCTTATCTGTTATAGTGATAAGATCCTTGGTACAAGGAGCTTCACCAACTACCATTGCCTTAGAATCGTAAGACTTTACAATATCATTCACCTTACTAATCTGATTGTTAATTTCATCTGATGCTATTTTGTAATCTGTAGCAATCATCATTATCTGATAATCTTCACCCTTAAGCTCTGATACTGTCTTAGCCGGTAAGAATTCCTGTGGAATACCAGACTTAAGTGCTGTGTCAAGTCCGAGTGCGAACTGTACACCGTCTACATCACCTAACTTATCAAGCATTTCGTTAGCTGTATCTGTAGACATACTAGAGTCAGCAAGTATCATATAGATTGAATTCATATCAAAGTTTTCTTCCAGCTTCTTATTAGCCTGTGAGCAGGCAAGGTCATCTGGAAGTGTATCAGACAAATCATAATATACTGATGTATGATTCTGTCCATATATAGCAGGTCCTAATAATACAACAAAGACAATTACAAATATCCATGAGTGGTTTACTATAAATGTAGCAAGCTTATCGAAGTTTGGCATAATCTCACGATGCATTGTCTTCTCTAATGCCCTGTCAAATGTAAGTATCAATGATGGAAGGATTGTTACACAACCGATAACACCGAATACAACACCCTTTGCCATAACGATACCAAGGTCAAGACCAAGTGTGAAGCTCATAAAGCAAAGTGCAATGAAACCTGCAACTGTTGTTATAGAAGAACCAACTACGGATGTAAGTGTATTACCAATGGCAACTGCCATCGCTTCCTTGTGGTCATCCGGATATATTTCCTTCATTTCCTTGTAGCTGTGCCATAAGAAGATTGAATAATCCAGTGTAACACCTAACTGAAGTACAGCCGCAAGAGCTTTAGTTATATATGAAACCTCACCTAATAAAATGTTAGAACCCAGGTTGTATACAATTGCCATTCCTATACTTATCATAAAGAATACTGGTACAAGAAATGAATCCATAAATATAGCAAGCACGATACATACAAGAACTACTGCTATAAGTACATAAAGTGGTGTCTCTTTCTCCGAAAGATTCTTAGTATCCGTAACTACTGCTGACATACCACTTATAAAGGCCTGACCCTCTGTCTGCTCTCTTATCCTGTCTCTTATACACATCTCCGAGCCCACGAGACACTCGCTAATCTCG
>ERZ1026990.718-NODE-718-length-12039-cov-5.260013_pt1 | contig 12039 bp, 9 predicted proteins | sample MGYA00519557_ERZ1026990 | MGnify/ENA primary metagenome ERZ1026990 (study PRJEB26926, sample SAMN06164797) | human gut metagenome | biome: ENVO:00009003; feature: ENVO:2100002; material: ENVO:00002003 | host: Homo sapiens | place: USA | collected 2012 ... | reverse complement strand
CTACACTTATGCGATCGTCGGCAGCGTCAGATGTGTATAAGAGACAGGTATTATGTTTACAGAAATTAATTTCTAATGTAACGGTAGGCAGAATCTTAAGAGAATTGGAGGTATTGTATATGAGTATTTTACTAGACAGAGTCGATGAAGAAAGAATTAAATTGGATCTAACTGGAGCAGGTCTTGAACTTAGTAAAGCATGGAATAAAATGCTTGAAAAAGTAAAGAAGGCTAATAGCAATAGGAAAGGTAATGAGTATTTTATTGTTGATCTTATTGTAGCATGTGATAATGGTGGACTTACAAGTAATAAATATAAGGCAGAGATAAGTGTAGTAGTAAGAAAAGAGGATTTATATGTAGTCGGATTAGAATTGGCTAAAGGAAAGTATATTGAATTTCCAAATGTGGAATATAAAGAATACTATCTTTTACAATTCAATAATGTGGATGAAAGAGAAAGAAAACTTGCGTTAACTGTTCAGACAATAGGTGATGGTATTGCTCAGATTGAAAATGATATTTCGAATCCTGCACAGAAGATTGATGATATGTATTTTAGAAAAAAGAATAGCTGTATTACAATCACAAACATTGCTTTTATCATTTCAGAAGCTGCCAGATTCGAGTTCGTAAGAGATACAGTAAAGCGAATTTATGGTTACTTAAGTAATGACGAAATCACACAGATATATTTAAATCCAAAGTCATCAGGGCGTTGGTATAACTATCGTCCATATTATAGAGATTTACTAGATCATTACAGTAAGATTGCGATAGCTTCGAATAAGGGGGAAAAGAATTTACATAATGAAATGCTGACAGTCGATGAATGCAGGGAATACTATTCTGATACTGTAAAATTCCCAGATGATTATCCAAATTTGGATGATCTTAGAAAAATTGGATTAATTGAACGAAAATAATAAAGGAGGACCACATTATGGTAGAAGAAACCAAAGAATTTGCGGAAGTAAAGGTAACGGATCAGTCTGTTATGCAGGCACTTTTAGAGGCAGACTTTATGATTCTTGGTACTAAGCTTGTAGCAGAGTATTACAAGAATGGAGAACAGAATTATTTTCTTCTGATGCCTACAGACGAGGCAGATGCAAGAAGCATTACGGTAGAAGAAATGCTCAATGACATAAAGATACTTGTGGGAGATACCTTAGACACGACAGAACTTATCAACTGTATGAATAGTATTGGAATAAGTGTTGATAAAATCAAGGTATCTTTGAAGATGGCATATTTCTACATGATTTCAGATGGAACGGATAAAAACAATAACAAGACAGAGTATGCCTTCCATCTTGAAATTGATACATCGGAAGTGCTTCCAGCTAGCTTCAAGCTTTTTGATATCAATAAGATAGGTTTTGCAATCTGGAATACAGAAAGACCGAAGATTATATCACAGATGAATCTTTATAAGCCGGAAGATCTGCTTGCATAGCAGGTAATACAAGGATAAGTGTAGCAGGAGGTGGTTTTATGGCTGAACAGGGCATGAATTGCATATTAGAGGTAAAGGGAACATTGTGCGGCATCAAAACCACCATGTGCGGCGGTTATGCCAACGACGGATTCCTGTTGTCATCGAATTTTCTTATAGATAGGGAAGGATTGTGTGCACTTGTAAAAACACTTGGAAGCGTATGCGAGGATGCGGTAGAGCCTTTTGTGGAGATGTTGGGAGACTTCAGTACAGAAGTGAAACTGAATTATTCGGATGAGCAGACACTAGTTGTCATCAATTCCGATTCTCTTAAATTCGTCGGATATGATGGAGAAGGAAAATTAGTAGTATTTAATATCGCTCCGGCAGAAATGATCGCAGGGAAAAACAACAGTCTGGCGCAGATTGTGAAAAAAGCTGTGTATTATTTCGGGATAAAAGACTTCACATTTCTTTACAGGAGCAATAACATTACATCCAATAATCTGTACAAGTCTTTTGGATATCTTCCGCAGATACCATATGTTATAAAGGATTCCGTAGTAATATGTGGCAGATTTGATTTTAGCAGTGTCTCCAAAAGCATGTTTACGAAGGCAATGACGGAGCTATTTGGAATAAATCAGATGGGAGTCTATCTGGGGGCAGGAAGTTCAAATGTCAGTTGTGCACTTGTAGTACCGGATATGGAAAACTCCATATTAAAATGCAGGAACATTATTTTATATGCACAGTTTGGCAGTAAAGGTGTCCGTTTTTCTATGGAGGGTTCTATAGCGCTGTCTTGTTTTTCGGGAATGGAGTTCTATGTGAAATGTGAATTGTCCATGACAAGTGTTTCTATATCTGCATGCTCTATGCCGACTAATACATATACTATTCCGAAGACACCTCTAACTATATGTAACAGCGGATTGCAGATTGGCTTCGATGAAAAAGGGCTTAACTTTGCGATTATGACTCAGATAAACATAAGGAGTCTTATGTGGTATGGTGCACTCCGCATGTCATATCAGGGAACAACAGTAATGCTTGATATGCTGAGCATGGCGATGAGTGAGGTATCACTTGCAGCACTTGCAGAGAATCTGATTGGTCTGCCTCGTGATAAAGTATCTGCACTTGATATAATCGCAGTCCGTACCTTCAATCTGAATACTTCGCAGACTGATACCAAAATTGACTTCAAAAACAAGACGGATAACCAGATTATTGAACTTATCAATACAGCACTAAAGGGCATGAAAAAGGAATTTATGTTATCACCGGATTCTGCCAGCGTCACGAGAATGCCAAATAATAAAGCCTGTGATGTTCTGAATGAACTCACTATGTTCCATTACTGGATTAACGAGAATGGGGAACTGTCATTTCCTCCACAGGCATATTACTCATCCAGCCATATCTGCATAGGGAAATACAACTTTGAAAAAGGTATCTTCTTTTGTGGAAAAATGGATTTATTTGGATTTGGCATAAAGGTGATGTTCTCCGCACTCTATGGGAATGGATTCATGGGATTTGCTCAGATTGATGAGATAAATACGAAATTCCTTAAGATATCAGGCTCAAGGTCAAGCAGACAGATGAAAAATCCGGTGCTTGGAAATTCGACAAACAGTACATTATCCCTGCTTGTAAATGATTTTTCGACAGATAAGGTGATAAAGAATCCGGCGATAGTGTATGTCAGTGTCAGCCGAAACAGCTGCGAGTTCTATATTGATGCTCATTATGAGCTGTGCTCGTTCTTTTCGTTTGATACGCTGATGTACTATATCAATAAACATATACACATTGCAACAACCATTTCATATTTTAACATGATATCGGCAAGCATATATCTGGATGTGGCATACGCAAAATTTTCATCTGCGAACTTTGAATTTTCCATATCACTTGACTGTATGGGATTTCACAGGAAGGTAGTGAATCTGACAAAAGCAATAGATGACGCAGTTGCAGCATATAATAGGAAAATCAATGACGCAAAGCGGCAGATAAGCGATGCCTCTAACAAAGTCCGGACATTGCAGAATGATATCAACTCTTATCACAATAAGATAGAGGACTGCAAGCGAACCATCAGGAATACCAGCAGATGGAAACGCTGGTGGGTGGCAATCAGAGAGGGCATCAAAATAGCAGCATTTGAAACTGCAATACTTACCCTGAAAGCAGCGATGACGGTAGCAGAGGGAGCACTAGAGATAGCAAACAAGGTACTTGAACTTAGTGGAAAGCTTGGAACAAATCTTCTCAATGCAGTAAATTCAGTTATCAGGGGAGCGTTGGATGCGTTCTATATTAACAGCACAATGCTTCATATACTGGTAAATGGCAATACCCGTATGGTTGAGGGGGCGATTGATATGAAGGTGCTTGGCAAGGATATCAATGTTTCATGCAGCTGCAATCTTGATACGCTTGCGAAAAAGCCGATAGAGTTTTTAGAAAACTGTATTCTCGATCAGATTAAATCCATCATAGACAGTTTGAAAAAAGGTGAGTATGAGTATGTGGCTATTGATGAGCCTCTTACCTACAGATACATTGAAGAGCCGGAAGACCTGCTTACGATATCGGAACTTGCTAATCTGGGTGCAACACGAATGGACAGTTATCAGGATATGTTAAAAGAACTGTCCGAGGTGTACATAGATGAAATGAAAGATACTTCCCCGGATTTTGAGGACTGCGATACACAGATAAAGGAAACAGCGACGCAGCTTTCCTATATCATGGAGAGTGCAGCGGCAAATACATGTCTTGACGGTATGGATGAACTGTCTGCCCGCTTACAGGAAGGGCTTGAAAACAATGAATTCAGTGATGAGGATGCAAAAGAAGTAAAAGCCTGTATAGAAACATACATGGAAGAGTTAAGACCTGCAAACAGCATAATTACTGAAGCAGCAGCACAGGTACAGATGCAGACAGAGCAGATGGATACGGAATATAAGTATACACGACTTCGCAGGGTAAGAGAGGATAATGAGGATTCCACAGGTGTTGACACCTTGGAGTCCAAAGATTATGACAAGCTGTACAATGAAATGGAATCAGTTATAACAAAATACTTCCCACCGGGTTCAGGAAAAGGACTCTTCAATTTCACAGACGAGCCAATGTTTTATGAGATGCTCAACGAAGCCAGAGACGAAGCAGGATGTGCAGTAATACCGACTGAAGTGGAGAAAGAAAACAATACACTATCCCTTGACGGATATCGCATGTTGAAAAAATCGGTATATATTCCAAGACTTGACTAAACTTCCAATTGCCATAACCTGCAAAATACGATAAAATATTAGCAAATCCGTAAGACACAAGGAGTAACAGTTATCATGCAGTTTAAGAAAACACTGGAAATCAAGGCAAATCATAAGCAGGTGGTAATCAATGTTGCAGATATACTATATATCAAGGCATCGGTGAATGACTGTTACATTCATGTGACAAGCGGAAGAGTATATAAGACCAGAAGCACCTTAGAGGCAATGGAGGCACAGGTTGGGGAATATTTTCTGAAAGTGCATCGTACCTATCTGGTGTGTATCATGGCAATCCATACATTAGAAGATACGCTGACACTTATCAATGGAGAAGAACTCAACTATGCAACACGCAGGAGAAAGGAAATCCTTGCACAGCTGCAGGAGAAGCAGAGAAAGCTTATAGCAACTTTTGCCCTGCCGAACACTCCTAAGACACCGGAAGAGTATCATGCATTTTACTAGAGCTTTGACCAGATGCCGTTTGCCTTTACAGATATCGAGATGATATTCAATGAGGACAGGCATGCTGTGGACTGGATATTCCGCTATGGTAACGAGAAGCTGGCAGAGGTGGAGAGAGTACCTCTAAGTGGACTCATCGGTAACAGCTTCGGCAATATCTTCTCCAATATGGATGATAAATGGCTGTGTACCTATGAACGGGCAACGCTGTATGGAGAACGGCTTGAGATTATGGCGTATAGTCCGGAGATAGATACCGAACTTAAGATTATCTGTTTCCCGACATTTTCGGGACACTGCGGATGTATGTTATTCCCGTTGGATGAGATACACTGTGCACAGAAACAGGATGAGTTGTCACAGATATGGAAGAATTACCTGTTAAAGCAGGAATAAATGCTGTGACGAACTGCATAAATAGACTGAAAAATGTCATTTCATCAAAAAAAGAGGTGAGATGGCATTTTTTATGAGAAATTTTATGCGAAATTGAACAAATTGCCACATGAACATTGAATAAAATGGGGGGGTATGGTAAAATATTTCTGAATATATGATAGAGAATTTTCTATCAATGACATATAAGATAGACGCAGATGATAGGATACACGAACTGCCATACGGCTGTGAGCCAAAAGCAGTTTAATCCACAGCTATAAGAGAGGAGGCATTTTATGAGAAAAAAGATAAGCCGGATAAAAAGAGGTCTGGCAGTAATGCTATCTGTCTGCATGGTATTCGGTGTGGCACCGATTCAGGCAGGAGCAGAGGAATCTGGAACAAGTGTATCAGGAAATGAGATGCAGATACAACAATCCGCGAATGAAAATGAGACAGATGTGCTTCAGGCAGGAGCAGAGGAAAATGATTCAGAAATTGCAGTGCAGGCAAATGATAGTGCTGGAAAGACTGAACAGCAATCCACGGAAGAGGAAGAGTGTAAGCATGAGGGGGTTGAAATAACTTTCAACAGCAACGGTTTCGGAAACTGCCCGAAATGCAATGCAACCGTATATCAGCCAGCTGTTGAAACAACTGACAAATATGACATTGACGATGACAGCATGAAAGAGAATGTTTACGAAATCAGCAATGCAGGTCAGCTGTACTGGTTTGCAGGACTTGTAAACGGTACTCTTGATGGAGTTGAACAAAACACATTAGCCAATGCAGTTCTGACAGCCAACATCACAGTAAATGAAAATCTTCTTGATTCCTTACAATACGATACAGAGGGCAACGTTTCCAACGGAAGTGATTTTATAACCTGGACACCGATTGCAGATTGGATGGGAAATCGTACAACACAGTATTCAGGAACGTTTGACGGAAATAATAAAACCGTAAGTGGTTTGTACTTTAATGGTGATTCAACATGTATTGGATTATTCGGAAGTTCAGAATCCGATGGCAACATAAAAAATGTTGGAGTCGTTGATTCCTATTTCAAAGGGAATGATCATGTGGGCGGTGTGTGCGGAAACAATGCTGGCACAATCACAAACTGTTATAATGCAGGGAATCTTACCGCTATTGAGTCATCTGCTGATATAGGCGGTATATGTGGATATAATAATGGTGGCACAATCGCAAACTGTTATAACACAGGAACTGTTACTGCTACCGGCACAGTAGCTTTTGTGGGTGGTGTGTGTGGTTGTAGTACTGAACTAATTTTAAACTGTTATAACATAGGAACTGTTACTGCTGCTAGCTCAGGTGCTGATATAAGCGGTATATGTGGATACAATTTTGGGCCAATCAAAAATTGCTATTACCTCGCAGACACAGAAGATGAAAATGGCGGCAAAACCACCGCACAATTTGTAAGCGGTGAAGTTGCGTATCTCCTCTCACAAGGTTGTACAGTAGGTGAAGGTGAAGATGCCGTAACTTACAGTGGCTCTGTATGGGGACAGGCACTTGGCGGAAATGGTGATACATATCCTGTTCTGAAAAAGGCAGGGGATGTTGAGAATACAGTATATCGGAATGAAACCTATCCAGGTTGTGAAGGCAATCCGGGTGATCTGGTCTATTCGTATTCAAATACACAGAAAGCTCCGGCTTATGCTGAGCACACCGATGAAGATTTAGATGGCAAATGCGATGTTTGTAAGCTGGATTTTAAAACATTTGAACAGCTTGGAAAGCTAATTACCAAAGTTAAGCAGAATTTAAGTGATGGAAAGTACGCAGATGTGCAGTACACGACAGCTTCTATTGATGCTTTACGAAAGGCTATTGTTGTTGCAGACACTATTACAGAGGCTTCTTCTGATACAGATGTTGCAACAGCCTTTGATAAGCTGCTTGCAGCATCTACAGTAGGTACAGGTGGACTTATCAAGGCAGATCACAATATTGTCATATCATTTGCGGATGCGGATGCTAAAAGAGGCATAGCATCAGGAAATGGATGGTATGCAAACGGCGATACCGTTACCCTTAAAGTAACACCAAGTGTAGGATACATTTTCAGCAGATGGACCCAAGATAAAGCAGGTAATACATCTGTAGGAACAGAGAGTACATATATCTTTATCTTAGGTGCTGATAGTCCGGATGCATATTATGCATGGCTTGATGAAGTAAAATATACAGTGACATGTAAAAACACAGAAGGTGGAACATGTAGTACGGATGCAGAAGGCGGAAAGTATGTATATGGACAGACTGCAAAAGTGACAGCAACAGCGAATGATAACTATGAATTTGTAGGCTGGAAGGATAGTTATGGAACAACGGTAAGTACGGATGCTGTTTACAACTTCACAGTGATTGGTGATGCGACATTGAAACCAGAATTTGTTAAGGTTAAGACAGAGGAAGGAAATGAGATTGCTTATGTAACTGTAAGTTTCTATCATCAGTCAGGAAAGCTTCTGGACAGCCAGAAGGTTGTTTCCGGCGAAGGAAAGATTACCAATACAGTAAATGCACCGACAAAGGTAGGATTTGACTTCCTTGGATGGTCTGCAAAGGCAAGCGGTGCAACAGTAGAAGATGTGGTTGATTTTGAAACGGCGACCTTTAGTGAGAATACCAGTCTTTATCCGGTATTTAAGGCGCAGGATATTACTTATACATTGAAAGTAGGTTCACAGACAGAGCAAAAGGCTCCACAGTCTAGTGTTACGGTTACTGCAGATCCGATGGAAGGTAAACAGTTTGTTGGCTGGAAGGATGCAAATGGCAATATCGTAAGCTATGACAGCACATATACTTTCATCATCACCGGAGACACCACGCTCACGGCATATTATGAGCAGGTAGACAGTGAGGTAGTGAAGGAGCCGACGATAGTCATAGCACAACCAACCTACGAGGATATTACCGGTGGATATAAGATGTCATTTTATTTCAACTATACGGTTCCAGAGGACTGTAAGCTGGTAGATATTGGTATTATCAGAAAGAAGGGTGATTATGCGGCAGATGGAATTACCCTTGAAACAGATGGCATATCACAATATTCCGTGTTATCTAAGCTTGGTAGCGAAGGACAGTTCTATTATACAAAATCAAATTATTATGGAACTGGACATACAGTTACGGGCTATATGATATATGAGAAGAATGGAATCAGATATACAGTGTATAGTGATTCAATATATGGTGTAAAGAATAACTAATTTAAGTGAAAGGAAGAAAAAAGAAATGAAAGAAGCTTATGAAGTAGCAGAAATGGAAATTATTGAATTTGAAACAGAAGATGTGATTACTTCCAGTGGCGGTGGTCAGATTGGTGGCGGTGATGAAGGTTTCGGAGACTAAGAATACCATTATACAGGAGGCGGCGGTGTAAACCGCCGCTTTTTCCAAATAACAGAGAAGTTATTTAAATTATTTAGCACAGTAACGGGTATTTATAAATGGCTGTCATTATCAACCAGTACAGAGGAGATTGATTGTGAAGATAAAAAATATGATTTTAACAGCAGTATGTATTTGCTTCCTTTGCCTGTTTGGAAGTGTACAGGTGTATGCGGCAGAATATTATGGAAATTTTCAATACGAAGATAATGGAGAAAACGTATCAATTTATGCATATAATGGAAGCGACAAAGAGGTTACCATTCCTGCATATATCAATGGCAAGGCAGTAACAGAAATCAATGATTATGCATTTTTATTATGCAATACAGTAGAGCGGATAATTGTGCCATCTACAGTTACAACAATTCATACAAATGCATTTTCCGGTGCCGGAAATCTCAAGGATGTGGTACTTGCATCCTCAGATACCAAAATCGAGGATTCCAATGAAAATACAGACAAGAAAGATGCAGATGAAAACGGAAAGTCGAATCCGTCCGATGCCACAGACAATAAGAATGGCGATAATTCAGGAAATAAAGATGCCGGAAACGCTAATCCGTCCGGCACATCAAATAATCAGACTAAGGAACAGTCCGGAGCCAACAATAATCAGAGCAATTATAAAGTTACGGTTGATTCCTCAGTAGATACAGCCGCAGAGGAAAAGAAACTTGCGGAGCAGTACAAGAAAGAAAACAAGACAGATGACGGCGCTACAGCACAAAATGGTGATACAGAAAAGCAGGGTGGTGGAACAGAGATTGCAGGAATTGATGAAGGCTTAGATGCAGACGAAACTGCCATCAGCTCGAATGCAGATACAGCCTCTGAAAAATCACAAAGTATGTCGGTATGGGGAATTATATTGCTAGTAGTTGTAGCAGCGATTGTAGTGGCAGGAACGGTTTTATTTATCCGGAAGAAAAAGAAACAGAATTAGAGGTCATATATGAAGAGCTTTACAATCCGTTTGGCAGGACAGTATTTTACAATCTGCCCTGTCTGTGATTATATCAGAGAATATTGCAAAGATTATATAGTGGCAGATGATACAGAGGATGCCATGTGTTTTCACATTGCCACAACTCAGTCCGATATCGACTTTGAGCGTGAGAAATCTGCAAGAGAAGATATCAAAGAGGGCATTCCCATCAGGCATTTTTCCGATGCATACTTAGAGACACTTGCGGTGTATCGCAGGATTGCAGATCATCTCTTATCCTGCGATACCCTGCTTTTTCATGGCTCGGTCATTGCGGTAGATGGCGAAGGCTATCTTTTTACAGCCCAAAGCGGTACTGGCAAGTCCACCCATACAAGTCTGTGGAGAGAGTATTTCGGGGAGCGTGCCGTCATGATTAATGATGATAAGCCGCTTCTTCATATCGCAGACTCCGGTGTGACAGCATATGGTACACCATGGGATGGCAAGCATAGATTAAGCACGAATATCGCAGTACCGCTAAAAGGCATCTGTATCCTGACTAGGAGTGCGAAGAATTACATAGAACCGGTAGAGCCACATGCGGTATATCCGCTTATCGTCCAGCAGACGAACAGAAGCTTATCAGCAGATGGAATGAAGCAGACACTTTCCCTCATAGACAATTTGCTTAATGTAGTGCCGGTCTACCGGCTTGGCTGCAACATGAATATCGAGGCTGCAAGGGTGGCTTATGAAGGAATGAACAGACTTAAGAAACAGGAGGAATCATAGATGAGATTAAAAGATACATTTATCACACACGACAGCGATGGAGAGCAGGTACTAATTGATGTAACCAGCTCATTTGCAGGACTTGTCAGAAGCAACAAGACAGCGGCTTTTATTGTGGAGTGCCTGAAAAAAGATACTACCGAAGAGCAGATAGTCGAGGTGATGTATGAGAAATACGATGCTCCGAAAGAGGTACTGCAAAAGGATGTGGAGTCGATTGTGGAGAAGCTGCGTGGTATTGGAGCGATAGAGGAATGACCAGATTATCTTATGAGGAATATCTACGGAAATATCATACTCTCACATACAAAAATGTAGGAGTGAGTATGCTGCCGTTGTTAAAGCAGGGACGGGATTCTTTTACAGTGCGTGAGGTGAAGCAGGGCGAAAGCTGTAAGCTATGGGATGTCGTGTTGTATAAAAGAGGCACAGACCAGTATGTGCTTCACAGAATTATCAAGGTATATGATGATTCCTATGATATCCTTGGTGATAACTGCATCGGGATAGAGCGCGGAATCCCAAAGACAGATGTTCTTGGTGTGATGACAGACTTTACCCACAAAGGGAAGCAGTATAAGACCGATTACATAGGATACCGGTTGTATGTGTGGCTGTGGTGCAGACCATATAAGCTGCGGATATTTTTAAAGAAGATCAGAATGAGATTACAATCTGTTTTGAGAAAAAAGAGATAAAAATGAATCGAAGTTGGTGTGATAATTTATGAGAAAGACGAATAAATCCGCCCTGCACTTTATCAACGAGGTCGCAGGCAAAAGCAGATTATATATCATATTTCTGCTGCTGGTGCAGATGGTACTTGGCATCAGCAGTGTTTTTTATGCTCTGCTCCTGCGTGGACTGATTGATGGTGCAGTGGCACATGACAGCAAAAAAATGCTGACCTTCTGCGTCCTCTTTGCGGCACTTGTGGTAGGGCAGATTGCACTCCGGGCTGTTCTTCGGTTCTTGGAAGAATACGCTAAGGCAACCTATGAGAATGCATTCAAAAGCAGGCTATTTGCAGGGCTTCTTACACACAATTACGGAGCAGTCACCGCAACTCATTCCGGTGAGTGGATGAACCGCCTGACATCAGATACTGTTGTCGTGTCAAAGGGACTTGCCACGATTGTTCCGGGGGTTGCCGGAATGGTAACGAAGATGGCAGGAGCACTTGTGGTAATCCTTATTATGGAACCGAGGTTTGCATATATCCTTGTGCCTGGTGGAATACTTCTGGTGCCTGTCTCTTATACACATCTCCGAGCCCACGAGACACTCGCTAATCTCGT
>ERZ1026990.715-NODE-715-length-12074-cov-3.937599_pt1 | contig 12074 bp, 8 predicted proteins | sample MGYA00519557_ERZ1026990 | MGnify/ENA primary metagenome ERZ1026990 (study PRJEB26926, sample SAMN06164797) | human gut metagenome | biome: ENVO:00009003; feature: ENVO:2100002; material: ENVO:00002003 | host: Homo sapiens | place: USA | collected 2012 ... | reverse complement strand
AGATTAGCGAGTGTCTCGTGGGCTCGGAGATGTGTATAAGAGACAGGGCGAAGCGGGCAAGCTGCTGAACAGCGTGCGTAAGCGCAACTATGAGAACTTTAACGCCAATATCGCTTATCAGCCGGAAGGCAATGTCGTGCTCGACCTGAAAGAAATGCTTGATGAATGGGGGCGGGAATTTCTTGCGGAGAGCCGTCGTCGTACGGATTTGATCCGCTTCGGAAGATTTCAGGATGCATGGTGGGACAAGAAACGGGATGCAGATACTCATTATGAATTGTTTCCGTTTTCACAGACCCAATTGGAGCAGAATGAATATCTGAAACAGAATCCCGGTTATCCGGATATTGCCCGTTAAGCGGTGAACTGTAATTATTTCAATTTAGTGTACAAGTTTAAAATGAAGAAAAATGAAAAATAAGTTGCTCACAATATCAAAGATTGGGCTTTTGGCCTTCACTATTTTAGTGAGCCAGGCGTGTCAGGAAGATTATGAGATGGTTGATCCTCCGATGATTACTGATTATGATGATGATCTGGATGAAGAAGTTGTCTTGCAAAAAGGACTGGAAAGTTATTTTGTAACTCAATTCGGTGAAGGGGACATGGATGGTACTTCATGGGATCAGGCAATGGATGTAGCTGGTTTTCGCAAATTATTGAGTGGATCTATCGATCTGTCCAAGAGTACTATTTACATGAGCCAGGGAAAATATGTGATGTCCGAGACCGGAGGACTCGGGGTGATTATCCGCAAAGACATTAAAGCGATCAAAGGAGGATATAGTTTGTTGAGCGAAGGGACAGATCTGACTAATCGTCGTATTGATACGTATAAGACAGTGATCAGCGGAGATGTAAACGGTAATAATCAGGCTGATTCCGGTGATTGCGGACTATTGTTGGTGAAAGGAGGGATTATTGGGATTGAAGGAGTTACTTTTCAATATGGGTACCTCTCTAATAATGATGCCAAGTCTAACGAGTGTGGTAGCGGAATTTATATCAATGGTAACGTCAATAGCACCTCTGTCGAATTAACGGATTGTATTATCAGGGATTGTAAAACGGAAGCTGTCAACGGGCAAGGAGGAGTAGCGGGAGGTACAGCTATTCTTATTGCTTCCGGGAGCTCGAAACTGAACAATGTGAAGTTTCTGGATAATGCGGCGGATAGCCGTGGCGGAGCAATACGGTGTAACAGCAATAAGGCTGTTGTGTTTATGAATAATTGCCTGATAACAGGCAATTCAGTAAGAGAACTTTTTGGAGTCGGTATTCAGGTATCATCGGGACATATTTGTATGAATAACACAACCATTGTCGGAAATCCGGGAAAAGGTGCTGCTTTAAACGGGGGAGGTAGTTTCATGCTCGCTAATAGTACGATTGTAGGGCATGATATTGATCAGGAGTATGGCGCCTTCCGATGTGAAACCTCTATTGATGGTGATACTAAGTTTATTAATAACCTGTTGATTTCCGAGAATTCTACCGCTCCAAGCTTCATTTTGAATGGAGCGAATAAAGAAGCTTACTCCATGGGATATAACTTGTATCAGCGAGTTAATAATTTCACAATGGACGTTTCTGATACTGCTTATCCTACCCTTGTGAATGGCAACCTGACGGAAGAGGGTGTTTATAAGTGGAATATTGACCAGATCGGACAGGTGGGTGGTTATGCTACCAAACAAGCTGTAATCAATGCTGTGAAAAGTTTCAATCCTGCTGCTTCTCCTATGGTTAATTTAGGTGAGGTATTCGTGGAATGGATGGGTGAAGATGCTTTCGGATTGGATCAGCGTGGCGTGACACGCAATCCTGATAAGATGCAAATGGGAGCTTATGATGCTGTATTGTCCAACTGAATCTTTAAAAAGTAATTGTGATATGAAAAACAAATTTTATATAATGACCGCTTTGGTCATTAGTCTGACAGGCTGTTCAAACATTGAAGACGGGACGCAGCCGACCGGCAACTTTCCCGAAGATCATATAATCCGTATTGTGACAGAAGTGAATGCGCCTGTGTCGCGTGCCGGATATGATGCAAGTAATCTGGAGAGTTTTGGACTGATCATTCATAACAGTGAAAACATTGCTTATGATTATAATTCGCAAATGGTAAAATCTAATAATGACTGGAATACGGCGGACGGGCAACAAATGCTTTGGGATAATGCAAGAACTCCGGTAACAGTAGTGGCGTATGCTCCTTACATTTCGGAAGCTAGTTTAGACACTCCGTTAGCTATCAACATACAAAGCAACCAAACTACTGAAGAAAATGTGATTGCTTCTGATTTCCTGTTGACTAAATCAATAGTTGATCCGAAACAGGATCTCACCGCAGATGGTAGATTGAAAGTTACTTTGGATCATGCCATGAGCAAGCTGATTATAAAAGTGACGGTAAATAATGGTATGGAAGATGCGGCGATCAGTAAACTGGGCGATATGGCTGTAAATGGTACAATAGCGGGTGGTATTTGTGATTTGTCAGTGCCGGAACCGGTAGTCATTCCACGGGAAGATGCTGTAGCTACAACTATCGCCCCCTATAAGGGTACGGATGGGTATGAATGCATTCTTCTCCCGCAAACAATAATAGAAGGCTTTTCTGTCAATTTCAGTTATGACGGAAAATTGTATATATGGACTGCCGAAGAGCCCATTGAGTTGCAAAAGGGAGTAGAGCATACGCTGACACTGAATGTAAATGAAACGGCACGGTTGGCTACCATGCAAATGAAATATCGGGCAACCGGTCAGATTATCGATCAGAAATAAAAAGGAGGAGATGAGTTATGAAAATTACTAAACATATATTGGCTGCATGTATATTAACGGGTATGGCAGCTTGTGATACGGATAAAGAGATAGCCGTGTTCAATGAAGACTCCGGTGCAATCAAGATCAATGCTGTTATTGATGCTGCATATACCCGTAGTAATCCTACAGGAACAAATGAACAGCAAATGCAATTTAATAATGGAGACCAGATTCTGTTGAGTTGCGAAGATGGTAGTGTGACTTATATGTTGTCTGGAGGGCAATGGGCTCCTACGGATAACTATTATCTTAGGTGGGGAAATGAACCTGTTACTTATTCTGCCTTTTATCCGGTGACTGAAGGAACAAGCGTAGCCAACTTCTCTCTTCCTATTAATCAGCAGAGTTTGGAAAATCTGGCGAGCGCAGACTACATGACTTGCACAGTAGAAGATGCTATAAATGAGGGATCAGGTGTCCTTCATCTGAATATGAACCGGAGAATGGCGAAAGTTATCATGACATTGGACGATATAGACTCACAAAGTAAAGCTCTAGGAGTTAAAATCGGTTCCTATCAGGGATATACGGACGGAAATGTTTCATCGGGAACTGCACTTGTTTCACCGTATGTCACCATTCCTGAAGGAGGGAAAGCCGGACAAAGCGGATGTAAATATACGGCGATCGTAGCTCCGGGAACTGCAAATCCTAATAGTACTTTCGTTTCTTTAAATTACAAGGGGGAAGATCTGGTATTGCCGGGCATTCCTGCAATAAAGGCCGGATTTTGTTATGAATTTACTTTGAAAGTAGAAGGTTCGGTCATTAGATTGAGTGAACCGATTGTCACTCCATGGGAGACTGGTACAATCAATGGGGGAGATGCAACGGAATTGCAATTGGACGCTTATTATGTGAAAGAGCATGCTACAGGGAATGCTACCGGTATGGATTGGGATAATGCAATGGGAGTAGACGGGTTACGCAATCTATTGAGAACTAACACTAACAGTGCGATCACGACTGCGAATGCTAAGAAATTGGATGGTAAGAATATCTATGTGGCAGGCGGTACCTATTTGATAGCAGATCAGGAAGCCGGTCTGAAAATAGAGTATAGCGGATATAGTAAACAAGTCGAAATAAAGGTTGTGTGTGGATATGATCCTCAAAGTACCCGGAAGGATTTAAGCAAGCGTGATCCTGTCCGGTATCTGACTACTTTCACAGGAGATGCAAATAATAACGGCATTGCGGATGCGGGTGATTATTCCTTGTTTACATTAGGAAACCAGATAGATATTACATTTGAAGGTTGTACGTTCTCTTGCGGTTATCATCCCAATGAGAAAATAAATGGCTATAGTGGTGGATTCCTGATTGCGAATGGTAGCAGTGGCAATGCAACATTACAGTTGAATCATTGTATCATTGAAAAGTGCTATAATGCGGGAGTAAATGGTTCAGGTGAGGCTGGTGGTTCCGGTATATTCATGTATAAGGGGACAGCCAAACTAAATCATGTGCAGTTGAGAAACAACAAGGCATCTTCGCGTGGAGGCGCAATTCGTGTCAATGACAGTGGGAGTATTCTTTTTATGAATAATTGCTCCATTACAGGCAATGAAGGCGGACAGTTCGGTTATGCTATTCAAATGTCAAACGGTCATTTATGTATGAATAATACAACTGTTACCAATAATAGTGGTAGAGATGGAACCATTAACGGCGCGGGGAGTATGTTGATTGTAAACTCTACCATTATCGAGGATGGTGCTCAAAATAGCGGGGCTGTTATTCGTTGTGAATCCTGGCCGGCCCGGCAATCATTCTTGATGAATAATATCATCCTGAATAAAAATGCAGCTAATCCGGTTGTTGAAATGTCCGGTGATGATACTCGCCATTTGACATCCAAAGGGTATAATCTGATGGGCGGTACGATCATGCCTGCATCAACCAACAAGTTTACAACATCAGAGTTTGATAAGTATAACAGTACGATTAGCTCTTTAAATGTCGTATGGGATGCCAATCGTTCTGTCTATACTTGGGACGGGAATGTGAATGAGTTTACCCGGACTGCTGCCGACGCTGTTAAGAATGCGATCACAACCGGCTTTAAACCGGATAGTTGTCCTTTCCAGAATTTAGGTGAGGAGTTTGGAAAATGGTTGGATGAGATGGATGCTTTTTCCACTGACCAGTTGGGGAATCCGCGTGATAAAAATGCGATGTGGCCGGGAGCTTATCAAGAATAATGATACAATTTATTTAAACGAATGACAATGAAAAACTACAAACTGATATGGTTAGGGATATTCTGTTGTTTGCAACCTCTTATATTGTTTGCGCAACGGGGAGAAATGATCCGTAAGGCATTTTTAGATCCGAAGTCCGATCAGGTGTTAGTCGTGGCACACCGGGGGAACTGGCGGAGTGCACCGGAAAATTCCGTAGCGGCAATTGATAGTGCCATACAAATGGGAGTGGATATTGTGGAGATTGATATTCACAAGACTAAAGACGGACAATTAATATTGATGCACGATGACCGTGTAGACCGGACAACCAATGGTAAAGGATTGATTAAGGATTATACATTGGCAGAAATCAAGAAGTTGAAACTGAAAGATAAGGATGGAAATCTGACAGAACATATTGTTCCAACATTGGAAGAGGCATTGTTGGCAGGCAAAGGTCAGATTATGTTTAACTTGGATAAGGCGTATTCTGTGTTTGACGAGGTATACGCTGTGCTCGAGAAAACCGGAACTGCCAGTTTGGTGATAATGAAAGGAGGCCAGCCGGTGGAAACTGTCAAAAGTGAGTTTGGAGATTATCTGGATAAAGTGATTTACATACCGGTGATAGGACTTGACGGAAAGGATGGCGAAAAGAAGGTCAGGGACTATATGACACAGCTGCATCCTGCTGCCTTCGAATTGGTTTATTCGGATTCTTCCAGTCCTTTGCCTCGAAAAGTGAAATCGATTATTCTGGGAAAGAGTCGGATTTGGTACAATACGTTGTGGGCTTCTCTTGCGGGAGGGCATGAAGACGATCAGGCTTTAAAAGATCCGGATGGAAACTATGGATATCTGATTGAAGAGCTGGGGGCACGGATTCTCCAGACTGATCGTCCGGGGTTCATGCTGGATTATTTGAGAAAAAAGGGATTACACGATTAATTGTCTGAAGACAATGAGGTAAATGTATTGTTTGGCACACAGATAACGTCGATGAGATCAATAGACGTTATCTGTGTTGTTTTTATCTATTCTCCAAGTGAAAATAATTTTGAGATTTGGCTTGGGTTACTAAAATAGCTATATTTGACTCGCTGAATCGACATGGGTATATAATATGAAAAAAGCAATAATAGCATTTATCAGTCTTATTATTTTTTGTATTGAGCCATTAATGGCATCTGCAGAGTTTTCTTTTAAGAAATATCAAGTAGAAAACGGATTGTCTCATAACACAACTTGGTGTGCAATTCAAGATAGTTATGGCTTTTTATGGATAGGTACGAGTAATGGGTTGAACTGCTATTATGGTAGCGGAAATAAAATTTATCGGAATGTTCTAAATGACAAATATTCTTTAGGGAACAACTTTGTCGGTTCTTTGATGGAAGAGGGTGAAGACCTTTGGATAGGAACAAGTTCCGGGCTATACATTTATGATCGCTCTGACGATCATTTCTTGTATTTTGATAAGACAACTAAATATGGAGTATTCATTAGTTGCGAAGTCAAGAAAATCGTAAAAACTAAAAATGGTTTGATTTGGATAGCTACTTTGGGACAAGGCATCTTTATTTATGATCCGGTAAAAGACGTTCTGACTCAAAATAGTATCCGGACTTTTTTTGCCTGGGATATTTGCCAAGGTACGGATTCTCTTGTCTATGTCTCTTCTATGCAGGAGGGATTATTGTGCTTTGATGAACAAGGAACTTTTCTGCAAAGTTATCCGGTTTCATTCGAATTGAATATTGGCAATCAGAGGATTAACTGTCTCCATAGTATTGATCATGAAATTTGGTGCGGTGTGGGGACGAATTCGTTAGGGTGCTATCAGGAAGGAAGTCAGGAATTAAAAATATATAATACGTCTGCAGAGAGTTTCAGTTCTATTCTTTGTCTGATGGACTATAACGGGAAAGAAATGCTGGTTGGTACAGACAATGGCATTTATTTATTTGACCGTGAGCGTAAGACATTTCGTAGGGGAGACTCTCCGTTTGGTTTATGGGCTTTGAGCGATCCGACTGTACACGCGATGATGCGGGATAATGAAGGTACACTTTGGGTAATGACTAATTCCGGTGGAATAAATTACATGTCTAAACAGTCGAAGCGTTTTTCTACTTATTCTCTGTCTTTGACGGGGATGGAAAAAGCAGATAAGGAGATAGGACCTTTCTGTGAAGATCGGGAGAAGAATGTTTGGGTGGGAACCCGGAATGGATTGTGGTTTTTCAATTCACAAACTCATTCTTTTCATGAGTATTTTTTGAAGAAATCAAATATAAAATACGATATACGTAGTTTGTTGTTGGAGGGCGATAATCTTTGGGTAGGAACTTATGCTGAAGGATTGCATGTGTTAAATCTGAAGACAGGGAATATTAAAAGTTATACTTATTCCCGTGATATTCCGAATACACTTTGCAGTAATGATGTATTAAGCCTTTTTAAAGATCGTAAAGGAGAAATCTTTGTCGGAACAAGCTGGGGATTATGTCGTTATAATCCACAATCGGATAATTTTATAACTGTGATAAATGTCGGTGCTATGGCTTCTGTAACTGACATCTATGAGGATATGTACAATAATCTTTGGATTGCGACTTCAAATCGCGGCGTTTTCTGTTATAATACAGTTGGTGAAGAGTGGAAACATTTTGAACATATCCGGGAGGACCTGACTACTATTACGAGTAACTCCGTGATAACATTATTTGAAGATAGGAAAGGTACGATGTGGTTTGGGACCAATGGTGGAGGATTATGCTCTTTTTCCAAAGAAACAGAAACTTTTGTTGATTTTGATCCGGAAAATATATGGTTACCGGATAAGGTTATTTATTCGATAGAGCAGGATCTGGCCGGCAACTTTTGGATTTCCTGTAATTCCGGGTTATATCAGTTTAATCCTGCAGATAAGAATAAGAACTGTCTTTTTACTATAAATGACGGTTTGCAGGGGAATCAGTTCACAGCGCAATCTTCATTAGCTTCATCGACTGGAAAGATGTATTTTGGAGGAGTGAACGGATTTAATGTTTTTGAACCGAAAGAATTTACAGATAACACCTATCTTCCTCCTGTTTATGTTATAAATATCAGTTTCCCTAATTTGAATAATGAGCGGGAAGTGAGGCGGTTGCTCCGGTTGGATAAGCCTTTTTATACTGTTGATAAAATAAAATTACCTTATGAGAATAACAGTTTTACAATTCGTTTTGCGATACTTAGCTATGAAGATCCTCTTAGAAATCGTTATGCGTATATCTTGAACGGAGTAGATAAGGAATGGATTAACAACTCTTCTAATAATACAGCTTCCTATACCAACCTTCCTCCGGGAGAATATGAGTTTTTGGTTCGTGGTTCAAATAATGACCATTATTGGACTGAAAAGGCAATTTCTTTATGGATTGTGGTTACTCCTCCCTGGTGGCGGACTACTATTGCTTATGTGGTATATGCATTGTTGTTACTTGCTGCTATCGTATTTCTTGGTTGGCGTTGGAATTTGTATGTCAGGCGTAAGTATAAACGTCGGATGGAGGAGTATCAGACTACCAAAGAAAAAGAAATGTATAAATCGAAAATCAATTTCTTTATTAATTTGGTACATGAAATACGAACTCCGCTAAGTTTGATTCGTTTGCCGTTGGAGAAATTGAGAGAAGAGGAAATCAAAGGGAAAGAGAATAAGTATATTTCTGTAATAGAAAAGAATGTAGATTATCTATTGGGAATCATCAATCAGTTACTTGATTTTCAGAAGTTGGAAAGTAGTGCTTTGCAGTTGAATTTGAAGAAATGCAATGTTAATGCATTGGTCAGTGATATTTTTAATCAATTCTGCGGTTCTGCGGAGTTGAGAGGACTGACATTACATCTTTGTTTGCCTCATGAAGAGATTAACATGATGATTGATTCGGAAAAGATGAGTAAGATTCTGGTAAATTTGATAGGGAATGCGATGAAATATGCGAAATCCAGAATTGAATTGAAGGTATTATCAGTAGATGACGAGGTGAGGATAGAGGTCACTGATGATGGTCCCGGTATTCCGGAGGACCAACGCGATAAAATATTTCAAGCTTTTTATCAATTGCCTGATGATCCTGTGGCATCATCTAAGGGTACTGGGATTGGTTTGGCATTTGCAAGGTCTTTGGCAGAAGCCCATCATGGAAGTTTGTTTCTGGAAAATAGTTCCGAGGGCGGTGCTTCATTTGTATTATCTTTACCATTGGGAACTGTAGAAACAGAAGATGTATCTGATGAATTGACTGAAACGGATGCTGTAGATGTTGGAGAAGAGGTGACTTCTGTTTCTGAATTTGCTAATAGGAGATTCACTGTTTTATTGGTGGAGGATAATCTTGAATTGTTAAATCTAACTCGGGAAGCTTTAAGTACTTGGTTTAGGGTGATACGTGCCGGTAATGGAAAAGAAGCATTGGAAATACTCACACGCCAGAGTGTGGATGTTATTGTCAGTGATGTTATGATGCCTGAAATGGATGGACTTGAACTTTGTAATCATGTAAAATCCGATATGGCTTATTCTCATATTCCTGTTATTTTGCTGACTGCAAAAACGACATTGGAATCTAAAGTGGAAGGACTTGAAAGTGGTGCTGATGTATATCTTGAGAAACCGTTTTCTGTTAAGCAGCTCTATAAACAGATCGAGAATTTATTAAAACTGCGATTGGCGTTTCATAAACAGATGACGGACATCACAATTGGTTCATCTTCTTCACTTTCGGATTTTGCTATTTCTCAAAAAGATGTAGAATTTATAGACAAGATCAATGCAATTTTATCGGAGCAGGTTATTAATGAAAATTATTCAATTGATATATTGGCAGATCAAATGAATATGAGTCATTCTAATCTTTACCGGAAGATGAAAGGTTTGTTTGGTATGCCTCCTAATAACTATGTGAAGAACTTCCGCTTAAACAAAGCAGCTGAATTAATTGCAAATGGTGTTCGCATAGCTGAGGCAGCAGAACGGTTAGGCTTTGCTTCTTCTTCCCATTTTGCAAAATGTTTTAAAGAGAAGTTCGGAATGTTGCCAAAAGATTATAAATAACAAGTCTTTTCATGATGGGAAAAATGATGGGAGGGTAGATGAAGTTTAAAAATGCAAGAAGTATACCGTAGTAATATTTTTTATCCATTCGTTTTATATTCTTGACTCCGGGAAAATCGTAATTGCACATAAACCAGTCACTTTCGCCCCTCGAATTTGCAGCGTTTTTGAATCTCCCGCATCTAAACTAACGTGAGTTCGATATAATTTAGAACATTACAAATTGTCCATAGTTCTTTGTATATATTATAGAACAATGATTACTAAAAAGCGTTAAAGGATTCTTTATGATGTCATCTGGTTTATTGATCGTTTGCCCCTCTTGTGCTAAACGCAAGACTGAATCTTTGTCTTTGCTGAGAGCCAAACGCTCATACAGGCTTGAATTATATTGCCGCTGCAATTGACGTACACTCCAATTTTGTTTCTGAGACTCAATTTCGTAAAATCTGCGTTCTTCATCAGATTCAATGCGCATTAATATCAAATAGTGAGACCATGAAAGCGTAAACGGATATTCCCTAGTTGATTTTATGGGGCTTTCGGTGAGTTTTTGAATTTGGTCAACGCTGTTGTTCCAATCTCTTTTGTCGAGTATGTTGAGAAAAATTTGCGACATCTTTTCAATGTTTTGTGTATTGGGTCAAAAAGAAGTTGTATATTTGTTCATCAATATCTAGTCTCAATATAGGTAATCTATGGAATTCATCACATCAACACATTTGAAGCAATGGGCTGACACAAAAGAATGTCAGTCTCTCTTGCCAGAATTGATGAGACGGCTTATCTGTGCTTCCGTGAAGCAGTTGAATAGACTGTCTTTCCCCAGTGGGGATGCTGTGCATATGCCTGAATGGGCCGGAGCAGATACCTGGGTTCTGATTTAAAAAGACCGAACATATAAGAATACCCGATAACTGTTGTAAGAAGCTATCGGGTATTTTTTTATTGTCAGCCCGGTTTCTTGCTTTAGAATTAGAATACAGGCATCTGCCAGATAAATCCTACAGAAATACGGTTAGTACTATAATTCTCCTGTCCCAGCACCTTGGCGCGGGAAGTGAAATCATACGAACGTCCCACGTAGGTAACAAAGAAGTGCAGATTGGTTTCCATCGGGTAATATTCGATACCGCCCAGATATCCCCAGGAAGTACGGTAATTTCCCTTCTCTATTCCCTCGGACGCCTTGCCTACGGAAGCCCTCTCGTACATACCCTTCACAAAAACATTCCATTTCGGAAGAAAGCGGTAATTACATTTGGCAACAACCGAAAGATAGTTAGCATCAAAAGCGTTATGCCCGCCCGGACGGCCTACGATACTGGTAATAATACCTTTGCGGTCAATGTCCTCTTTTGAATACATGAAATCGACAAAAGCATTCCATTTGCCGAGATTCAATTCGTTACCTAAAGCATAATAATACATATTGTGACTTTTGGCCTCGTTCATGACAGAAGCCGACCAACGGGTCTTGAATACGTTATTGAAATTACCATTCCAGTTCAAAGTATAAACCAGCGGCATTTTGCCGGATTTCAGATCGGGAAGATTTCCTTCGGCATCTTCCGTGATTCCGTAAGTGCTGTCGAACGAACTGTTGCGGCTGTTCAGTATTTGCAGGTTAAGTTGCTGTTTGGGAGTAATGTTATAACCTACATTCAGTCCGGTCATAAAGTTACTCATATAGTCGATCATATCGCTGTACTGATAGATGTCGATCGGGTTGAGGTCGAACTCGATACCACCGTATGCGGCACATTGCTTTCCTGCGAAGAGGCTGAACTGGTCATTCAGTTTGATACCGATTCCGGCATAGTCGATGGAAGTAGGCAGATTGTCAATCATGCCGTTTGCGTCGTTCGAGCGGTTGAGGCGTTGGCGATAGCGGTAAGAAAGCCAGTTGTTGATATTTCCTTTCGCTTCGATGCGGAGCTGGTGCATAT
>ERZ1026990.712-NODE-712-length-12099-cov-4.743607_pt1 | contig 12099 bp, 9 predicted proteins | sample MGYA00519557_ERZ1026990 | MGnify/ENA primary metagenome ERZ1026990 (study PRJEB26926, sample SAMN06164797) | human gut metagenome | biome: ENVO:00009003; feature: ENVO:2100002; material: ENVO:00002003 | host: Homo sapiens | place: USA | collected 2012 ... | reverse complement strand
AGATTAGCGAGTGTCTCGTGGGCTCGGAGATGTGTATAAGAGACAGTTCCTGGAGTATATATTTTATAATCAAAAGCCAAATCCCTGTTAAAAGTACAATACTCTTCTTCGTCAAAAGGAAATAGCAAAATTTGTTTATTTGGTATCAGCATATAATCATAATAAATTGAAGAATAGTCTGTTATTAAGACGTCAGTAAAAGGCAAAATTGGATATATATCACAAGAAGAATCAATTATCCTTAAATTTGAATAACTCACTAACATATCTAAGTTTATTTCCGTATTTGGATGTAGCCTAAACAAAAATAGATTATTGTTTTTAATACAGAGTTGATTCAATCTGTCGAAATCAATAATCTCTAGTATGTTACGTTTATCCTCTCTCCAAGTTGGCATATAAATATATACATAAGAATAACTTGCACAATCCTCTATTACATCCAGTTCCTGCTCTTTATTATATCGTTTAAGAAATTCTTCTATCTGATCATGTGCCCATAATAAAATTTCATTTCTTGGATACATAGCCTCTATACATCTATCTTCCGAAATTCTGAAACACTCTGTAAAATGTTTAGTCATTAAAGGAGAGGTTGATAAAAACAAATGAGGTCTGAAAAATAAATATGGGTAAAGGAAGCGAGATTTAAGACTATTCGGATTATACTTTTTTGCCAATGGACCAAGCTTACATTTAAATTCAACATTCTTAATACCCACGCCATGCCATAAGTTTACTCTTTTTGTCCAACCAATAGTCCAAGGATTTATATCTGAAACAGAAAACGTATAAATATAACGTCCAGCTATTAATGAATAAAACAGCCCCTTCAAACTCCAAAGATAAAAAGCCTTATATTTTAAAGAACACACTTGTGCAACCTCTTCTTTAGACTTTGAAATCCAAATACAATTAATATCTGCCGCCTTTTCATTTAGCTTATAATATAAATATTTTGCATTATTCTCTCCTCCAAAGACCCAAATGGTTGAAATACGGGGAAAAACATAAGATACAAGTAAAATAAAGTATCCTAATAAGTGTTTGATAACCAACATCATACAATTTTATCTTTTTACATCAACAACCTCACCTGTCATTTCCGATAGCAAAGTATTTACTGATACGATTGCTACCACTTTCGGTTCTAATAAAGTATCTTCCGGTTCATTTCCAAAATTCTGAATACGCATAGGGGTCTTAGTACGTTCTGGGTTGATGCAATTCACACGAATACCATATTCAAACCACTCTTCACTCAAAGCTTGTACAAAGTTTACAATAGCAGCTTTAGACGATGAATATAAACTATACAACGCCCTTCCGCGTGTATAAGAGCTAGAAGTAAAAAACAACAACGATCCTTTACTTTCTTTCAAATAAAAAAAAGATTCTTTTGCAACAATAATATTACCTAAATAATTTACATCAATGCTTTGATGTACCGCTTCATAACTCATATTCGCCAAAGGCTGTTTGTCCAATATACCAGCGGTATTAACGATCCAGTCAATCCGTCCTTCCTTATCAAATATTTCAGATAAAACTCTCCTTACACTTTGACTATTCGACACATCCACTCCTGTAGAACGACTGTATACATACAACGACGTTTTATATTCCCGACAAATTTCACAAATATCTTGTCCGATACCATACGTACCCCCAAAAACTACAACTACCTTTCCTTGTAGTTCCTCCATTTCCGATTTTTCCAATAAAGTGGGCTGGTTCCTAATGCTACGCAATTGAAAAAGTTTATCTAAAAGAAAAATATCTTCTTTATATGTCAACTTCATATTAAATTGCTCTCCATTGACTACATAAATAGATTCATCAGGCAAATATTTTAAAACTACACCACAGTCATCAGTTGTTTTAAACAAGGGATCAAGCAAAGCTTTTTCATAAGCGGCTTTTATAACAGAACGTTTAAATGCCTGAGGTGTTTGTCCATTACGCAATAATATGCGTGAGGGTATTTTGACAATCTCATTATTATCATCTACTTGAATAATAGTATCCGTTGTAGGAATTGCTACATCAACGGCATTGTAAGTCAACAATGCACGGATGCAATCGTTTATAATCCGCTCATTGACAAGAGGACGAACTGAATCGTGAAATAATAAGTTCACTTCTTCATCATAAGCATTGATAGCTGCCAAACTAGAGTGGTATCTTTCCTTTCCCCCTAATAATATTTTTTTTAGTTTATTGAAAGAATTCCTCAACGAAATATCTTCTACATCCCTTATATAGTCTGGATGGACTACAACTACAATTTCATCTATCAAAGAATGATTTTGAAAAACAGTAATAGTATGTTCAATGACTTTTTTACCTGCTATTTTTAAAAACTGTTTAGGTATATTCTCACCCAATCGTTGTCCGGAACCACCGGCTAGAATTACTGCTATATTTCTCATTATAAAATATTACTTATTTTTCAATCTCACAATCATATTTTGCAAAAAACACATCTCCTCAAACTTGAATATCTTGGAAACTACCAAATAATAGACCACACCAATAAGAACGCCTGAGAGAAGTTTTAACACAGAAGAAATAACGAAATAGGTTGATAACCATACACACGCTCCCATACTTAAAGCTAACAATAATACTGGAAATAATTTCTTTATCTCACTGGTCAATGTTACATTAGAAATTATACAAGTATATCTTGTAATTACAAATATATCTATAAATGAATAAATAACGACTCCCCAAGCTATAACATACAGCCCAAAAGGAATAGTCAACAGAAGAATCGAAAAAGCAATTATCTTTTTAAAGACTTCTGCCTTCAGCGTATAGTCCGTTCTACCTTTAGCATATAAAAAGTGATTATTAATGCGCATTACAGGATCCCACATATATGCAAAAGACAAAATTTGTAGTATTGGAACTATCCCTGACCATCTGTCTGTCAAAACAACTTTAACAAAAGGATCAGCTAACACAGCCAAACCAATCATCAAAGGGAAAACGACATAACATGCTGAACGAATATACCTCAGAAAATAGACCTCCAACTCTTCATCACTATCTTGTATAGTGCAAAGAACAGGGAACATAGCTTTATACATCACATCTGTAATATTTCCTGCCGGAAAAGCCGCCAAAGTAGATGCCCTATTATACAAACCAAGATCCCCAGAAGTCATTTTCTTCCCAATTGCCAAAGAATAAAGATTCGTATACAAAGTATGTAGAAGACCCGACACTAATAACTTACTTCCAAATGAAAAAAGAGATTTGAAACTATTCCATGAGAAACACCATAGAGGATACCATTTAGATAATAACCAAAGCAACAATACATTAAAAAAATTATTCAACAAACTTTGCATCACCAAGGACCAAGCGCCATACCCATAATATGCTAAACTGACCCCTAAGACTCCACTTAAAATTACTGCCGTTAATGAAGCAACAGCTTGCAACCTAAAATTTAAGGCGATTGAGAACTTTGCCCTTTGCACTACCCCAAAAGAATTTATCACTACATTCAACCCTACTATTTTTGTAATCAAACATAACTGAGGCTCTGAATAAAAAAGAGCAATATAAGGAGAAGAAATGTAAAATACAAGGTAGAAGAAAAGACCGATGCCTATATTAAAATAGAATACAGTAGAATAATCAATCTCTGTACGGTTCTGCTTCTGTATCAACGCATTTGAAAAACCACTATCAATAAAACTCTGCGCTACAGCAAGAAATATACTCAACATAGCTATGAGTCCGTAATCTGATGGTAATAGCAAGCGAGCAATAATAATACTTAGTACAAACTGAATACCTTGAACTGAGAAACGTTCAATTGCACTCCAAAAAACGCCCTTTGTGGCTTTATTTATAAGAGAAGACGACATTTTTATTCTATTGTATATTAAAATAACTTCATGAGAAAACTCAAATTTTATTTTTCCTCAAACAGTTAAATATATTCCTCCCCATCAATATCCAGCTTATAGTACCAAAAACAAATAAAAATACAAATAGTAAAACATAAACTTTCAAACCTAATCCTGAAGCTTTCAATGGAACAACAGCCGGTTCCACCACTGCAAACACAGGTTTTTCCTCTTGTACTTTAGCCCTGGCAACCTGCAGCTGATTGGCTACCTGACTATATACTTGATATGCCAAACTCATGTCATTCTGCAAACGTTCCTGCTCAGCACGTACACTCTGAAGAATTAAATTATCATGTGTATCCACATATTCGGCATAATCTTTTTGAGTAGCATAATATTCCTGCTTCCTCTCTTCAAACAACTTCTCCAGATAAACACAATCTTCTTTTGCTTTTGAAGTACGATAGCCTATGATATGTTCTTGTAAACGATGAACGACAGAGTCTGCTATAACCGCAGCTATTTTAGGATTCTGCAAAGTAACGCTAACATTGGTGATAGCCGTTTTCTTATCAATAATAGCCGTTATATTCTTTTTTAGCGCATCAATCTGATCTTTCTCTTTCTCAGTTAAGATAACCACCCCACCCTGTTGTCTTTCACCAAATAGTTCTTCTTCATCAGTAAATAAAGATTTCACTCCACTAATAAACATACTGGGTAAACCTATGATATAACTCCACCAAGGGGAAGATTCTGTCATTAAATAACCAGATAGTGTTTTTGTTTCTCCTTTATCTACCATAACCTGCATATTCAATAACTCCAACAAAAAAGGAGTAGAAGATACAATATCTGATGACAGGGAAGCATTTAATGCATCAACACCCCCTCCCATACTAGCACTCCCACCTAAAAAAGAGGCAGCTAAGCCAGTCAACCCACTGTTTCCTTTATCATTCCCCATTTCCGGAGAAAGAGTTACAGTGACCGTATATCTTTTAGGGATACTCACCCCTACAATAATACCAATTAACAAACCAATGGTAGCTGCTTTATAAATTTTCTTACGAATTGCTACAATTTTACGAAATATATCCAATAAATCAATCTCCATATCTTCCAGTTTCCTTTCTACTGATTGTTCTGACATAAATCTTATTTTTTTATCAAATTGGCAATAGAAGCAACCATCATTCCCAATGTACTAAACGTAGTAGCATAACCCAAAATATTACCAATATTAGCCTTCTTCTTAGCTTTACTAGGCACAATAATCTCACAGCCCGGTTCAATCTGTTTCTTGCCGCTACCCTTAACCTTCGTTACCTGACCATTCATATATACTATGAACTTCTTACTCTTCTTCGCATTATCAGAATAACCACCGGCTTGATTCAAATAGTAGTCTACATCCTTGCCCTGCATATAAGAAACCGTATTCGGAACCATGACAGCACCATTGATAGTTACGGTATTATTATTATTAGGTATGGAGATCACATCTCCTTCACGTAAGACAAGATCGGCATTACTTTTAGGATTGCTCAAGGCTTTTTCCAAATCAATTCCAACCGTAAAGGTATCTTCGACACGAATACCCAAAGAGTCAATCATGGCCTCGCCCAATTGCCTGCTCATAAGGCGAATTACATCACCCATACGTTTCTTCTCACTAGCGTTAGCCACACGGGTCAGTTTTGCACCACGCAGATAGGCATAATTGGTCGGACCACCGGCTTTATTCACCAAATCGGAAAGACGTTCCTCACGGCTGGTCATGGCGTAATTTCCTCCGAAAAGGATTTCACCTTCAATGGCTACATTCTGTTGTGCCTGATAGCCAGGACTGCGACGGACATAAACTTCGTCATAAGGCTGAAGGATAAAACCGGGCTGACCGTCGATGACAAAACCATCCTTTAAAGAGAAGGTATACATCTGACCGATCGTATCATTATCCGCGGTACTACGGGGATTCTTGATTCGTCTCGACACATCAATGCGGACAGTGGAGGCGGCTTCTTTCAAGCCACCGGCCTGGATGATCAGATCCTCAAGTGTCATGTTATCAGCATAGGGATAGGAATCCGGTTGGGCGACCTCACCATGAACTGTGACATTGCCACGATCTTCCAGATCGTGAATGCTCGGAATGTAAAGGATGTCATTCTTCATCAGGGCGAGGTTCGGGGAAGTACCGTTCATGATAGACTTGATGTCTATCTGAACAACTTCACTGGTCAAATCCTCACGCTGGCGATAAAGGACGGCACGATTCAGGAAAGCGTCACCGGTCAGACCCTGAGCTTCATGGACAAGTTCGCGGATCGTGTTCAGTTTACCGCTGAGCTGGTAGATACCGGGACGATAGACAGCGCCACGGATTTCCAGTTTGTTTGTGAAGCGGTTAAGGATGGCTTCGGCTGTTACGACGTCACCGTTACGCATTGTGTAGATGCTGTAGTCCATATCCTTGACTGTGTTGACTTCATATTCCTCACCATTCTGACGGACAACACGTAATGAACGGGTGTAGGCGTCAGCTTCAAAGCCGCCGGCATATTTGATTAAAGTGGCAAGGTTCTCGTCTTTCTTCATTTCGAAACGCATAGGGCGTTTTACCTTGCCGCTGATCTTTACCAAGACATCGTAAGCGGGGACGATAACCACGTCACCTTCCTGAAGGCGGATGTCATCCTGTGTGTTGCCTTTCATGATAAATTCGTAGACGTCGATGGTGGCGATATTCTTTCCGTTGCGTACCAACTGAACGTTTCGAAGGCTGCCGATATCACTCACACCGCCTGCACGGTAAAGCGCGTGGAAGACGGTAGAGAAGGAAGAAAGGGCGTAGGTACCCGGCTGCACGACTTCTCCCATCACGTTGATCTGGATAGTACGGATATTACCCAAAGTCAGACGGATGTCGGAAGTAGGGTCGGTAGTATTGTTCAGACCGTTATAGATCTTATTCAGGGCGCCCTTCAGATAGTCGTTGGCGGCGGAGACGGTCATACCGCTAAGGTTGACAGGCCCGATCTTCTGAATATTGATGGTACCTTCAGGAGAGATCTGCTGGCGGATCGTGTTCTGGCTAGCACCCCAGATATCGATGATGACTTCATCACCGGGACCCAGACGGTAATTGGCAGGAGTGGCAAGGTTGACACTAGGCTCGAACGTCAGGTTGCGGGTATTGAAGATGTTACGTCCGAAGACCTGATCACCACGGGCAAGGTCCTGAGTAGTCGGATGATCCTCCAGCATATCGGAAGTATTCTTCTTAGTCTCTTCACGCAGGCGGGATTCGTTGATGTCCGTGCCCGTTGATTTCGAGGTATTTACATTGTTCTGCTGCTCGTATAGCTGCTTCACACGCATTGCCTGTTCTTTGGTTACCCCCTTACGGGCTAGTTCGGAAGCAAGCTGCTTCTGTTCCTTGCCTTGGCGGATACCGTCCTTTACATATTCCAGTACTTGTGAATCACTCATGGACTGAGCCATAAGCGAGCCACTTCCCAGCATCAAACAGAAGAGTAGAATGCTAAAAAGTCTTTGTATTTTCATTGACAAATAAAAAAGTTTCAGTTGATTTCACACAGTTCCTGCATCCCGTAACAGACGGCAGATAACTGTTGCTTAAGAAGAGAAGGGGGAAGAACATCGAGAAGAGACAGAGAACGGGTCAAAACAGCCTGTTTTCTTTCTTCGTCTTCCGGATTGGCGTACATCGACACATTATATCCCTGAAGGATGGCCAAACACAGGGTAGCATCCTGTTCCGGTGTCTCCCCCCGTTGAGAATATAAATCGTTTATCTTTTCGTGGATGGATCGTTGTAATGCTGAAAGATCATCCAAATACACGCAGCCTGCACTCCCCCCATCAGGAAGCAGCATACGTACCAAACTTAATAAACCCTCTATGTTTTCTTGTAAAATAATAGCATCCATATCCCTTGCCTTAAACAGCCGCCATAATCGGCTCTACATAACCGACAGGCATATCAACACAGGCGCATCCCAGCATATTCAAGCGAACAGCAATCTTACTTCTGCCATCCACATTAACCAGTTCGCCAACAAGACCCGTCAACGGACCTTTGATCACGCGAACCTTTTCGCCACGAGCCAAAGGAGAACTGTTCATGCTTATCGATTCTTCCGAATAATCAAGCATGAAACGGAAACGAGCCATCTGCTCGTCAGGAATTACAGCAGGACTACTCTCGCCGCGCATCACCATGTAACGGCTGACAGTAGAAAAACTCAGGACTTCCATGCGTTCCTTAGGGTCAACGTGTACGAAGACCATCATAGGAAGCAAGACGGAGGTGACCAGCTTGCGACGGTCGCTCCATTGGTGGAATTCCTGTTGAACGGGAACGAAATTCTCGATACCCATCTTGTCCAGATGCTCGGAAACCTTCTTTTCATGGTGCATCCGAACCAAAGCAACATACCAGCGTTTTGAGTGTGCTACGCCTTCCCCTGTCCCATTAATAGGCCCAGCATTTAGTGATTTCTTTTTTCTTAAAATCATATTTTTTTACCCCATGTTTATCCGTTACTTCTTAGGTAACGAACAAGCATAGGGCAAGCAGAAAAGGGAACTTTTTTCAACGAAAACATCAGAAGAGGACTGGTATTCAGGAAATAAAGCAGAAGTGAAGGTGTTTTTCATGAATTGGAATAAAAAAAAGACATAACACGGATATTGTCATTTTCCGCCTGTTATGCCTGCATTTGATTCATTTTCCGAAATTAATTTCATTTTTGTTTGCGTATTTTCATAAATATGTCCATCTTTGCGCCATGAATCATTCCGTTACCTAAGAAGTAACGCACACCGATAAACACTGTATATCAAGCTTCTAAATCAGATGCACTGACCTACTCCGCACCGCTTTACGTAAGACAAATTCATCCGGTTTACCTCCGTACGCTCTTTCAGTTCAAAGCCTTTCAGATAAATCTGCGTAGTCTTGATGGACTTATGACCAAGCGACTCGCTGATCATCTCGATAGGGACACCACGGTACTTGGCAGTAGTAGCCCACGAATGACGAAGCGTGTAGGAAGTGACGGGGAAGTTGAGACGCAGCCGCTTTGCCAGAGACTTCAGACAGTAGTTGAATCTTCGGAGAGCGGACTGGTATTCACGGTAGGCTCTCTCATCCTTCCTCTTCTTATCACCGTGAAGAATGCCGAAAAGGTAGTCGGGACAGCCGGGACGGGGAGACTGCCGGTTCCGGAGTTGGTCGAGCATCTCCTGTGCACTGTCCAGAACCTCAACGCTCATGGGAGTCTTCGTCTTGACACGATTGTAGCGCAGCACATTGCTGTCAAGAGCGGATTTCTCCAGATGCGTCAGATCGGCGAAAGACATCCCGCAGAACTGGAACATCAGAGCGGCAATAGCCTGGGTACGGCGGAGACGATCAGACTGGGGATCTTCATAAAGAAGCCTGCGAAGAGCGACGACAGGAAGCGCCCTTTTCTGACGCACGTCCACCCCCGTATAGACCTCATGAAACAGGCGGTGGACATAAGGAGCACTGCCGGCTTCCACACCCCGATTATAGATACTCCGAAGCATACGCATATACGTGGAAATCGTATTGGGCTTCAGACCACATTCGTAAAGGTGCTGTTCGTAACGGCGAAGACGCTCACGGGTGACTTGACGGAAAGACACACTATGGACACCACAAAACTTGCTAAAAGAAAGAAGGGCGTTCTGATAGACGTGCGCTGTAGAATAGCGGCCCTCCTCTCGCAAACGGCCGATATAGATATCGGCACATCGACTAAATCCATTTTTATTCATTATTTACATCACTAGTTTTATTACAACCTACAAAGTAAGATGAATAAACACGATATCTTAGTTTTATCTTGTTTGACTATATTAAAATTACTAAAAAGCTGATGCTCACGAATCCGTAACCCCATAAAAAATGTGAGAGAAAACCTTTCAATTTTCTCTCACATTTGGAAAACAATAAAATTAAACTCACTTACTAATTGCCAATTCGTTCGCTATTGCTTTCTTTTAAAACAGCAATTGGCATCATTCTTCGTTCTTTTCAAGAGACTTCTTCTCTTAAGCAATCTAATTCTCTACCTAATTATTAATTTACTCCCCTTAAAATTCTGTCTAGCCATGGACAGTTCATCCACCTGTTATCTATTGTCTGTTTATAAATAGTTCCTTATATTTATAAGAGGAGCTTTCTTTCCTTTTTTACCAAGAAAAATAGAAGAAAAAATAGATTTAATTAAAAAACGCCTTCCAGAGCACTCTGAGAGGCGTTTTTTAATTGCAGAAATATTTCACTTCCTGCTTTATATCAAGGATAATTTCTCTTTTTTACGGTGTGGACTTCTGTTCCCGTCTATTCTAATATGACTTTCTGCCCGCTCAACTGATAATTGATTCCCAAAGAACCAAATACTTTTTTCAATGTTTCGTGCAGATCTCTCGTCAGGATGGTTCCGTTATAGTACAGTTCATTATATTTTTCACACCCTACCACTTCCACATCAAAGATATGCTGAATATCTGCTACTACATTGACCAGCGGATCATCTTCATAACCGAGTACTTCGGGCAGTTCTTCCTTTTCCTGAACAGGACCAATCTTATTCTCATCACAGCGTACACTTTCACCGGCATTCAATGTCTGTTCGCCGATTGGTGTCTCTACCTTCACTGTTCCCTCTTCACAATTGACAGTGATCGTTTTTCCTTCCTGCTCGACCAAGAATTTTGTACCTAACACCGTAACATCTCCGGCTTCCGTTCGTACAGTAAATGTTTTACCCGGAGTCACGTCAAAAAAGGCCGATCCGAGCAGATTCAGTTTACGCCCCCAAAGCCAACTCACTTTATTATAAGACAAAGTTGAGTTTTGCATCAGCTTCACAGAACTGCCATCCGGTAGCTTGTAATCGACAGCTACTGCTTCAGACGTAATCTTCTCTTCCGACAGATAGTAATAACCGCCTATTCCGAAAAGCAGGATAAACAGGGCCGCTACTCTCCAGTAGATACAACTGCTCCTAAGAACAATCAGTTTCTGTCTTCCTGCAGCGTTCGGTCTGCTTGTTAATGCATCCGCACGTTTTTCTTCACGAAATTCTTCTAACTTCCCACCAACTACAGACTTCCGTGCAAACAACTCACCTTTCAGAGGAAGTTTGCCGTCTTCCATATATTGTTCCAGAAGTTCTTTCCTATTCTCCATATCCTCACCTCAATTAAAAATCCATAAATTAGCAGCTACAGTCAACAGGAATGATTTGCTCAATCGCTCTCTCAGTCTGGATATTGCCATGTGGGTAGTATTATAAACAGTACGGGAAGTCAGCCCCATCACTTCGGCTATTTCATCCGAATCCAGTTTTTTATAATACTTCAGGTATAATACCTCTCTCTGCTGCTTTGTCAAGCCATTTATTTCTTTCTGCAGAACTTCTAACTGCTCTCTTTCAAGTTCGGAACGGACAATCGCTGTTTCTATGTCTATCTCCAAATCGAATCTATATTCGCTTGAATTAACTTCGTCCAATGATGTGAATACGCCATTAGCAGTTTTCTTCAACTCATTCAGCAGCATGCGTTTCAGCGCCACACACAGGTAAGCGGATATGGACTGAGGCTCGGAACAACTCTGCCTCTTCTCATACAGATAAACGAACAATGACTGAATGGATTCAGTTACCAGATTATCATCACCGGCAATCTTCATCCCATATCCGTAAAGTAAATCCGAATATTCATTGTAGAGTTGCCGGAATGCTTCTTCATCCCCCTGCTGGATTTTCTCCCAAAATGTTGTATTCATTTCTCCTTCCCTTATTTACAGGTAACATAATTCTTCCCCTTTTACCAATTATTTTTGTTAAATTCCACCAAGCAGACTAAAATTCACTTGTGAAGTGGAATTTAATGTGCTTGAAGTCCATTTGTGCCATCTGAAGCACATAGCCTGAATCGGCAAGGAATACGTCACGTCCTTCCCTGTCCTTCGCCATATATTGGTATTTACGTTTCTTGAAAGCTTCCAGCTCAGCAGGATCATCGCTTTCTACCCAACAAGCCTTGTACAAACTTACCGGTTCCCAACGGCAAGAAGCATTGTACTCGTTCAGCAGACGATACTGGATAACCTCAAACTGCAACTGTCCCACCGTACCGATAATCTTACGGCCATTGAACTGAT
>ERZ1026990.706-NODE-706-length-12205-cov-5.439918_pt1 | contig 12205 bp, 10 predicted proteins | sample MGYA00519557_ERZ1026990 | MGnify/ENA primary metagenome ERZ1026990 (study PRJEB26926, sample SAMN06164797) | human gut metagenome | biome: ENVO:00009003; feature: ENVO:2100002; material: ENVO:00002003 | host: Homo sapiens | place: USA | collected 2012 ... | reverse complement strand
GATCTACACTTATGCGATCGTCGGCAGCGTCAGATGTGTATAAGAGACAGTGTACAATCTGACGGAATACCAGTATCTCTCTTGTAAGGTGGCTTAGAATACTCTTCTGCCATCTTCAAAAATATTAAATATGTGATTTGTTCCAAATAGTCACCATAGGATACACCATCATCTCTCAATGGACCACACATTCCCCAAACCTTTGAAACTATTGTTGATGTCTGTTCACTCATTTAATTTAATCCTCCTTCAAAGGCTTTTTTTAGTATGCTTTGACGCATGGCTTCAGCTTGTGAAAGTGCTGTGTCTACGGTTTGCTCTATACTATCACAAACAGACATGCGTGATTTGATTTCAGAAACAACTTCATCCGCTACCTCATCCGATACAATTGGAACTAGCGTATTTCTAATATCGTCTAATCCTAATCCTAACTTTCCACCTCCTCTTTTATTACGTAGTAATTCTTTTTGTCCATAATCACTTTTTAGATACCACGCCATGAATTCTCCTTGATGACTGTTTACAAAACGCACTACTGCTATATGTTGATTAATATAGGCTTCTTCAACATCTTCGGGCACCAATGCAATACTGCCCAAATCAGCCGTAATAGATATTAAAACATCGTTCCCCTGCAACCGGCTTCTTTTTCCTTCAACTCCTTCTGGTAAAAGCACACGCTGAATTGCATTGTTTTTCAATTTAATTTTATCTCTTGTCAAGTCTGTAATTCGAATAAATCGAACACCTTTTTCATTATAATATTTTGCCCATCCACGTGAACCGCTTGTTACTAAAGAAGATACTTCTTGTATTGATTTTCTTTCATTCATTGATGCAAATACCATTTTCAACACTGCCTGCCGATACACAGCCAACTGCTTTTTAATAATTTGCAATGTCTCCACACCTTTATCCAACTCAGAAAACAATTCCTCGATGCGTGAGACAATACGATTCTGCTCTTCAATTGACACATCCGGTATTTTTATATGTTTCATTTGTCCTTGAGTTAGCTTTAATCTCGTTGTTCCAGAAACATATCCACTATAATTAAAATAATTCAAATAGTAGCATAAAAATTTATTATTTGTTTTTGATTTTAAAACATGAGCATGGTTATTAACCCAAGTTTTTCCCGAAATAATATATGCCTTTTTTGCAAATGTATTTAGGAATGGAGCACCATCTTCTCCCAACAAAACATATTCCCCATCTGTAATATAATCGTCTATGTAGCCGACTTGACCAGTTGCACCATAATATGGATATAAACTATCTTTTTTCTTACCCTCTATTCGCCTTGCTCTATCTTTATTATTAATTGGTTTACGTTGAGTATCACATATCTCAACAGCCTCTTCAAAAGGTACATAATTCCACATTGTACAATCTCCTTACGCCACCAATTCCTCATTCATTTCTTGTAATATTTCTTCATAACTATCCCCGAAAGCATCATAAAATCCCAACAGTCCACCTTTCCGATCAAACGGTGTCAGATCCAGATCTTCCGGCAAGATACTGAGCGAAGTTGCAATATGATCTTTGATCAAGCGTAGCCACTCCATCTGTTCTTCCGTGAAATGTATAGCACCAGCATTTCTCCGCAACGTCCATTGCATGAAGTTATAATTCACCTTGTCTGCAAATGGCGTCAGATTATCTATATATCCCATTTCAAAGCGAATGATGGAAATCAAATCTGTCAGCTGTGCTATTGTTCCTCTCTTCACTTTATCAGACTTCTTAATAGCATAACAATCCCACAGTCGTTCCACAGTAATTCCCTTTGATTTAAGTTTCTCATATAAGGCTTTCAGCTGTTCTATTGCCATAGGTCTGTTTTTATAAGTTTCATCATAGATAATTCGCAATGCCACAATCTCATCCTTGTTTTCTTCAATGAACTCATGGAATGTCTTAATCACACGCTCTGCTGTTTCTTCCTGCTGAGTATCAAAACCAGCAAAGATTACAGAATCAATGTTTACATTGTCAATAATCTGATCATGATTACGCCTTACATTCTCTATGTATTCACGTACATCTGGATTATGGAACGGTGCTACTGCTTGCTTTATTAGTTCCTTTTGGGCTTCTTTTCTCTCCTCTTCGTCAGGCTCTTCAACACTGGTTTTGAACTGTGCCCTTTTTTCTATCACATCTTCATCAAAGGCGTTCAAAAGTCTTTCCGCGACAGTTCCTGCCGGAGTACCCACTTTCTCTTCAAATTGCTTTCTCTCTGCTGGTGTCATCTGACTATTTAACCGAATCACACGGTTTGCAAGAGAAGTCAATATTTTCTCATCCTTAGCTCCTAAAGCAACATTCATCATCAATTCTTTCATGCTGACGGATGGCTTACTCTCTAACGGTCTGGTATCTGATTTTCTTGATTTAGTGACACCAACTGCATCCACAATAACAAAATGGTCCTTATTTTCTGTTGCAGATGGAGTCACCTTCTGAAGTTCGTCTTTACTTAGTGTTCTGGTTCCTCGGCCTTTCATCTGCTCAAAATAATTCTTGCTACGCACATCACGCATGAAAATCAAACATTCAATCGGCTTAACATCTGTACCGGTTGCTATCATATCAACGGTAACTGCGATTCTAGGATTATAATCATTTCTAAAAGAGCTAAGTACAGATTCAGAATTATCTACAGAATAGGTAATCTTTCTGCAAAAATCGTTTCCTTCCCCAAACTCTTCTCTCACTATCTGAACAATGTCATCTGCATGACTATCTGTCTTTGCAAAAATCAATGTCTTAGGAACTTCTTTTCTTCTTGAAAACAATTTCGTATAAAGATTTTCCTTATATGCCTTAATGACCGTCCGAATCTGACTTGGATTTACAATATCTCGATCTAGCTGTGTGGGCTGATAATGTATATCCTCGTCTAGCTGCTTCCACCTCTTGGCTCTTGATAATCGGTCTCTATATTCAATTAATTGTTTCATCAAATGTCCACCATTTTTTCCAACATTTGTTTCAATCAAGAAAATATCCTCTCCAACATTTACACCATCCACAATGGCCTGTTCTCTCGGATATTCACTAACTATATTTTCATCAAAGAACGCAAATGTCCTATTGTCCGGTGTCGCAGTCAAGCCCACAATAAATGCATCAAAATAAGACAAAACCTGACTCCACACATTGTAAATGGATCTATGACATTCATCTACGATGATTACATCAAAGAATTCCGGAGGATATTTCTCGTTGTAAACCACCTCTTTCGGTGCCTTACTTTCAGCTGTCGTCAATTCTGCAAAAGAAGTTTCTTCCGCAGATTCATCCAGTTCTTCGCCCTTCAAAATGGAATACATTCTTTGTATTGTACTGATACATATCTGTACATCGCTTGGAATATATGAGCTTGTCAATCTTCTTACACCGTAAATCTGTGAAAAAGATCTTGGATCATCTGTCGGAGTATAGGCAAGAAATTCTCTCTCTGCCTGTTCACCCAATCCCTTGGTATCCACCAAAAATAAAATCCGATTGATTTTTCCATATTTGAGCAATCTATATGATGCAGTTATAGCTGTAAATGTTTTCCCTGCACCAGTAGCCATCTGTACTAATGCCTTTGGTCTGTTATCAGCAAACGACTCTTCCAATTTTTTTATGGCATTTATCTGACATTTACGAAAACCTGTTTCGTCCAAAACTGGAAAATGCTTCATATTATTACGAATCGTATCTGGTTGTTTCAGTAACTCATGAAGTGTCTCTGGACGATGAAATGAAAAAACTGTTCTTGACCTATATTTCATGTCCTTATAATCTGTAAATCTAATCAATTTATCTGTCGCTTCATATACAAAGCGGATAAAATAATCTACCCTAACCCATTTAAAGGTACTATGGGCGTACCTTCCGGACTGAATCTCTACATCTGTGATTGATTGACCAGCTTCTTCTCTCTTAACCTCTACTACACCTGCTGGCTGACCGTCAATAAACAATGCATAATCTACCTCTCCAGTACTTGTAGGGAATTCTCTCACAGCAACACCTAAAGACACAGCAAGGTTCAGGCGATTCATATCTTGTATAACCCATCCTGCCTGACATAACTTTTCATCAATTATAAGACGTGCTTTTTCTTCTGGTGTCATATCAATCTTCCCCCCTTGTCTAAAAACTCCATATGAAAATACATACAGAGTTTTTTCTTTCTATGTTCACTCTTCTACATGTTCTATTCCCTGACTGAGTATCGTAAAAACATGTTCATCCGCAAGTGTATAAAGAACTGTCTTTCCTTCCTTTCTGAACTTGACAAGCCTGTTCTGCTTCAATATGCGAAGCTGATGAGAGATTGCACTTTGAGTCATATTAAGAATAGAAGCTATATCATACACACACATTTCATTTTCAAACAGAACGTAGAGAATTTTTATTCTGGTCGAATCACCAAAAACTTTAAACAAATCCGCAAGGTCGTACAGTTCGCTTTCCTCTGGCATCTTGTTCTCAATTTCCTCAGCGGTTTCTTCATTAATCGTCATATATGTTGTCTTTTCTTCCATATCAAAACTCCATTCATCCAAAAATACTAATACACCACGCCCGGCATAATAAGTCATTGATACATTACTCTAATCTTTCCAGTGCCTCCTTAGGGATTTCCTGTGAACTTCTTATGTCAAGAATGCTCTCTGTTTCTGTAAGTGCATTCTGATACCACATAACAGCTTCTGAAATATTCCCCACGCTTTCATAATACATTCCAAGCTCACAGCAAATCTCTGCACAAGATGAAGTGGCTGCATCTTTAAGTGCACATTCCATAAATGAGACTATATCACCTTTTACTCTATAACATCTTGCAAGCACACAAAAAGCTTCTTTTACCTCATCTATGGTTCTTCCATCTTCTTCAAGAGTCCTCTTAAATAAATTTTCCGATTTCAGAAAATCATCATCCTTTCCGGAACGGAAAAGCTCCATTGCATACATATGATGCAGTTTCTTTGAAAGTCTTTTTCCATCTGCGGCAATTCTCTCAAATGCCGCAAAATCTCTCGGTGCATGATTTGTGAGTGGTCTGTGCTCAATCACAATATCACTGTCGTAAACTACCGGGTCTACTCTCAATGTCTCATGTATCTGGTCTATCCATGAAAATGTTCTAAGTCTTTTATATAATTTGGGTCTGTATTCCTCCTCAAAATTGTACACCGTACTCAAACCGGCAGGTGTATGGTAAAGCATTTGTACGATTTCTATTTCAGGCAGCAAGATCTTTTTTAATTGGCAAAGTTTATCTCTGTTTTCGGCATCAAGATATTCATCTGCATCCGCCGTATATATATAATCTCCTGTGGCTTTTGATGCCGCAAAATTTCTTGCATCTGCAAAATCATTACACCATTTATAATCAAATATTTTATCGGTATATTTCCTTGCAATTTCCTTTGTCTTGTCGGTCGATCCCGTATCTACTATAATTATCTCGTCCATTATGTCATGCAGGCTGTCGAGACACCTTGATAAGACTGCCTCCTCGTCTTTTACAATCATACATAAACTAAAACTTACCATATCTCTCCTCGTTTCGTACTATTTGACTTTGAACATATAATGCGTTGTGCCCAGAAAGTAACTTACCATCAACTGATGCCACGGATCGCTCCATTGATGTGAAAGTTTCACAATTAATTCACAGTATCATCCCCGCCTACATCATCAGGTATCGAAGCATCATCTCCACCTACATCATCAGGCTGTGAATCATCCCCATCATCACCTGAGTCTCCAACGTCTGTATTATCGTTATTATCTGCCGGTTTCTTTGTAGGGGCTGCCTCCGTATCTTTGTCCGTATTATTTTCACTGTCATTGTCCGGCGTCTCCGTCGGCTTTGTATTATCCATTGCATCAGGATCCATTGTAGGTACTGCCGTCACGGTTGTATTTCCGTCTGAATTATAATCACCGCTATAATCCTGACCTGATGAACCGCTGCTATTCTGTCCCTCATAGCTTTCAAATTCTTTATTTTCAAGCCCCTGATGTATGTCAGACATAAACTCACGCCAAATCCTGAGTGGATAAGTATTTCCATACAAATCATAAAGCGTCTTAGGATTATCATAGCCTACCCATACTGTAGTTGTATAGTATGGTGTGTATCCACAGAACCATCCGTCTTTTTTATCACTCGTTGTTCCTGTCTTTCCTGCACACGACATATTGTCAAGTGCATTTCCCCTTGCAGTTCCACTTACAAGTACGCCCTGCAGAATACTTGTCATCATTCTGGCTGCATTCTGTTTGTAAACATGTTTTTCCTTCCGGTTTTTCTTGTTGTTTACTATGGTTTTTCCTTCAGAATCAGTAATCTTGCTTATACATGTCGGCTCTCTGAACACACCATCATTTTCAATAGCTGCAAATGCTGATGCCATTTCAACAGTTGTAACACCATTCGTAAGTCCACCAAGCGATGCCGCCGGATAATAATCTGAATCTACTATCTTTGCAAATCCCATTTTAATAGGATAAGACAGTCCAACCTCAGGTGTAAGCTCCTGAAATAATTTCCACGCAATTACATTTTTTGATTTTTCAACCGCATATCTGAGCGAAATTTTTCCTGCATAACTTCCGTCTGCATTGTGCGGCCCACCATTGAAATAAGTATCATCAACTATACTGTCAGGGGTGTATCCTCTCTCAAGCTGAGGTGTGTAAACAGCAACCGGCTTAAAACAGCTTCCCGGCTGTCTGTAACTCTGATATGCCCTGTTTAATGTGTAACCTGTAATATTTTTCTGTTTTCTTCCTCCTACGATAGCTACAACAAGACCATTTGAATTATCTATACATGTAGCCGCTCCCTGCAATTTATAAATTTTATCTTTCTTTGTTTTTTCTTTAAATCCTGCAAGCTGGTCATCAACCGCTTTCTGCAGCTTCTTCTGTTTCTTCTTATTTAAAGATGTATAAATACGATACCCTCCGGTATACAATGAATTATGGCAATCGTCGTACAATTCATCATATTCTTTTTCGTATTGTTTCTGTTCTTCCGTGCTGTCAAATTTATATTTAAACTCGAAGCCTCTCGCCTGCATAAGTGCCTTTGTCGCACAACTGATTGCATATGTTGTCATATAATTCTGCGTTTTAAGCGCCTGTGCAGGATTTAAAATTATCTCTTCATAATTTGCATCACTATATTCAGCAGCAGTAATACAATCTGCATCAAGCATCTGTTTTAAAATACGGCTTTTTCTTTTCAAAGTGTTTTTATAATGTTCTAACGGATTATACAAACTTGGTCTGTTTGGTATAGAACACAAAAATGCTGCTTCTGCAAGGTCAAGGTCTTTGGCAGATTTATTAAAATACCCTTTACTTGCCGCTTCTATTCCATAATATCCATTTGCAAAATAAATATTATTTATATAGAACTCAAGAATCTGGTCTTTTGTATACTTCTTCTCCAATTCCAATGCAATAAATATTTCTCTTACTTTTCTTTCATACGACCGTTCATTTGAAAGAAAAACATTCTTTGCAAGCTGCTGTGTTATGGTACTTCCACCTCTTGAAATATCCCGATGCCTCAACTTGCTCTCAACAAGCATAACAGCCGCCTTTGCAGTTGATAAAAAGTTTACACCTTCATGTTTGTAAAAATCTCTATCCTCTGTGACAACCATTGCATCTTTAACCGACTGCGGAATTTCATCAAATGTCAGATAATAAGAATCCTTGTCACCTTTCAGCTTTGCTATCATTGATTTGTTTGAAGCATAAATAATACTCGTCTCAGATGCTCTAAATGTATCTGATGTTGAATTTTCCACTATATCCGTAGCTTCCATCTTCCATTTTAAAAGGTCATCACCGAATTTAAAATAAATTACTACAAGTGCCGCTAATATAGCTAACAGGCAAATCAACATAAATATCTTAAAACCAAACCAAAACTTTTTATGTCTCTTATGCTTTCTAATCTTCTTTTCCTGCTTTTTCGCCTGCTTAGGCGTTAGTGTACCGGTACCATTCGCACGCTGGGCAGTTCTCATATTTTGTGAAGTTCTGCTATTTCTGTTTCCGGCAGCATTTCCCGATGCTGTAGCATTTCTTGTCTGTCTTTCTCGAACAATAATATCATCGGGATTAAACACTCTCGTGCTGTCTCCCCTTGTATTTCTATTTGACATATATTAACCTCCCAATTAAAGCTATGATAACATATTTACATCAATAATGCACCTTTTCAGCATTTTCTTAATAAAATCTTTATGTGATGCAAGGGTTAAAATATCTTTTTACCCCGACATCTTTATATTCCTGTATAAAATATTTTTTCACGGCAACACTTCAGATAAGACATGTCAAATATAAAAAATGGAGAATAACATGAACAAAATAAAATTATCAAAAATCATACTTATTATTGCCATATATTCAGTAGCATTTACACTTTTATTTATGAGTATAAAAAGCTATCAGACATATTTAAATACTTATAAAAGTTGTAAATCAGCCTCAAATACCAATATTTCTTCAACAAAAAAGATTAAAAACACAAACTGTATCAACATAAACAAATTTTCAACAACTGTTTTCAACAATGAAACAATACAAAAAAATCCTTACAAAACTTTGTCGCAGAGTAACCCGAAAATCCAAAAAAATATTGCCGGACATGTACTAAGACTACATGTTATTGCAAACAGTGACAGCGACGATGACCAGAAACTCAAAATTAAAGTTCGCGACAGCATCCTCTCAGAACTTCAAACCGGTCTTTCGGGCATATCTTCGTCGGCACAAGCAAAGCAATATGTCTCCTCCAAATTTGAAAATATTAAACAATCCGCCGATTATACTATTCACGAAAACGGCTATTCTTATTCAGCAAAAGTTTTTATACAAAACAGATATTTTCCTGCAAAAACATATGGTGACCTCACATTTCCGGCAGGATATTATGATGCGTTGTGTGTTGAAATAGGTAAAGCTGATGGGCATAACTGGTGGTGCGTCCTATTTCCAAGTTTGTGTTTTGAGGATGCTACAACTGCCACTGTACCAAAAGAGTCAAAAGAAAAACTCAAAAGCGAACTCACAAACGAGGAATACAATTCACTGTATAAATCAAACACCTCTAAAGAGAACACAAAAAATAATTCTAAGGTTCAAATCCGAAGCGGTATATATGATTTATTTCATTAAAACCGCATATCAAAACAAATTAGCAAAATATGTTTGATAATCGACAACTATTGTGTTTCTTTATTACCATGTGCTATACTGTTATATACTGATGTTGGGGTCAAAAGGTATTTTGACCCTTGCATTATATACTTAAAATACAATTACAGTTATAATGAAACGGAGATTTTTATGAATAATAATGTACTTGTTACCGTACATGGTTTACAACATGAAATAGATGATAAGGAAGGCATACAGACAAAACAGACAGGCAACTACCGCCTTGTTGCAGGAAAACATATTATTTCTTATAAAGAATATTTTAAAGATGAAAATACCGGAAAAGATGCTATTATATCAAATCTTCTTAAAATTTCAGACGATACCGTAACCCTCACTAAAAGAGGTGCTACAAATACAGAAATGACTTTTAAAAAAGGAAAAACACACACTGCTTTCTATGAGACTCCTTTTGGCTCAATGCAAATGCGGCTTGATACTACACGTGTTGATATTAATGAAGAAAACGACAAAATAGAGATTTCTATTGATTATGGACTTGATATGAATTACAGTCATGTATCAGATTGTACAATAAACATGATTATTGAGTCGCTAGATTAAAAGGTTTTCATACATAACTACAACAAAAAAAGACAGAAGAAATTCAAATCTTCTGTCTTTTTATATCTTATGAGTATATATACTCTGCTCTTATTTTTCTTTTGAAAACTTATTTTTAATCTTCTGTGAAAATTTCACTTTCCTTGGCTTTGCTTCAAGGTTTGTCCTAAGTCCCTGAACTTTTGTAATATAAATTCCGCTTACTGTCGCACGGACTGATTTTTTAACAGGTATAAGCTCAAAAATCTTTTCATCACAGATAAGTGTCATAATCTTTGGTCCGACCTTAGCTTTTACAATCGGCACTTTCTGACCTCTGAGGTACTTAGGTGTCTGGTCTATAACAAGCTGCGGAAGACCTGATTCTTTAAGTTTCATACGCTTTTTATCAACTACTAACAACGATACGCTCTGCGCCGCTGCCTCTATCTCTTTTTGTGTGTTTTCCTGACGTGTCTGCAGCTTTTTGCCATATATACTAAGAGCGACAAGTGCAGCTATCAGCAAAACGATAATTACAATCATAACTACAACCCACACTTTTACACCAAGCACAGGTACCAAAACAAATTCATTGTTCATAAAATGTAACCTCTTTCTGCATAAATTCTTTTTAATAAAATTTTATCTTTTTGAGTATAACATATTTTTAGGTATTGTGCAAAAAAAGTTTATGTTTGAATTATTTTCGCTGTGGCTATTACTTTTTAAACAATGTTTGAAGCTAGTCTTATGCCGTAAGATTTCACGACAGCTAAATCTATTTATATTGTCTGTTTTTCCGTCTCAATCTGCTTTATCAGTTCTAAAACAGTCTCTTCACTTTCCTCTATCTCATCTGCTATCTGTGCAATATCCTTGCCTTTTGCAAGTTTCTTTTTTATCTGGTCTTTTAATTTTTTATTTTCACCTTCGTTTCTTCCACGGTTATACATCTTCTTCGCTTCCGTTTCTATTACTTTTCCTCCCATTATTACGTCAACTCCTCTCCTGATTTTTTTATACTTTTTCGCTATATTATCTACTACTTTTTTTGACAGTTCTACTATTATTCTGCTTTCAAGTTCCGTCATCTTATTTTCCTGTACCAGCTGTTCCATTTTAGCACAGATTTCTTCAAACTCTTCCACAAGTTCTTTTAATTCTGTCTCATCCTCATTATATTTCGGAAAATTCGCTTCATGTGTAAATATGTAAAACGGTATTAACAAATACATTTCTTTGTTCCATATATCCTGCAATGTATACTTCTGCATTTTTATAATAGGTATATCGTAGTATAACTCGCCGCCGGGTGTGACAAATTTCATTTTCATTACATCACCTGTGTTTTCATTTGAACGCAGAAATAATACTGCTGAATGAGGGAATGTTACTGTTAAAACTCCACCACTCTTTTTGCCATCTTCCGTTTCTCCCTCTTTCTCTATGGTTGCATCATCAAGTGCTATCTGTGAGTCATACTCGAAGAAACGTATTATCATACTGTTATCTATCGTAGCCTGACATTCCAGATGATATTTCTTTTCTCTCCATTATACTTAGTTTTTGTGGTGTTTTCAATTGTTAATATGCTTGAAAGTTACTTTGATTTTATCTTTGTGAATGTTTCTGAAATAAGATTTATAAGACTTTTTAATTTTAAGAACTAATAATCCTGTTAAAATCTCTTTTCCTCGGTTGCAAAACCGCTACAGCCATATACTATAAGAACATCATCAAATTTATTGCCTGTTACATATGAAGCAAGATTTCCTCTAAAGAAACGCATATCTATCATTTGTACTTCCTTATAATCATCAATAACAAACTGTGCAAATGTATTTGCATACGAATCTTTTATCAGTAGAAGTTTTCCCTTTTTACCGCCACCCTGTATTGTAGTCAATACCTGATTTGAATTAAAAAATACTCCATATTTATCTTTTCCTTTAAGATATGAATTTTCATATATTGAATTTGCAACATAATAATCATTATTATATGAAACACGTCTTTTCTTATTATGATAATATCCAATAATTTCATCCTGATATTTTGTTCCTGGCAGGCTCACTTTATTCCATGTTGTTCCCTTAAAATCATCACACAATATTTCTTTTTTCCACGAATTAAGTGGTGCCGCTTTCTTACCAAGTGATTTTTTCCACTGAACATACGCATAATACGCTCCTACACTTGTCCAGTGATGATCCGATTTATAATATATCTGCTCATCATTATGTGCTTTAAGCACACTTGTTATATCTATAACTCCGGGAACTTTCTTTGCCACCTCACTGATAAGCTTTTCCTGGCTGACATGACAAGCGAACTGTGGCAGTTTATTACTCATAATCTCAACTGATGCAGGTACAAGCCTGTCTCTTATACACATCTG
>ERZ1026990.703-NODE-703-length-12262-cov-4.950684_pt1 | contig 12262 bp, 8 predicted proteins | sample MGYA00519557_ERZ1026990 | MGnify/ENA primary metagenome ERZ1026990 (study PRJEB26926, sample SAMN06164797) | human gut metagenome | biome: ENVO:00009003; feature: ENVO:2100002; material: ENVO:00002003 | host: Homo sapiens | place: USA | collected 2012 ... | reverse complement strand
CACTTATGCGATCGTCGGCAGCGTCAGATGTGTATAAGAGACAGCTATGAAAAAGTCGCGGTACTCCGACTCATCGCCCTTTTCCACAAGATCCTTGAACTGTGGTGACTGTGCTGAAGCATGATTTAAAATAAAGTCAAGCTTTAAGTCAATCCCCAGCTCCTTCAATTGCGATAAATCCTCTATTGTCGCAAGCTCCTCATTCAGATTGTAGTCCACGACCGAAAATCCGCGATCCAAATCCGAATGATACAGGCTTGGCAGAATATAAAATGATGAGAATGTGTCCTGCATTTCCTTCTTTTTGAGCAGCGCTGCGATATCGGAAAGCTTACCGCCCAGACTGTCAGGATATGCGTTAAGCATAGGTTTATTGTTCATAGACTTTGCCATCCTTTCCAACTACTATACGCGCATTTTTACTCTGTAAATCAAGCTTTTCCTGCTCCAACTCTACCACGCGGCATATGAAAGGGCTTGCGGCGTTTTCGTCACGTCCTCTCTTAATGCGGCGCGCCTTAGTCTCCTCAGGCGAACTCTCCAGAAATACAGGTATATCAACACCCTTAAGGTATTCGCTTCCTCCGTGGGTCCACTCCAGAATGAGCACTTTAATTCCTGTAAAGTCAGTTTCATCATATGAGATATCACCGTCCTGGCGGCCCATATGCTTTATCTCAATTATATCTTTTCCTTCCTTAAACTCTGAAAGCTCCTTGTTAATCCTGTCAAAGTCAATCTCCTTAGGTGTTCCAAGATATCCACGTAAGCCATCCTCGCCGGACTCGTTATACACATTAAGGCGTTCTTCGTCGTTTCTCATCGGGATACGGTGTGGATAATTGTCCCCAGTCAGCACATAGCAGGCTGTATTATCCTTCAAAAAATACTGCTGCAGGGCTGCTGCAATCGTTGTCTTTCCTGAGCCTGAGCCGCCGTAGATGCTTATTACAATACGTTTATCAGAAGAACTATCTGCAGTGTCAGCCTCACTTAATTTTAGATTGCCGCACACCTTCTTTATCTCATCATACAGCTTCTTTGCCTCATCAAGCCTGATAAATGAAAACTGATATGCCTCATACTCCTTTGTTGCAAACGGAAGCGGTATTCCGGCATTCATCAGTGCTGCACCTGTGTACTGCCTGCCGGTATTTTCCTCAATATATACTGCATCCGACTCCAAGCCCTTAAGCTTCACATAGCAAGCAGCCGCGTTTGCCTCCGCATACAGACGAACCACGCTCACAAGCGCCCTGTCCTTTGCCCTTGAGACAGACATCCACGCAGCCACCTCATCCTCAAATGGGCTTGTAAGGCGCCAGTAGGTGCCCTCATTTATAAGCATCTCATACTTCTTAAAGGTCTTAATCTGCTCTCTGATTTCTTCCTTTTCCTCATCCGACAGAAGGGCCGGATTCAGCTCATAGCCAAAGGTTCCTGCCATAGCTGTGATGCCTCTTGTTTTAAGGCTTGTCACTCTGCCGGTCTGATGATTTGGCACTGCCGATACATGCGCTCCCATAGATGATACCGGGTAGAAGAACGATGTGCCATACTGTATTCTTGTACGGTTTATGGCATCTGTATTGTCACTGCACCATATCTGTGGACTGTAGTAGAGCATGCCTGCATCAAATCGTCCACCGCCACCGCTGCAGCCCTCAAGAAGTATATCCGGATATCTTGTCACCAGACGCTCCATAAAATCATACACTCCAAGCACGTAGTCATATGCAAGATTTCCTGCATACACGTCAGCCATGCTTCTGTTCATATCCCACTTCACGTAGTCGATTTTTCCCTGGTCAAACACTGCGCAGATCTGATCGAAAATATTGTCCCTGACTTCTTTTCTCGAAAAGTCTAAAAGAAGCTGGTTTCTTGAGCGTACAGGAAGCTTTCCCGGAATCTGGATAGCCCAGTCAGGATGCTCTCTATACAGATTACTGTCCTCATTCACCATCTCAGGCTCAATCCATATTCCAAACTTCACGCCCTGCGCATGCACTCTGTCGATGAGCTCTGAAAGCGTTCCGCCAAGCTTTTTCTCATTCACAAACCAGTCTCCGAGTGATGAATTATCATCATCTCTCTTTCCAAACCAGCCGTCATCCATGACCACCATATCTATGCCCAGTGATGCGGCCTCCTTTGCAAGGTCTACTATCGTATCACCGGTAAAGTCAAAGTAAGCAGCCTCCCAGCTATTGATGAGCACCGGTCTTACCTCATGTGCAAATCTGCTCCTGCACACATGCTCACTGATGCAGGTGTGGTACTGATGTGAAAGCTGTGAGAAACCGTCTGCCGAGTATGACATAATCACCTCAGGCACTGTAAAGGTCTCTCCTGCCGCAAGCGGATATGAAAACAGTTCATCGGAAAGCCCCATTAAAAGACGTGTCTGGTTAATCTGGTCCTTCTCTGCCTCACATGAGAAGTTGCCACTGTATACAAAAAGCATACCATAGCAGTCTCCTGCATTTTCTGTAGTATCGCGCTGTGCGAGAATAACCGCCGGATTGTACTGGTGGCTTGAGGTTCCTCTGCGGCTTCCGAATGAAAGTGTGCCGTGTCCTAAGCGTGTGCGCTCAAGATTACGCTCCATGGCATGCTTACCGTAGAATCTGATCACATCATAATCTCCGTAAACCATATCCAAGCAGGCAGCATGCGCCTTTTCAATTGTAATATTTCCACTGCCTGTATTTTTAATGAGCACACTTCTTGTGATGACATCACAAGCCTCGAGCACGCCATAAAGCAGATGCACCTCAACGCCTGCGATATCATCGCCAAGAACTATTTCAAGAGTCTGCGCTTCATCATCAGATGCCCACACTGCCGGAAGTCCCTTCAGAGCGTATTTTCCGTCTCTGATTTCATGACTCTTATAAAGAAGCTCAACACTATCAGTGCCCTGTTCGTTTTTGATATCAAGCGCAATATTTCTGAAATCGCCTGTGCCAAGAGTCGGATACTCCTGTGGCAGCGTATCAAGCGAATATGTACGGTTCATGCCTGCTGCGTAAGGATTGCCTGAAAAGCCTCTGTCAGCATATGTCAGCACATAGTCCATATCACATGTGCTTTTTGCTCCGTAGTACAGATGCAGCAGATAGCCAAGTCTGTCTATTTGCATCTGATATGTGGTGTGAGCTGTCTGTAAAGTAAAAATTTTCTTGTTTGGATTAAATATAATTGCCATAGAATCACCCCATATTATTGTTAAAATAGTGTTTAAAAATTATCCCTTGATTGCACCGTTTGCAACACCGTTTAATATCTGCTTCTGGCAGATTATATAGAATATAAGTATCGGTATCAAAGCCAGAATATATGATGCAAATGCCAGATTGTAGTTGGTTCCAAACTGTGTCTGGAAATTCAGCTGTGCCAGTGGCAGTGTATTCTGTCCTGTTCCTGACATGATGACAAGCGGTGTCATGACATCATTCCAGGTACCGAGTGCTGTCAGGATGGCTACTGTCGCATGCATAGGCTTCATCATAGGAAATACAACTCTCCAGTATGTTGTCCATGTGCTTGCGCCATCGATATCTGCGGCCTCCTCAAGTGCCATAGGGATATTTTTCAAGTATCCACTATATAATAATACATTCATTGGCATATAAAATACAAGATATAAAATAATAACTCCTGCCCTGTTTCCAAGTCCCATCTGCGCAGTCTGCTTTACAAGAGGCATCATGAGAATTGAGAATGGCACAAACATACCGCTTACAATGTAAAGATATATGAAACGGAAGCTCTTTTTCCTTGCCATGCCTCGTCCGATAACATATCCTGCAATCGAATGGATAAGGATTGCGAGAACAATGGTCACAATAGTGATAAGTAAGCTGTTTCCGAGAGAATGCCAGAAATCAGTCACCTTCATAGCCTCTGTGAAGTTTGAAAAGCTCCACTTTGAAGGAAATGAAAGAGCTCCTGCGACATCATTTGTCATCTCACTCGGTTTCTTGAAGGCAATGATAACAGCCATATACAGCGGGAAAAATACGGTTAAGGTTCCCAATATTAAAACGATGGTTAGTACCCAGTTTGTTTTTTGTTTTTTCATTATAACTGCTCCTCCTTCTTATTCATAATACCCATCTGGAATAGTGAAATAGCCACAATTACAACAAAGAAAATTACTGCGTTTGCACTCTGGAATCCAAACTGTCCTCCATCCATACCATTTCTGTAAATCAGGTATGAGATTGACTCAGTGCTCTGTGCCGGGCCGCCCTTTGTCAATGACATAATCTGGTCAAATACCATGAGGAAGTTCTTTGTGCTGAGCACCAGATTGATTGTAACAAACGGCATAACGAGTGGAAACGTAACCTTCCAGAACTGTTTCCATTTGCCTGCTCCGTCGAGCATGCTGGCTTCGTAAACATCCTCAGGCACTGTCTGCAGTCCGGATATATAAATGATGGTATTCATGGCAACCGCCTGCCATACCCCGACAATCAGCACGCCAATCCATGCATATTTTTCACTCGCCAGAATACTGTTTTGTAAGAAACCGATGTTGAAGGTATTTCCTACTACCGGCAGAATATATGTAAAAATAAAGCTGAAAATGTAACCAATAACCAGTCCGCCAAGGATATTCGGTACGAAATAAACACCTCTTAATGCACTCTTGCCGCGGATATTGCTGTTTAGCGCAACCGCCATCACAAGGCTTAATACATTTACAAGTACGGTTCCTGCAATCGCATATTTAAAGGTAAACAGATAGCTCTTTCCGACTCTGGCGTCGGTAAACAGGTCTGTATAGTTTCTAAGTCCGACATAATCATATGAGCCATAGCCCTTGTAGTTTGTAAAGCTGTAAATCACACCCTTTATCATCGGCAGTGTGTTAAATGCGAAAAATAAAACCACAACAGGTATCACAACTGCCCAGAATGTCTTGTCCCTATTTGACATTTTCTTTTTCATTTTGCATCCTCCTGTTCCTTCTGGTAATCCTGTACTTCACGAATCAGATCTCTGTTGTAACGCTCCCAGTCTGAATCAAATTTCTTTAAGAACTTTTCCTTTGCATTGTCACCTGTGTCAAGCAGATATGTCTGAATCATGGCATCCACGCTCATCTCGCTTGGATAATGGTGATCCTGATAATCCGACATACGGTTGTCCTTTATATACTCCTGCATATCCTCCAGTGTATCAGGTATTGCGAAATCTCCATCCTTGCAGGCAATTCCGCCCTGGTCATCCAGATATGTCTGAATTGTCTCATCGCTGTACAGATATTCAAGCACCTCGTATGCTGCTTCCTTATTTTTGCAGGCCTTCATAACTGAAAACTGTAAATCTATTCCTGAATTTAACACATTGTCAGCCTCATTATCATTTGCCGGGAAAGTAAATGAACCGATATTCATATCAGGATTAACCGACTTAATCTGAGGAATAGCATAGCTTCCTATCGTGTACATGGCAGCTTCACCTCTGGCAAAGGCTGTACATGCGTCATTGTAGCTGTAAGCATATGGATTGTCCTCTGCATAATCAAGCAATGTGCGTATCTTGTCGGCAACCGGAGAATATGCCTCCTCAAATGTCGTATTTCCCATATTTACCTGATTACAGGTGTCTGAATCACAAAGACCTACTGCAAGGGCATTCCACGGTGCCAGACAGGTCCATGTATCCTTAAAGCCCAGATACAAAGGAAGTGTTCCGCTTTCCTTTATCTCATCGCACAGTGCTGTAAACTCACTCCAGGTTGTAGGCACCTTCCAGCCATTCTCCGCAAACATATCCTTGTTGTAAAGTACTCCTGCTGCATTTGCGGCGTAAGGAAGTGCATATGTGCCGTCCTTTGGAATGAACTCAAGCTCCTTGTCCATATCCAGATATGCCTCTTTTACATTGTCCACTGCATCCAGATCTGAGATATCCTCAAACAAATCTGCATCCAGGAAATTTGAATAATTGATATCTCCACCTATTGCAATGATGTCCGGATAATCCTCACGGATGAAGCGTGTCTTTAAAATAGTCATAGCCTCATTCGGAGATGAGATAGTCAGGTGAATATCATCGTGAGTCTCATTAAATTGCTTCTCAATCTTCTCAAAAGCCTTAACAGCCTCCGGCTTATAAGAAACCACCTCAATCTCAGTTTTTCCGTCCGCCCGCTTTTCATTTCCACATCCGGTCAGTCCTGTCGTGCACATTCCGAGTGCCAGCACAACCGCCATAGCCTGACAAATCTTTCTTTTTGCCATATTTTTCCACTCCTTTTCTGTTTTATTTGCTCTTTTTCCTGATAAACCGATTATAACATACCATTATGCATACAATAAATACCTTTATTTTTGCTTTTTTATACCAATATGCTATAAAACATGCTATAATTGCATATAATGTCGCATAAGGGTATATTTATAGCATTAATCAATAAGGAGTGACTCACATGGACAAACTTTCCTTCAATATTTTTCCAAATGTAAATTTCATAGATTTGTGTATGTACCAGTTCGGCCACGAGCAGTGCGAACCGGGACACTCATTTGGTCCTGCCACAAGAAACCACTATCTATTCCACTATGTACTGTCCGGCACCGGCACTCTGATGGCCGATAATGCAAAGGGCATTACACAAACCTACAACATAAAAAGCGGGCAGGGCTTTCTGATTTTTCCCGGCCAGATAAATACCTATATCGCAGATGACAAACTTCCCTGGGAATACATATGGATTGAGTTTGACGGTCTGCGCGTCAAGGAGGCTCTCACCACAACAGAGCTTACCAAAAATAATCCTGTATATCACACACACTCAAAGGATATCCGCGAAAAGCTTGTTGAGGAAATGCTCTACATCACAAGGCACCCCTCAGAATCACCATATCACCTGATTGGGCATATGTACCTTTTTCTGGATTATCTGATGCAGTCAGCCAAATCATCAAAACTCGTTCCAGGTGGAAAAATGAGTGATTTTTATATAAAAGAAGCGATGAATTATATCGAGCAGAATTTTCAGAATGATATCTCAATCGAAGATATTGCCAAAGTCTGCGGCATAAACCGAAGCTATCTGGGCAAAATTTTCAAAAATTCCGTTGGACATTCACCTCAGGAATTTCTCATGAATTATCGTATGATAAAGGCCACAGAGCTTTTAAAGCTGACCTCCTTATCCATCGCAGATGTTGGTTCTGCAGTTGGATACGAAAATCAGCTTCATTTCTCACGCGCCTTTAAAAATATCTACGGGGTGGCTCCGAGGGAGTGGAGGAACGAGCATAAATAAGCTCACTGTTCATCCTTCACAAATTCATTTACATTGTCAGGGGTCACCTTCTCATACGGCAGATAAACATACTTTTTATCCTCAAACTTTATGTTTTTCATGCTGCCCCCGGTGGCTGCCAGATAAGCAAGCTGAGCCATAGCCCTTGCCTGTCCCTCCTTGTCATTGTAGACTGTTGCCGCAAGCTTCGACTGCTGCACTGCTTCAAGCCCATCGTCTGTGCCGTCCACTCCAAAAAATGCAGGTACATTCGACTCCGTCACACCAAGCTTTTCGTATGCGTCTATCGCGCCAAGTGCCATTGCATCGTTGTTTGCAATAACCAGCTCTATGCTGTTTTTATACTGACCTATAAGCTGTGTCATACGGTTCTGCGCCTGAGCACGATTCCAGTTTGCTATCTGACAGCTCAGCTTTTCTATCTGAAGACCGTTATTCTTCATGCTCTCTGTCACACTCTCTGTCCTGACGATGGCATCCTGATGTCCCATCTCTCCCTCCAGGATGACGTACTGTATCCTGCCATCACCGTTTTTATCCACACCCGGATTATTCTTTATATAATCGGCAATGAGTTCTCCCTGCATCTGACCTGACTGCTTTGCCTTGGCCCCGACATAGTACAGCTTATCCCAGCGATTTAAATCCTCATCAACCGGCTCCCTGTTAAAGAAAATAATCGGGATGTCCTTCTCCATTGCAGCATTTATAATATGCGACAAATCTGTTCTGTCTGCCAGATTAATACACAACACATTGCAGCCGTCCTCTATCATCTCCTGCACCTGGTCATCCTGTGCACGCTGTGAGCCTGCAGCATCCATGATTGTCATACTGATATCGTATTTGTCTGTATCAAGACTTGCGCACTCCTTTTTGAAAGTTTCTATCAGCTCCCCGATAAATGTATCCTTCTGGTCATAGCAGGTCACGCCTATATATATCTGTTTTTTCTCGTCAACTCTTGTGTTGCTGCACGAGACAAATGACAATATCAGTGCAAAACACAGTATCATCATGGTATTTCTTATTCTGCTTCTCATTTATTGTTCCCCCACTACTGGCTGATTGCATACAAAAGCTTCCTGTTTTCTTCATCAAACAGATTTTTTCTGGTAAGAAGCTGGTAAGATACCGGCTTTTCCTCTACTGAATATTTTCTACTGCCACGCAGCATATCGACCAGTCCTACAACACTTTTGTATCCGGCAGCAAATTCATCAGGTGTGATAAGAGCCTCTGTCCAGCCCGAATCGAGATAATATATGGCTTCTGTTGAGTTTCCTATCCCATATACCAGTGCACCCTGCAGATTATTATCAGAGGCTTCCTTTGCCGCCTCAACCACACTTGCATCATCTATTGCAAGAACTATGTCAACCTTTCTCTGTGACTGCAGATTTATTTTCTCCCCGGTATCCGAAACACCTGATACAATCCACATCACAACACAGCCGCTCTCCGCGAGAGTATCCTTTATGCCATCAATGCGTTTTTTACAGGCATCGGATTCAGTGTTTTCACAATAGATTCCTATTTTTTTACCTGAAAGTGTTCCGTTGTTGTCAGCAAGAAGCTTTTGTGCCAGTTCCGCACCCATGCTGTACTGGTCAAACTCCACTGTATTTAACGACTTAAAGCTCTCGCTTCCCGCCTGGTCTCCGACTACCATTATCGGTGTCTTTTTATTTATCCGGATAAGTGTATTAAGGCTTTTTTCTTCTGTCATTTTTTCTGCTGTCGGCTTGAAAACGACCGCATCAGCTTTTTTGTTTATCTCCTGCTTTATGACATCAATTTCATCTGACATATTGTTCAGATTTTCCTTACTTATCATAACTACATCCACACCATACTCAGAGGCCGCCATTTTCATGCCATATTTAAACGCAGCACTGTGGCTTTCATCCACATCAGCCATCACAACTGCAATACGCTCCGGTTTCTCATTGAGCTTATTGTATGCGATAAAACCTATTCCTATCACAAGTAGTACTCCAAGCAGCAGCTCTGTTATGATGAAGTTTCTCTTATTCTTGCTCATATTTGTCCATTTATTTTTCACTGTTACTCTCACACCTCCCATGCAGCAAGGGAATTGTACTTACTTCATACTATATGATGCTCCTCAAATCGAAGTCTGTTTTCCTCTGAATAGACAATTGCCGGGATTTTGATTGTCACAACTGTTCCCTCATCAAGCTCACTTTCTATATGCAGGCCATAGCGCTCTCCAAACAGTATCTTTATCCTGTTATTTACATTGACAAGCCCCACTCCCGAGCCCTTCTTGTGAACCCTGTCCGTATTTGTCAGCAAAAGCGGAATTTCATTCTCCGGAATGCCCATTCCGTTGTCTGATACCGTTATGATGATATCCTCTCCCACTTTTTTGCCTCCGACCACTATCTCTCCGAAATCGTCCAGCTCTCTGATTCCGTAATTTAGTGCGTTTTCCAAAATCGGCTGAAGCACCAGCTTCACCGCACAGTAGTCCATTATTTCCTCGTCTACCTCAAAGCTCACCTCAAATTTGTTCTTATAGCGCACCTTCTGAATATTCATGTAGCTTTTTGCGTGCAAAAGCTCATCGCGTACAGTTATTATGGTATGTCCCTTCGACAGACTGATACGGAAAAGCTTTGCAAGCTGCGTAATCATAAACGAGGCTTCTTCGTTTTTGCCCCCCTCTATCATCCATGTGATAGAGTCAAGTGTATTGTACAAAAAATGCGGATTAATCTGGCTTTGAAGCACATCAAGCTCGCTCTTTCGCCTCTCGTTCTGCTCCCATACAACCTTTTTCATAAGCTCATTGTTCTGCTTATATGAATTGCGTATAGAGTATCCCAGATGCCGTATCTCTGAGGAACCACCTACATAAATATCTGCTTCATTGCCATTCTCATACCTTTTCACAGAATCATCCAGCTTCATTATCGGCTTTGAAATATGTATAGATATCACTCTGTTTATCCACACAAACATCATAGCCATAATAATCATTATAACAAAAACAAACTGCTTCACATCCGCCATCTTATTGGTAAAGATGGAGTATGGCATCACACATACAAGCTTCCAGCCTGTGTAGCTGATTGTATCTACCATAATCTTACGATGCACTCCATTCAGATAATCATCATATATACTGTTTTGCGACTTTGCCGCAACCTCGCTGTTTTCCGGAACATCTCCATCAAACTGTATCTGATGCGGATGGTAAATAATATTGCCCTTTGCATCACACAGATAATAATACTGTCCTTTTCCCGATGTATTTATCCTCTCAAGCATCCTTGATACACTCGAATAATCCATGTCCACAAGCAGCACACCCATCTGTGATTCTGAACCGGAAGTCAGCTCCACGGCACGGCTTGATGATATGACCAGATGATATCTCATGGAACCATCGTCAAACAGATTCTGTACATGAGGTGTTGAAAAATGTATATTTTCCATGCGCTCCATAGCTTCTATGAACCAGTCCTGTTTTGTCACATCCGGGTCCTCCTTCTGGGACACGACAGGCTCTGCAGCTATAAGGCTTCCATACTGATTATACATGGCAATACTGCGCAGATATTCCTTGTTTGATTCATAGAGAAGGCTCATGCCATCGTGTATGGTGTCAGACTGCTTTAAAATATCATTCTCCTTTATTACATAATAATACGCCGCATCCGAAACCTGCCTCATATTGACCAGATAGCTTTCCACACTGTCTATTGTCTGGTCCATCACCTTATGATTGCTCTCTATGATACTGTCCTGCGATGCATCGGCAAATTTTATATACATCACCACAACTGTGACAAGCATTATTGCAAGCGACAGCAGTGAGAATGAGAGCATTATTATGGATTGTATATTGCCTGGTTTATACCTTATTCTTCTCATACTCTGTCCTGTACCTGGATGGGGAAACCCCATACTTTCTCTTAAAAACATAACTGAAATAGTTCGGATCCGCATAGCCTACATTCTGGGCTATGACATAGCTCTTGTCGTCTGTCTCCACAAGCATTCTGGTAGCCTTGTCCATTCTGTAATCAGTCAGATACTCCACAAACGAGCTGCCGGTTTCCTTCTTGAACAGACTTGAAAAATACGAGTTAGATACTCCTAATTCCTTACATGTATCGTCAAGTCCAAGGTCCACACTTCTGTAATTCCTGTGCACATAATCCTTTGCACTGTCTATGAGTGACTTCTTGGAGTTGTATCTGGCATCAGCCATATCGTCGTGCAGCCTGCTTGAAAAATCCAAAAGCCACTGCTTGAGCACTACCGGCTCAAAATTGGAGAGCTCATTATAAAGCCTGCCTACACTTCCAGATATTTCCTGCGCATTTAGCTCATTATTGCTCATGAAGTGATAAAGCTCACTGATCAGCTCCATTACTGCCACATGGTAGTTCTCAAGTGACTGCTGCGACATAAAATTGTGCTGCATATACGCTTCAACAGCCTGTCCCACATCCTCTATCTTGCCGATACAAATCATTTTAAATAAATATGACAGCTCATTTCCCTCATCGCCATCCTTTGATATACGTCGCTGTGGCTCAACCTCTGTCATGTTTATTGCTCTGTTGCTGCCATAAAGCACCCTGTAGGATACTGCCTCCCTCGCACTCTGATAAGAGCTCACCAGCTCCTGTACATTTTCGCACACCTGTCCGATTCCGACCGTCACCTTTGCCCCCATTACATGATTTACATATTTGCAGAATCTGTCGCACTCATCTGTCAGCTCAGAGATATCCTCCTGCTGCACAAGCTGGGCTATCATGACCGTATCACCGAGATAGTTAAAAATCCTGCCATTCCAGCGCTCCTTTAAATCAGCCTGTGCCTGTCTCTCTACTGACACTGCAAGCAGTCTGATATCCATGCCCTGCGGCATCTGACTTGCGGAGGTATGTATGATCTGTCTCTTATACACATCTGACGCTGCCGACGATC
>ERZ1026990.668-NODE-668-length-12682-cov-3.959927_pt1 | contig 12682 bp, 9 predicted proteins | sample MGYA00519557_ERZ1026990 | MGnify/ENA primary metagenome ERZ1026990 (study PRJEB26926, sample SAMN06164797) | human gut metagenome | biome: ENVO:00009003; feature: ENVO:2100002; material: ENVO:00002003 | host: Homo sapiens | place: USA | collected 2012 ... | reverse complement strand
GTCGGCAGCGTCAGATGTGTATAAGAGACAGCACCATGCCCAGCGGAGCAAAACCGGTAAAGTTCTTGATAGCATTCCGCAACCACCAGCGGATTCCCTCAGGACTCAGCAGGCTTTGCACCCGAATATCCTCCCCTGATTGCGGCAGCGTTACTTTCAGTCCGTAGATATCACATATCCACGAAAGAAAGACCACCGCCATTGTCAGCAGCAGAAACATCGTAGCGGGATGCGGCATACGCCATTTACTCTTCATCAGCTTCCAGATTATCCAGATCGATAATGCGTAATTCCAATGCACGGACAGCCAGACGGGTCGCGTTCACTCCCACCCGTTCTCCATTCGGGAAGAGACGTCCGATCAGGTCATTCTGTCGTTTCTCCAGTGATTTCACGCCGAATGGCATTCCTTTCAGATTGGCAATCATATCTTTGGTGTAGCCTAATGCCAGATGGCGAAGAAAACGCTCGTCATATTCATCAATATCATAGTTGATTACCGCTTCCTGACGCTTGGCATCATTCGCTACCGACTTCTTGAAACGGTCTACGATCTTCTCCAGAATCGGATAGTTGAATACCAGCTTCTTGCCGTCCATCACAGCTTGTACATCTGTCTTGGTCAGTAATTCTCCTGTTTTAAGAATAATGCCGTCCGCTCCTGCATTCAGCACATCCACCCACAGTTTTTCATTCAGTATTTCCCCCGTAAAGATCAATACACGAACCCCCTTGTAACGTTTGAAAATATTCCGGCAGATATCAACGCCAATCGTCGTAGAACCTCCCAGTCCCAAATCCAGCAAAACCAGATCGGGAAGCTGTGCCTCCATCAGCGGCCAGAACTCGCTTTCTGTCATTGCCGTGCCGATCACTTCTGCGTTGGGTATCTCATGACGGAAAATTTCTTCTGTGCCTTTCAATTCCAGTTTTACGTCCTCTACAATAATAACTTTAAACTTCTGTTCTTCCATTTTATTTATCTAATAACTTTTATGTGTCTTCTTTCTTATCTGCGCGGGATGGTGAAGTAAACCGTAAATCCCCCCCCTTCTGCCGGTTCGGCATTGATACGGCATCCTCTGCGCCCCGCAAATTCATCATGGTCACGAATAATCTGCTTGCATATCAGATATTCCGTTCCCCTCAACTCCCCTTTTTCGCCGGAAGTCATACGAGCCAGGTTCGGATAGAACAACTGGTTCAGCTCCGTCACACTCTTCTCGCGCCTGGTATCCGTAAAAAGGAAACGGATATATTCGTTATCCTTACGAGCCTGCAAGCGTATCACTCCTTCTTCACGAACCGCCAATGCTTCATCAATCAGATTCTCAAACAGGAAACGCAACTGATTCACGTCACCGATCACTTTGGCGTCCATCGGTTCTATGATTAGTTCTACCTTTTCCGTCCGATTTTTCGTGACCTTCCTGAAGTATTTTCCAGCAGCATCAAAAAGCTCCTGTACCGGAATCGTATTCCGGCGGAAAGTAACCTCCTCCAGCTGTCGAGCAGCGCATGAACTCAGAATCGTAAAGATCCCTTTATAATATTCTATCAGTTCTGTAATCGTTTCCACAGCTTCCCGTTCATCCTTTTCCGGAAGGTTCTGCGTATTCAACCGACCAATAATCTGTTTAATCTTGTTCGGATAATAAATTGTCTCATGTTTAATCGTCGAAAGGCAGTTATCAAGCACCATGTTCTGCACATGAAGCATACTGTCTTCCCACGAAGCACGGCGTGTTTCCTCGTGTGCCGACTCGATATCCCGGTATTGCGTGGCAAGCTTTACCACTGCATTGAACACCACAATCGATACATAACGTGCTACCAGCTCAAAAAGAAGATGATCCGTTTCTTGTTGCGTTCCTTCCCTCCGTTCCAGATAAAGCACACCTACACATTGATGCTCACCTCCGGCTTCCACCATCAACGGAATCGCCTGCAAATTCTGTTCTGAGAGATATTCCCCCGTTTCAAAACATTGCTGCACCATTTCCGGCATTTCCTGTCCGGGACAGGAAGCATATTCCAGCCGATGCGTGGTTTCGTTATAAACTGCAATGCCCATCAGGCTGATTGTCAGCAACTCATTTACTGAGCCAAAAGCCTCATTCACGATGCGCTGCGGAATCTCTTTAAGTGTATTTTCCTCCCTCTGAAGCGCTTCCTCGTTCTCCTGAGTCTGAGGTCTGACCAAAGAGGCGGCAAAAACTTTCTGATTTATCTCAAGCACCTGTTCCAGGTTCAGACGGTTCTGCAACATCTTCCTCATATACAAGAGATAATAGCCGATCAGAGAAACGATCAGCAAGACGAAACAGAGGATGATACCAACCGTCTTATTCGTGTTGGATCGTTCCAACTGCCTGCAATATCCTTCCAAATTTTGGTCTTCCCCCTGTACTTTATATAAATCTGTATATGCAGCATTATTATAACTATATGCGTCCAGCTCTTTTAGCGCAAGAAAAGCCACAGCCGCCTCATTTCGTATATCCAAAATTACATGATAATCCGAGTCAAAATATTCATTCCACCACCATATTTCTGCAGGGATTCCTTCTCCTACAAGTTTCATATGCCGATGTGGCTGATTAGAATGCGCATATTTCTCATAATGTTCATTCAGAAACATCATCGCTGTATCTATATATTGCAGAGCAAGCTCATACCTTCCATGTACATTTGCAGAATAAGCAGTATCGGCATAATATGATGCTATATCAAGCAATTCTTCATAAATTGAATCTGTTATAATAACAATTGAATCTTTATTTTGCAAAATAGGTGATGTCGGAGTCTGCAAACAAGAGCCAAACCCTACAGGCAACAACAAGCAAAGCAATACGCCAATCACTTTACGTACCCCCGAAGGTAGACGAAAATAAAAACGGCTTCCTTTTCCCGGTTCGCTTTCTATATCGAATACGCATACCCGGAACAGTTCATTTGTTTTCTTATATTTCTCTATGATTCCCTTGCAATTCATCAAACCAAAACCGCTTCCCTTATTCTCTTTCAGTTCTTCCGGATCTGCCGCGTCTTTCATGCCGATAGCACGCGAATCATATACCTTTTCACCAATGATATGCGCGATATCTTCTGCTGAAAGTCCTCTCCCATTATCTTCTACGGAGATTTCCACATACGCGTCAGTAGCATGCGCATATACTTTTACCATTCCTCCTCCGGGCGTATATTTACGGGCATTTTCAGCCAGTGTATTAATCATAAACAAGGTCAGCGCACGGTCAGCCTTTACCATAAGAGTTGTCGATTCAATTTCCAACTTTTGCTTTTTCATCTCAAAAGCACGCCGCCCTTTTCCCAACAAATCAAATAACTCATTCAGGCTGAATGTCTCGATGTTCAGACTAAGCGTACCTTGCTTCATCTTGATCCAAAGTGCCAGAATATCATTGTATTCGTTGATGGTAGTCACCAGTTCGTCAATGTACTGGTACTTCTCTTTCTTTATCTTGGCGTCATCAATATATCCTTTTTCCGTCAGCTTATGTACCTCGTTCAGAATCCGGTCAATATAAGGATTGATACCGCTCACAATGGCCATACAAGCTTTCTTTATCAAATTCTGACGTTTGTTTCCTGCAATATGCTGTTCGTAGATATACCGTTGCTTCTCCAGTTGAATCCGCTCATCGCTCAACGCAGCTACCATTTGTTCATTTTCAGCAGCCCACACAATATAAGGTTCCAAGACGTGTACCAGTGCTTTTTCGTCTCGATTCAGCCGATGGGAAGAGGGCACCAGTGCAGCTTTTCCTTCTTCCGGAATTTCCAGCGTCAGACGTCCTTTCCCGAACAACTGATCAATGCCCTGCTGAATCAAAGGTATATTCATCGGTATGGAAGAAGTGATATCCCGACAAAGAGAGAGAATCCGTTGCAGACGCTCCACATCCACCTGATTCCTGATTTTGGAACGTTTGTTGAAGAACCACCAAAGGATAATCACCAATATCAGACCAACAATAACCAAAAAAAGAACCAGTGTCATTTGCCGTGAACCTGCTTCCAGTGAAAGTTTCCTGCTTTCCAACTCCTTATCCTGACGAGTAAAGTTCAAAATATCCAGATAGATATTCCGGTTATAATCAGAAGCATCCTTCATCCCCAGCCCGGCATATGAAACGCTTAACTGCTCCCTTATCCGTGAGATCCATTCGGGAACGGTCTTCACCTTCTCCTGTCCAATCCATGGAACTCCGGTATAAGTAGTATCTCCCTCGGCAAACGTATATAATTTATCAAGCGTATCCACTTCATTATGATAATAAAGCATGTGATGATGGTTTACGCAGTTCAATGCTTTTGATAATGTATCCAAAGCTTCCTGATAACGTCCATGCGCATTCAGGTATTTGCCGATAGATACATAAGCTCCGGCAATCTGATACAAGTCATTATATTCGCGAAATTTCTCCAGTGCCAGTTGGGCCAAACGCAAAGGGTACAAAGAATCTACCGGAAAATCAAACTGATCCAACGCATGTGTACGCCTTGTCTTGAAAAACTCAAAATTAGACGGGGCTGCCATCAGATTGGCAAGTCCCTGCATTCCATTCCCCTCAAAATACGGATGCTTGCTCTTCACGGCTGTCCGCCAAGTGAAATAAAGTTCGTCAAACTCGCGAAGTTTCCGTTCTTCCGGAGTATTCGCTGCGACCAAAGAAGCCGATCCTTTGAGATAATGATAATAAAGAAGCTGATTGGTATCGCTCAACGCTTCGTCTTCCTGAATATTATCGATAGAGGTTATCGCTTCCTGCCGTTGCTGGAGATAGTAATAGTAAATGGAGGAAACGAGAAAAAATTCGGTAAATGCGTAATCCAGCCGAAGCGCTTCGTGACGGTCGGCAAAGAGGTCGCTCTCTTCACGAATACGCTTCATCCGTCGGAGGGCACTGTTCCGGTAATCATAAAATTCTTTGTTGAGCGCTGTCCGCTGGCAGATTTTCATCAGTCCGATGTCTGCAATCAACAGCTCAAGCTCATTTTTAGTCAGCTTGTATACCTCTTTATGATACGCCTCGGCACGGTCGAAATCCATATTCATGAAAGCACAGAACCCCAGATTATTGGAAGCTTCCGCTTTTCCCGACTTATATAGGTTTACTTGCCGATATGCTTTATAGGCGTATTTGTAGGAAGAGTCCAGATTACGGTAACGATAAGCATACGCTTTTCCATTCAGCGAGTCGATAAGCCTCACTTCTTTTGTGGGCACCATGTCGGTACACGAAAAAAGGGAGGAAAGCAACAATACTCCTATTATATATAATGGAGAATGGAAAATGGAAAATGGAGAATAAAAAGACAGGCGATAACTATCTTTCATTCTTCGCTCTTCATTTTCTGTTTTTCGTCCATAATTCTTCATTCTTCATTCTCAGTTCTTCGTTCTTACTTGCAAATCTACAAATATTTCCGATAAGTTGGAGAGAAAATTATTTTTTCTACAATAAGTCTTTCTAAATAATAAGAGAAATTCCTACCTTTGCAGGCAAATTAACAAATAGGTAACATCTATTACAAAATGAGCGAAAAAGCACCCTTTATGGTATTCTCGGGAACTAACTCGAGATATCTTGCAGAGAAAATCTGCGCAAGTCTCAATTGTCCTCTGGGAAACATGAACATCACCCACTTTGCAGATGGTGAGTTTGCCGTTTCTTACGAAGAATCAATTCGTGGCGCACATGTATTCCTTGTGCAGTCTACTTTCCCTAACTCAGACAACTTAATGGAACTTCTCCTGATGATCGACGCCGCCAAACGTGCATCTGCAAAGAGCGTCGTAGCTGTTATCCCCTATTTCGGATGGGCACGTCAGGACAGAAAAGACAAACCTCGTGTATCTATCGGAGCTAAATTGGTAGCCGACCTGCTTTCAGTAGCAGGTATCGACCGACTGATTACCATGGATTTGCATGCAGACCAGATTCAGGGATTCTTCAATATCCCCGTAGATCACCTGTATGCATCAGCCGTATTCCTCCCCTATATCCAGTCATTGAAACTGGAAGACCTGGTGATTGCTACACCGGACGTAGGTGGTTCAAAACGCGCCAGCACTTTCTCCAAATACCTTGGTGTACCTTTGGTACTCTGCAACAAGTCACGTGAAAAAGCCAATGAAGTAGCTTCCATGCAAATCATCGGTGATGTGAAAGACAAAAACGTAGTATTGATCGATGACATCGTAGATACAGCAGGCACCATCACCAAAGCTGCCAATATCATGATGGAAGCCGGAGCCAAATCCATACGCGCTATTGCCAGCCACTGTGTAATGTCTGACCCTGCTTCTTTCCGTGTGCAGGAATCCGGATTGACTGAAATGGTATTTACAGACAGTATCCCTTACGCTAAGAAATGCGCGAAAGTGAAACAACTGAGCATCGCTGATATGTTTGCAGAAACAATCAAGCGGGTAATGAATAACGAGTCCATCAGTTCACAATATATCATCTAAATGAAGAATGATGAGTAAAGGATAAGATAAAGAAAGCCGGCTAAACTTGAATTTAGCCGGCTTTCTTATTTATCTATAATTCTTTCTTTTAAAGAAGTCTTCCCATTTTATAGGTTCCTTTTTTGATCACCTTTCCGTCTTTATCTGTTTCCACAAAAGGGCCATCTTTCTTTCCTTGTTTGAAGAAGCCTTCGAAGCGGTTACCGTCTTTGTCGATCTGAACGCCTTGTCCGTCTTCCAGTCCGTCTACGAAACCACCTTTATATTGCATACCGGCAACGGTTTTCAGAGAGCCCTGACCGTGAGGACGATTATTCTTCCAGTCTCCTTCGTAAACATCCCCGTTACTCCATTTATAGATACCTTTGCCTTCGCGTTTATTGTTTTTCCAGTCACCTTCATACACAGCACCGTTTGCCCACGTGAAGGTACCTTTTCCATCCTGCATACCGTCTTTGAAGTTTCCTACATATTTATCTCCATTGGCATGATAGTAAACGCCTTCTCCGGTACGTTCTCCCAAAAGATAAGAACCTTCGTAGCGATCTCCCGTATGGAAAAAATAAGTACCTTTTCCGTGCTGGATGTCATCTGCCCAGTCACCATCGTACTTATCTCCGTTAGTATATTCGAATACGCCTTTTCCATGACGTACATCATCTTTCCAGTCACCGTCGTACTTGCAGCCGTCGTCCCAGTTCATGGTGCCTTTGCCGTTCTTCTTGTCATTCTTCCAGTGACCGCTGTATTTAGCACCATTCGCCCACGTATAAGTACCTTCGCCTTCACGCTTGTCGTTCGCCCAGTTGCCCACGTATAAGTCGCCATTATGATAATACATCGTTCCGGCACCATGCTGATAATCCTGGAACCACATTCCGTCATAACGGTTATTATTCATAAAATAATAGATTCCTTTTCCGTGTTGCTGATCCTGGAACCACTGACCTTCGTACTTCTCTCCATCCGGAAAAGAATAGATTCCGTAGCCTTCACGTTTTCCTTTGATATATTCCCCTTCGTAGACATCCCCATTTTTAAAGACCGTTTTCCCTTTTCCGTTCGGTTTGCGTCCTTTCATCTCTCCTGTATAGACGCTACCATCTTTGAAAGTATAATTTCCGATTTTTATTTCTGTAGAGAATGTGTCTTTCAACTTTCCGAAGAACCCACCTTTGCTGGTATTGTTATCTTGTGCCATCACTCCTCCCTGTGCAAGAAGAGTCAAAAAAAGTGTAGTATATAGATATTTCCTCATTAGTTTTACTCGTTACTCATTAAAATTACAGTTTGGACAAAGATACAACTTCTCTCCCAAAAAGTGCCATACCGGAAAGCAAATTATGACAACTTTTTACCAGCAATGACCTCTTTTAATGTCTCTTTGCACAAATAGCGCTGTGCCAATTCCTGTATTTCCTGAGGTGTCACCTCATTTACAGCCTGCAAAGAACGGGAGAAATACTGGTCATCCAGCCCCGAAGTAGCAATAAAAATCCACGCATCCGCCAGCGAAAAAGGCGATTCGTAGCTCCGGCACATTTCGCCCAGCATATAGTTGCGCACCATCGTCAGTTCTTCCATAGGAACAGGCTCCCGGTGTAGTTTGTCTATCTCATTATATACTTCCTGTATCAGCGGTTCCACGTATTCATTATCCGTTTCGGTCGAGATTCCCTGCAAACCGCTATCCGGATAGAACATAATTCCGGCAGAAATCCCATAAGTATATCCTTTCTCTTCACGGATATTAGACATCAGACGGCTGCCAAAGTATCCTCCGAACAGCGTCATCAGTACGCGTAATTTCAGATAGTCAGGATTCTGACGGGTAATGGTGGTACATCCCATCTTCACCGCACTTTGCAAAGCGTCTTCACGCTCTATGAATATTCGTTTTTCGGGAACGGCAACGAATGAAAATATCGGTTTTGATGCTTTCAGCTGATATTGTCCGAAAGGAGTCCCGAAAGCACCGGTCACCCGGCGGATGATATCTTCCGTCACCTTACCCGACAGGAAAATGGAACAGTTGCCCGAATGATAATGCCGTCCGTAGAAGTCACGGAGTACTTCCGGTGTAATGGCATGATAATCCTCCTCCACTACAATTTGCCCGCATGGATGCTGTGTCCCGTAAAGCGCCTGTAACAGGCCACGGTGTGCAAGGAAGTCTACTTTAGAAGTATTGACCAGATATTGCTGGATATTCGTATCCAGGATGGTATGCAGTTCTTTCTCCGGAAACACAGGTTCCTTAATCATGGATTCCACGACTTCCAGCGTTTTTGCCAGATACTTGTTCAACGAGTAGACAGTGATATAAGCATACTCCGACGAACTGGACAGTTCGAGCCATGAACCATAATAATCCAGTTTCTCTGCAATGGTTGCCGCCGTATACTTCTGCGTGCCTTCGCGTAGCATCCGGTTTGTAAACAGCGCCTGCAACTTCTGCGACTGTTGCCAGCGCCCTCCGGCAAAAAGAATATCCATACGGACCACCTCCTGTTCACCGGCATTGACAACCGTCAACGGGACACCGTTCGGCAAAGTAGTCCGGACGGGAGAAAGGATATGGAAATTTTTCAGGGCTTGTATTTCAGGTTGTATCGTACGATCCATAAATCAGCTTCTGTTCTTCAAAAATTCTTCTGCATGTTTCAGATCCTGCGGTGTGTCGATACCGATCGTTTCCACGTCACTGATGCCTACCTTTATTTTATATCCATTCTCCAGCCAGCGCAACTGTTCGAGTGATTCTGCCAACTCCAGAGAGGATTGCGGTAGAGCGGTGATCTCCTTCAATACTTCCGTGCGATAAGCGTACAGACCGATATGTTTGTAATAGGTATGTCCCTTCAGCCAGTCTTCCTTATCGGCATTGCGCTGAAAAGGTATGATGGAACGGCTGAAATAAAGTGCGTTCCAATTCTTGTTGAGCACCACTTTCGGGGAGTTGACATTCTCCAGTACGGCAAACGGTTCATCGGCTGTGAAAGGCTTCACCAACGTAGCAATCTGCGTGGTAGGGTCTTCGAAACAAGCCTTTACAGCATTCAGCTGGGAAGGCTGGATGAAAGGTTCGTCCCCCTGTATATTGACTACCACATCAAAGTCGCCCCCGATCTTTGTGCACGCCTCATAGCAGCGGTCGGTACCACTTTTATGATCAATGGAAGTCATGACTACTTTTCCTCCGAATGCTTTTACGGCAGCTTCAATACGTTCGTCATCGGTAGCCACATAAGCATCATCCAAGATGCCCGCTACTTGTTCGTATACACGCTGTATCACCGTCTTCCCCCCCAGCATAGCCAATGGTTTCGCAGGGAAACGGGTGGATGCGTAGCGGGCAGGTATTATTCCCAGAAATTTCATATCTGATTGTATTTTAATTCTTCTAATCCTTTCACAACATACTCTCTTTTCAGGTCTTCCGGCTTCAACACCCGGTCATCGAAAGAGAGCAAATCAATATCCAGACTGACTTTTTCTTCCTTCTTATCCTCCGGACGACGCCCGGCGGACTGCTCGATAGCTTTCAGCTCCTTGCGCACTCTTTCCTCCTCCGCTTCCGAGAAGAACATCGCCACCTGATTGGAGAACAATGCCGGACTTCTGAAAAACAAAGGGCGTGTCTCCTGTTCAGACGTAAAGCGGATGGTAGGAAACAAATCCACCAGTCTCCTGCGAGCCAGAAGAAGATTCTCTTTCCGGTTGTAGTTACTTCCGATACAAATGATACATTTATGCACGATGAGAGGTTTAATTAAACAAATCGTCCAGTCCCGTTTCTTCGAAGACTTCTCCGTCCGGTGTTTCCGAACCGGCACAAGGGTCAAAACCTTCGGGCAGTTTAAACGTTTCCGTCTGGCTGTATCCCAAAGTCGGGTCATCGTAGACTTTCTTCATATAAGTTGCCCAGATAGGCAATGCGGCGGCAGCCCCTTGTCCATAAGTCATTGTACCAAAGTGGATGTCACGTTCATCACCTCCTACCCAGCAACCGGACACCAATGATGGAGTAAAGCCCATAAACCAGCTATCCGAGTTATCATTGGTCGTACCTGTTTTACCGCCCATATCGGCCGTAATTCCGTAACGGCGAACACGTCCGCCTGTTCCTTCATTGATAACGGAACGAAGCATTACCAACATCTTGTATGCGCTCGAAACACTGATAACTTCTTCCATCTGCGGTGCAAACGTAGAAAGCACATTGCCGTCACTATCTTCAATGCGGGTGACGAATAACGGAGCTACCCGAATCCCCTTATTGGCAAAAGCTGTATATGCGCTTACCATTTCACCGACAGAAATTTCGCAGGGACCCAGACAAAGTGAAACAACAGGGTCGATCGCCTTGTTTCGTACACCAAAACTATGAATCAGCCTTACAAGGTTATAAGGATTCAGTTTACCCATCAGGTAAGCCGAAATCCAGTTATCCGAATTGGCCAGTCCCCATTTCAGAGTCACCATTTCACCATAACGTTTATTATTGGCGTTTCGGGGAGTCCATGCCTCTCCTGTTTCGGTAATCAGCGTTTGTTCTACATGACGCACCTGATCACAAGATGAAAATCCGTTCTCCATCGCCAGTGTATACAGATACGGCTTGATAGTAGAACCTACCTGACGGCGTCCCACCATTGCCATGTCATATTGGAAATATGTATAATTCGGTCCTCCAACATACGCCTTCACATATCCGGTCATCGGGTCCATCGACATGAATCCTGTACGCAGGAAGTGTTTGTAATAGCGAATAGAGTCCATCGGAGTCATAATCGTATCCTTCTCACCTGCCCAAGTGAAAACAGACATTTCCTGAGGAGTATCGAATGCTTTGCGAATCTCCTGTTCAGAAGCACCCGCCGACTTCATTACATTATAACGTTCGGTTTGTTTCATGGCTCTGGTCAGCAATTCTTCCACCCGCGCCTGCGGCAATGCCCTTGCATACGGAGCGTTCTTACTTCCTTGTTTTTCTTTAAAGAACAGAGGTTGCAAGAAGTCGCCTAAATGTTCTTTGATAGCATCCTCAGCGTATTGCTGCATATGCGAATTGATGGTGGTATAAATCTTCAGGCCATCCGTATAGATATTATAATTCGATCCGTCTTTCTTTTTATTTTTGGCGCACCAGCCGTACAACGGATTTGTTTCCCATGAAAGTGAATCTTCATAATACTTCTGCATCTGCCAGCCGCGGTACTCGCTCTTAACCGGTTTCTTGGCGGTCATCACACCACGAAGATATTCGCGGAAATAGGTTGCCAGACCTTCTTTGTGGTCTACACGGGTATATGCCAGTTTCAGCGGAAGTGCCTGCAGAGAATCACACTCCGCATCCGAGATGTAGCCGGCTTTTTCCATCTGACGCAGTACGACATTACGACGTCCCAGCGCATTCTCACGGATTTTCGGATTTCTGGATACCGGATTATAACGGGACGGATTCTGACACATTCCCACCAGCATCGCTGCCTGCTCTATTTTCAAATCTTTGGGTTCACAGCCGAAATAAGTAGATGCGGCTGTCTTTATACCTACAGCATTATTCAGGAAGTCGAACTTATTAAGATACATTGTCAGAATCTCTTCTTTCGTATAGTAACGTTCCAGTTTTACGGCAATCACCCATTCGATCGGTTTCTGCAACAGACGCTGCATAGTATTGCTTGCCACCTTTTCCGTAAACAACTGTTTTGCCAGCTGTTGTGAGATCGTACTACCTCCACCCGCACTTTTCTGCAACAATAATCCACGCTTGACGATAGCACGAAAAAGTGCCTTCGCATCAATACCGGAATGTTCGGCAAAGCGAACATCCTCCGTCGCAATCAGCGCATGAATGATATTGGGAGAAAGATCGGCATAGCTGCTGTACACACGATTGTTTTTTTCCATCGAGAATGTACCCAGTACTTTCCCGTCTTCCGAGAAAACCTCGGTAGCAAATTTATAATTGGGGTTTTCCAGTTCTTCCACAGGAGGCATATAGCCAATCCAGCCTTTAGAGATAGACACAAAAACTACTACGATAGCTATTAAAGCAACTGCCAACAATACCCAAAGAACGTTTATTATTTTTCGAATCATGTTTCTTCTAGCTTAAAAAAGATGCTTATAATTAAGCCGCAAAGGTAGATAAAATATAGCATACAGCAAACG
>ERZ1026990.659-NODE-659-length-12784-cov-5.368136_pt1 | contig 12784 bp, 11 predicted proteins | sample MGYA00519557_ERZ1026990 | MGnify/ENA primary metagenome ERZ1026990 (study PRJEB26926, sample SAMN06164797) | human gut metagenome | biome: ENVO:00009003; feature: ENVO:2100002; material: ENVO:00002003 | host: Homo sapiens | place: USA | collected 2012 ... | reverse complement strand
GAGATTAGCGAGTGTCTCGTGGGCTCGGAGATGTGTATAAGAGACAGATACAGGGGTTAATCAAGGGAAACAGTGAACTGGCGATGATGCTGCAGGAACAGAGCAGCGATGTCTGGGAACTGAAACAGCAGATGGCAAGAAGAGAAGGGGAAAAAGCCTCAGCTAAATTATTAATTCCGATGATGATTATGTTCATGGGAGTACTTTTGATGATTATCGTTCCGATCTTTTCCAATCTCGGAGCTTAGTCATAGATACATAAAAAAGAAAAAAGGAGGAATGCACAATGTTAAATGTAGTAGACAGAATGTACATCGCAGCACAGGCAAAATGGAATAAATTCAGAAAAGAAGAACGCGGTGATGTAAATATCGTTTCCATCGTGGTACTTTGCGGAATTGTAATAGCACTTGCGGTTATTTTCAGAAATCAGTTAAAAGCTCTGATTGAAAGTGTTATGTCAAACGTAACAAAAAATGCAACAAATGCAGTAAATGAAACAGTTGCCGCAGACGTGTAATTATAATGAATTGGCAGTGGTTGTGCCTGTGAAATCAGGCACTGCCACTCTGTAAAAAACAGTATATTTACCTAAACATTTACAGGCTTAAATGCTTATGTAAATAGATTGGGAAAGGAGTTTGTGATGAAAAAAAGAGAAGAAAGTGGAACGGTTATCATGGAAGCGGTCATGATATTTCCGATGGTTATATTAACGATAATATTACTTTTAACAGTGGGAAATGGTTATTATCAGAGAAGCCGGGTGGAAGCGATTGTGCAGACGGACGTCATAAACGCATGTGCGACAAGTGCGGATGAATTATTAAGATATACGGTGGAGCATAATGCTGTTCCGCAGCAGGTACAGGATGCACCGGAATTTACACCATATAAATATCTGTTTGCGAGGGAAACCACAAGTCTGGTGGGAGGAGCTGCAGATGCGACAAGGAAAAAAATACAAAAGTTAGGAACAGGATATTTTAAGGGAATGGAAGTAAAAAATCTAAATGTTACATTTGATTATAAGAATTATTTCATTACGCAGTCAGTAAAAGCGGATGTTACATATGATATCAATCTTCCCATCAGCCTGTTTGGCATAAGCTTTAAAATGCAGTGTTCTTCCCATATCGAAGTTCCGGTATCCGATTCGCCAGAGTTTATAAGAAATGTGGATATGGTAATCGATTATCTGGAACGGTGGAAAGCATATAATGACTTTAAAAAGAACTATGATAATATGCTTGGAAAAGTAAGCAGCTTTTTTGGATAAAGAATGGACAGGAGGAATTGGACAAGGATGAAGCTCTTTTATAAAAATAATGGTGCAGTTACCATTTTCCTTATTTTAATATTGGTTCCGGTACTGGCACTTTCAGGCATATTTGTAGAAATCAGCCGTGTGGAACTGGCAAAACCGCTGATTACATCATCTGCGGATCTGGCATTGAATACGGCATTGACCAATTATGACAGCAAATTGAAAGATTATTATGGATTAATGGGATCGGCACAAAATACAAGTGATACCTTAGATGTTGCACAGGAATATTTTAAAAATTGTATTAATTCCCAGATTGTAGATGAGGATTATCTGGATCAGTGTTGGGAAAAAGTCAGCACTATTGTGAATAATGGTGCGGAATTAATCGGAAGGGACAGCATTATTACAACAGAAGCAGAGACTATCTCAAATCTGCTGCTCTTAGAGATTCCGGAATTAACAGTGAAGGGTGTGGATAATGCGAATTTATCCAACCCGGTATTCTTAAAATCCCAGATCGTGGAATTTATGAAATACCGCGCACCGGTAGAGATTGTTACAGGGTTGTTCGAGGAGTTAAAGAACAATGCAGATGCATTGGAAAATTTGGAAAAAGACAAAAAATTGCAGGAATATGAACAGCAAACATATGAAGCAGAGAACGAACTTTTGCAAAGGTTATATGATATATATGTAGAAATAGATTCATACAAGAATGACCAGAAAATAGAAAAGGTCACAAAGGCTGATAATCTGGAGAATATGCAAGTTAATATGTGTGGCTTAAAAGTAACCAGAGTGTACCAACAGGCACATAAAAATGCGATCCGACGATACATTAATATTGAGGGTGGAAATGGATTCTATACAGTATTTAAAGCTAAAATGGATAGTTTTTTAAATTCAGTTAGAACATCAGACGAGTATACATATACGGATAGCGAAGAAGATATTAACAAAATCTGTGGACAGATAGAAGGTATTTTTCCAATCATAGGAAATTTTGAGAAAGCTAGAAATGATATGAATAAATTTGACGGATACACTAAGACGAAAGATGATCCATTGCAATATTGTTATCAGTTATATAATAAAGCTCCTAATGGTGATGGCAATATTAATGGAATTGCTATTAATGGATATGTTGAAAATTTAACAAGTATGTGGAATGCTTATCCACAAATAAGCAGAATGGATTTCTGTGTGACAAATGATGAAGCATTAAAGAGTCAATTACAAGGAAAAATAAATATTCCGGATACGGTAAAAAGTATATTAACGAAAGATGGTTCTTCGATAGAAGATGAAGCAGACCTTTTACATAAGCTATGTTCGTATATGAAAAAATATGACAAGTTTGTTTGGAATGATTTAAGAACACTGGATAATAGAGGAGAATACTATCAAAATGTTAATAGTATTAATATGGGAAGTGGTGATACCGTTGAGAATTTAATAAAGTTTATGTATTCTGTCAGCAATAGTGAAACATTAGAAGCGGAACGCTTAGGTAAGGATGATAATTATGGAGAAGACATCAAGAAATTGCTGGATTTTATGAATGATATAAATACTGCAATAAGAGATGCACAGGATGCCCATTTAGATAAGATAACAAAAATGATAGATGGAAGTGGAGAATATAAACCAGGTTTGTCTGAGTTAGTGAAGAAGTATTCAATAAAGCAGCAGAAATGGGAGGATGAGGCAAATTATTGTGATACAGCAGGAAGTTATTGTGCAAAATCAAAAGCAAGAGCGGAGGAGAATAGAACAGAAGATATATTAAAAGAGGAAGATGTGACAGCATTTCAAGAGCGGATAAATAACATAGATAGTTATTTAGATGGACTTGTTGATTATACAACGGGAATTAAATGCGAAATAAATGGAACAGAAAAAAACCTTTGGTTCGTATATTTTGCAGATTTTGTTGAAGTAGAAAAAAAATGTATACTATCAAAGGATATTAATAATGTAACGTACAATTTTTTAGATAAGAAGGCAACTGACACATTTAAAATGGAAATAGATGATTCAAAGCTGTATTATGAGAGTGATTCAAGTCCGGATTTTGATGCTGTAGGTAATAATCTTTATGATTATATGAAGAAAAAATTTGGGGAAATTAATCAGACAGAAAAAGAGAAAGTAGAGAAAGGGAATAACAAGTATAAATCTTATAAAAATGAGTCAGCAAAAAAGGATGACAGAGAAGAAGATAATGAAACACCAAACAAAAATATTGGAGAGGATATTTATAAATCATTTAAGGATGTAGCAAATACTTATCCATCGGGATTGACGAATACATCTGATAAAGTTGGGATATTCTCATCTATAATTGATTTTGCACAAAGATTAAAAGCAGATTCTGTTGGCACACTTAAGGATGCAAGGGATTCCCTGTATGTGGTGGAATACTGTATGAATATGTTTAGTTATGCTTCTTATGAAAATGAAATGAAGTATAAATATATGATTACAAACGACACTTCGTTAAAGGAGAATCTAGAGAAATTGCCAAAGTGTGTATCAAATGGTCAGTTGATAGATGATGTTATGCCAACGGAAACAAAAGCAACTATAGATGGACTTTTGGCAGAAACGAATGATAACAAAAATACAACTATAACAGCAAATAAGACACTGACAAATCAGGTTATCAGTAAGGATAATAATTATGCATACCAAAGGGAAATAGAGTATTTATTGTATGGCAATGACAATGATACAAATATAAAAAATGTAAAATGGGAATTATTTAAGCTGCGCTATGCAATGAATATTGTACCTGGATATATGCTTTTTTGGGATGACAAGGTAATTGAAGGAATAGCAACGGCGGTTTCAGGATTGACGCATGGTATTGTTCCAGTGCCACTGGTAAAGGTAGTGATGATTCTTATTTTAATAGGGCTAGAGAGTGATAATGATGTAAAACTTTTATTAGAAGGAGTTCCTGTACGTTTACTGAAGTTGGGAAATAGTGTAGACAATGCCGAATGGGTTATGGATGTCGGAAAGAAGTTTTCAACTGATGCGACAGAATTAAGTGTAACCGGATCTGGAAATACAAGTATAACAGGCGATGAAGAAACGAATCCTTTCCGACTTCAATACAGCGATTATCTTACATTGTTATTATATTTTAAAATAAGCGATGAAAGTGAGAGCGGAGAGGCAAATACAGTTTATAAACGAATCGGTGATGTTATCCAGTCGAACATGGCGGAAAAAATCTATAAGGACAGCAGTGATAAATTCAAATTGTCGAATTGTATTACGCAGTTTTCACTTAATTATTCTGCCGTTGTAAAACCGCTGGTATTTAATCTGGGCATATATAACGGCTATGGTGTGGAAGCGTTACTTAGTGATAAGAAATGGAGAACAATACAGGGTAATATGGTCAGAGGTTATTGATATTCAATATCAGGAAAGCAGAGGTTCATATGAGAAAAAAGAAAAAAGAGGATGGTGCAATTATTGTTGAAGCTTGTGTAAGTTTCCCGTTCTTCATTTTTGCCATCATAATGTTTCTGTCACTGATAGATATATGTGTTACGCAGGCAAAAATAGGAACTGCTCTGAATCTTGCGGCAAAAGAGATTTCACAATATTCCTACCTGTATATTCTGACTGGGGCAAATGATATGCAGAGTACCATTTACAATGCAAGCGAAGGAAGCAGGACAACCATTGATGTAACACTGGATGGGCTGGACAGTATGTCCGAAACATTACTTGATGCAAAAGAGGGCCTTGGAGAAGATGAAATCGACATGGATGCACTGATAGCGGATGTTAAATCAGTGGGTGCGGATGCGGGCAAGATTTATGATAAATGGAGTGCAGAATTAGCAGATCCGAAGAAGTTTATTAAAAGTTTTGTTGCACTTGCAGGAAACGAAGCAATGGAAGGTGCGAAGTCAGTTCTGATAGGAGAAGTACTGGGAAAGGCTTTCATGGTAAAAAATCTTCAGACCGGTTCGGTAGGAGAGAGCGGAAATAATGCCGCGGCAGAGAAATTTTTACGGCTTAACCATGTTGAACCGAAAGGAACATCCTATCTGGCAGGACTTGATTTTGATAAAACCAAAATATTTGCAAATGGCCAGACGGAACGGATTCAGTTAGTTGTAACGTACAAGATTCATGTCGTAAAGCTTCTGAATATTGATTTTAACTTTACCATACAGCAGTGTGCTTTGACAAAGGCATGGGGAAATGGAATAGACGGAGGAAAGAAAGAATGAAACTGGCATATGTGATTACATTTCTGGCGGCAGCCGGATTTACGGCAGCCGGAAGCTGTTTTTACCGTCTGATACCGGAATATGAAGCAGAAAAAAAAGAAGAGAAAAAAATAGAGAGTGAAGAAGCTGGCGAAGCTGAAGAAGAGAAAGGAGAGGTTTCGGAAAAAACGTCCGCGACAGATGCAGGTCAGGTAAAAAAGTACAGTATCATTTCTATTGTTCTGAGTGTGATTGCATCATTATTTTATATTTTTCTGTATAAACAGAATGATGTCATGCAGACAGTAAAAACCCTGACATTATTGGCAGTCCTTTTTCCGGTCGCATACTTTGATTACATATTTTATAAAATACCAAATAAGATTTTAAAATATGCGGTCATAGTAAGGGCAGCGGAGCTGATTCCGGAGACATTGATTTACAGAAAGGAAATGGCAGGAGTTCTGATCGACATGGGAATCACACTGGCAGTCCTGTTTCTCATCTGCATGGTGTGCAATCTTATCATCAGAGGTGCAATGGGAATGGGAGATGTGAAGCTCCTTCTGGTGATGGGGCTGTATCTTGGAAGTGCAAAATTTATTCTGGCAATTCTGGTTGTTCTGCTTCTGGCATTTTTTGCAGCAATATACTTTGTCGCATCAGGAAAGAAAACCAAAAAGGACATTATGCCATTTGCACCATATATCCTGGCAGGGACATATTTAGCGGTTATTCTGCTGGGAATTTAAACGGAAGGAGACAATATGAAACACTATAGAGCATTAGTTCCGGTCGTAATGATATTTCTGATGGCAATTTCTGTATATTATTATTTTAATAATATAAGCAGTGAAAACAAAGAATATCAGGGATATATTACACAGGGAGATAATTATTATGAAGAACAGCTGTATGTAAAAGCAGTTGCAGCATATGCAAAAGCCCAGGCAATGAAAGATTCTGTGGATGTTGATAAGAAAGTCGCGGACTGTTTTGAAGCACAGGGACTGGTATCAGATACACAGCGGCTGTATGAAAATATGCTGGAGAATTATCCGAAGAATGTAAAAGCATATGAGTATGTCATGGAATATTACCTGAAAAATAACAAGTATGCGGCTATATACAGTGCGAATGCTGCTATGCAGAAAAGAGGACTTGCTTCAGAAAAAATCACTGATATATTAAAGCAGATACAGTATGCATATTATCTGGATGAGAGTATGGCAGTCAATGTCGGTGAGTATTTCAACGGATACTGTATCGTGGAAAGCAAAACAGGAGAAAAAGGTCTGGTAAGTGAGAACGGAGGAGTTGCGCTGGGAGGCATAAAGTATAAGACGGTTACAGATTTTGATATGGATTGCAGTGCGGTTACGACTGCAGAGGATGAAATTTATTTTGTAGATGCTTCCGGAAACAGAACAATGAATTATAAAGGAGAAGAGGCAGCACAGGAATTAGGTCTTTTTACAGCGAATCGTTACTGGGCAAAAATAGGGGATGTGTATGCTTATTATAATGAGAAGGGTGAAAAGTTAAGCGACAATTATCAGCGGGCAGTGAATTTCAATGGAGATTTTGCAATGGTGCAGCAGAATGACAGATGGACACTGGTCAACAGTAAATTTGAGCAGATCGGAGATAAGGAATATGCAAACATTATTATCGATGATAATGGTTATGCAATCCGCAAAGGACTGTTATTTGCAAATTATGAAGGAAAAGGATATCAGTTGACAAATACGGACGGGGAAACGGTATCGGAAGAATACTATGAAGACGCAAGGCTGATGATAGATGGAACATATGCAGCAGTACAGAAAGATGGAAAATGGGGATTTATTGATGCGGAAGGAAAAGTGGTAATCGAACCTCAGTACGATGATGCAAGATCGTTCTCCAATGGTTATGCGGCAGTACAAAAAGACGGAAAGTGGGGATTTATCAATTCGGATAACGAGATGGTAATTGAACCGGAATTTGAAGATGCAAGAGGCTTTAATTCCTTAATGAGAAGTTTTGTAAAGAAAGAGGAAAAGTGGTATCTGCTCTGCCTTTACTCAAATAATTATTAAATAACAACAGAAAGAAAGGACAAGCATATGAATAGAATCACATATGAAAATCAGGGAAATAATACCTATCTCGTCTATGAGATAGCAGAAAATGATGTAATTGATAATTTAAGCCTGGGCATGATTAACAATAACCGGATTCCGGGACTTGCATCCGTGATTTACACCCAGCTGGATGACCATAAGTTCCTGAAGTACAACATTACCGCAAAAGTACCGGCATCGACGTTTTTAGGGGGAACAGTAACCAAGAACCGTATGCTCGGTGTATTTTCCGGGGTATCGAAGGCTTTGCTGTCAGCAGAAGAATATATGCTGGATGCAAACTCCATTCTGCTGGATTTGGACTATATCTTTGTGGATGTCAGCAACTGTGAGGCAGAGCTTATCTGTCTGCCGGTTCAGATGGAGAGAAATAATGATGTAGTAACATTTTTTAAGAACATTGTATTCTCGGCTACCTATGATCAGACAGAAAATTCAGATTATGTTGCAAAGATTATCAGCTGTCTGAATAATCATTCCAGCTTTTCGCTGTCGAATTTTATGCAGACCATTGATGAACTGAACGGAAAACGTATTAATCTGCAGGAACTTCAGAATTCCCAGCAGCTTCCGCCGATACAGAGTCAGATTGTTAATACGGAGATATTGCCTGATGGAAGGGAAACATCAGAAACAGGACGGACACAGCAGGTAAATATTATGGACAATCAGCCGGGTGTTCCGCCAGTGAAAAACATTCCGGCAGGGAATTCGGGTATGAATCAGAGTATAACGCCGGAATATGGACAAGTAGGCGGTGGTATGCCATCAGGACAGATACCTGTGGATGGTATGAATATAGTGCAGCCTGAAGTGCCGCCGACGGGAAAAAAAGTAAAATCAGGCAAAGAAAAGCCACCGAAACCGGGTAAAAAGGAAGTCAAAAAAGACAGAGTAGCTCCACCGCCACAGAATTGGCGTGTGCCTGGAGCACCACCAATAGGACCGGGAGGAATGCCGCCGATATCGGGAGAAAGACCGCCGCAGCCACCGGTACCGGGAGGAAGACCGCCGCAGCCGCCGATACCGGGAAAAAATCCGCCACAGCCGACTGTATATGGGCAGCAGCCGCCAATGAATGTAAAGCCTCCAAAGGAAAAGAAACAGGGATTTTTCAGTAAGCTTTTTGGAAAGAAACAGGAACAGCAGCCGCCAATGCAGGGAAGACCGCCGATGCCGGGAGGAGTTCCACCGATACCGGGAGGAAGACCACCGATACCGGGAGGAGATCCACCGATACCGGGAGGAAGACCACCGATACCGGGAGGAATGCCGCCGATGCGAGAAGGAATAATACCACCACCAACATCGGGACAGCCGACGATGCCGGGAAATAATCCGCCGATACCGGGAGGAGTTCCACCGATGCCTGGAAATAATCCACCACAGCCGGGAAATTCACCGACTGGAGGAATGAATCAGTCCGGAAATCAGGGAGTGTATACACCGCCGCAGCCACCACAGACACAGACAACAACGGTATACCGCTATATGAATTTTGGTGAAACAACGGTATTAGGCGGCGATACAGTAACAGGAGAAACTTCTGTATTAAGTGTTTCACAGGAAGTAAAGCCGTATCTTGTGCGTAAAAAGACAGGTCAGAAGGTTACGATAGAAGGACCGGTATTTAAAATCGGAAAAGAGCATAATTATGTAGATTATTTCATTGCGGATAATTCAGCAATCAGCCGCAGTCATGCCAATATTGTGGTAAAGGGAAATGATTACTTTATTGTGGATACAAATTCAAAAAATCATACATATGTAAATGGCCAGATGATACCGAGCAATGTGGAAACACCATTGACACATGGAAGTATGGTAAAACTGGCAAATGAAGAATTTGAATTCAGAATGTATTAAATGTGGCAGAGGACTGTATACAGTTCCTGTCAGGGCCGGTAAGAACGGACAGAAGGGAGAAACGGCTTATGGAATTTAAGATAGCGGCGGCTACGGACGTAGGAATAAAAAAGAAAACAAATCAGGACAGCCTGATGGTCAGACATTTTGAAACCCATGCGGGAAATATGGTACTTGCGGTACTGTGTGACGGCATGGGGGGATTTGATAAAGGCGAGGTAGCCAGCGCTACCGTAGTAAAGACATTTGAAAAATGGGCAGATGAGCAGCTGGCATATTATAACGAGAGTGAAGAATATTTTTATGTGCTTCAGAAACAGTGGTTCGACCTGATCTCAGAGTTAAATGAACGGATTATGCGGTACGGAAAATCACAGGGAATCAAGCTGGGAACAACGGCAGTGGTTATGCTGCTTACACAGAAGAAATATTACCTGATGAATGTAGGAGACTCCAGAGCGTATGAACTGGGAAATCAGATGGTGACACAGCTGACAAAGGATCAGACCTTTGTGGCAAGGGAAGTGGAAGCCGGACGTATGACACCGGAGCAGGCACTGACAGATCCGAGAAAGAATGTATTGCTGCAGTGCGTGGGAGCATCGGACAGGGTATATCCGGATATGTTCTGCGGAGATGTACGGAAAGATGCAGTATATATGTTCTGCTCTGACGGGTTCCGGCATGAAATCACACAGGAAGAGATTTACCGGATGCTTGCACCGGAAGTAATGACGGAAGAATCTGTTATGCAGGCGAATATCCAGTATCTGATTCAGCTGAATATGCGAAGAAATGAAACTGATAATATTACGGCAGCAGTGGTAAGAACTGCGTAGAAGGGAACAGGAGGTGAAGATATGCTGCAAATAGGTTCGCTGGTAGATGGAAAATATAAGATATTAAGTGAAATAGGGCGCGGCGGAATGAGTATTGTATACATGGCGATCAACGAAAAGGCGAATAAGACATGGGCAATCAAAGAGGTCCGCAAGGAAGGTGTCAATGATTTCAAAGCGGTTAAGCAGGGATTGATCGTGGAAACAGAAATGCTGAAACGACTGAAACATAAATTCCTGCCGAGTATCGTAGATGTTATAGACATGGAAGATACTTTCATTATCGTTATGGATTATATCGAGGGTAAATCCCTGAGAAACAGACTGGAGCAGTATGGTGCACAGCCGCAGGAGAATGTAATCCGGTGGGCGAAGGAATTATGTGATGTACTGGGATATCTTCATTCCCAGAATCCGCCGATTATCTATCGTGATATGAAACCAGCCAATGTAATGCTTCGACCGGATGGACATATCGCATTGATTGACTTTGGTACGGCGAAAGAATTTAAAGAGTTTAATGTTAAGGATACCATTAGTTTTGGTACGATTGGATATGCCGCACCGGAGCAGTTCGGCGGAAAGACCGACGCAAGAACGGATATTTACTGTCTGGGAGCTACCATGTACCATCTGGTAACGGGAATGGATCCATCTGCACCGCCGTATGAGATTCGTCCGATTAAGCAGATTAATCCGGCATTATCAAGTGGTCTGGAAAAAATCATATTGAAATGTACGCAGAAAGAACCGGCGAATCGTTACCAGTCGTGTGCGGAACTTCTGTATGCACTGGAGCATTATACGGAGATAGATGATATTTACCGTAAAAAACAGAAGAGAAAAATGGTTGTATTCGGATTATCCGCAGTACTGACCATTGCCTCGGCGATTACGACAGTGGCGGCTTCGCAGGGAGCAAAGAAGGTATTAAGTGAAAACTACGATTATCTGATTCAGCAGGCCGATGATGCGACATTGACGCAGGATCAGAAGCAGGAATTATATATAGAGGCGATTCAGACCGATGCTACCAGAACAGAAGCATATCTGAATCTTGTGGAGATGTATCTGGATTCGGATAAAGACGAGGAAACCGGAAGTTTTACAAGGGAAGAATCTTCGCAGATTACACAGTTAAAGGCGGGAATCGACAGTAAAAGTAATAAGGGCTATTCCAGTACACAGAAGCCTCTGCAGGAGTTACAGACGAGGAATCCGGATGGATATGCAAGGGTGTGCTATGAGATAGGAATGGCATACTGGTATGATTACCAGGTAGAAAGTGACCGTTATAAGAATGCTGTGGAATGGTTCCAGAATGCGACCGGATATTCCGATACAGCAGCCATCTTTGTAGAGATTGGTCAGTGCAGGCAGAATATCAGCAAGTATGAAGGCCAGTCCAGAACAACGGATGTTACGAAAGAATATACTAATATGTGGCCAAGCCTTGTATCACTGGTAGAAAAGATTAATGACAGTAAGGATGAGGATACAAAGCGGCTGGTATGGAAAGAGATTGTAAATACCATTACCAATCAGGCGGCATATTTCATAGAAGTAGACAAAGATGAAATGCAGAATCTTTTACAGAAAATCAGTGATTCTGCGGAAGCAGAACTGACGGATGCATATGACTCTGTAAAGGGAGAATTACAGGATTTGATCTGTACGGAAGCAGATTATCAGGATGAGTCGTTTGAAAACAGCATGAAAAAGGCTATGAAGAGAGTGGAGGCAATCCGGAGCAGCGATGAGAAGAAAGCAGAAGCGGGAGGAAAAGAGAATGACATATAGCAATTATATGCTGATGTATTATATTGCATTGGCAGCAACCATAGTATTACTTCTGGTTACCGTACTGCTGTTCTTCGTGCTGAGGATTCCAAAGGCATTTAACGATTTGACCGGACGTACAGAAAGAAAGGCGATTAAGAGTATTAACGAACAGCGGGAGGCAGGAAAATTATCCCATGATACCGCAGGTGCGGAAACGGATCGTATGGGTATGCCGGCAACGGATAAAATATCGGAATCAGGAAGAATCCTGGACGAGAATCCTGCCAATACGGTAGTGACAGAGAAAATACAGACAGATACCCTGGCAGGAAGTGCAGAAACCACTGTATTACAGGATGGAAGCGGAGAAACTACGCTGTTGTCTGATAATACACAGGCAGGAGAAACAACACTTCTCCAGCCACAGATGAATCAGAGCAGTCCGCAGATGGAAGCACCACACATGGCATATCGTCAGAGCAGTCCGCAGTACAGCGGAGAAACAACACTGCTTGATGAGAGCCAGAGACAGGAAGTATTTGGAAATGAAACAGCTCCACTGACCGGAGCAAAAGCAGATACAGCAGTACCGGCAGAAGGATTTGTAAGGGAAATAAAAAATATTACATTTATTCATACTGCTGAAATTGTACTGTAAAGGGC
>ERZ1026990.648-NODE-648-length-12924-cov-4.761986_pt1 | contig 12924 bp, 12 predicted proteins | sample MGYA00519557_ERZ1026990 | MGnify/ENA primary metagenome ERZ1026990 (study PRJEB26926, sample SAMN06164797) | human gut metagenome | biome: ENVO:00009003; feature: ENVO:2100002; material: ENVO:00002003 | host: Homo sapiens | place: USA | collected 2012 ... | reverse complement strand
CTTATGCGATCGTCGGCAGCGTCAGATGTGTATAAGAGACAGGTGCGGATATCTGCAAAGACGTGAGATGGCTCCGATTGGCTGAGAGTGTCGATGTGTTATCAAATTTCTTGACTGACAAATTCAAGAGGGATATTTCTAACATGACATCCCCTGAACAGTTCGTAAAAGATTATGGAACACATGTATTAGCAGATATAACAATTGGGGGTGTCCTCCGAGTCATGTATAGTTCCAGCATAATAAAGGAAGATGATCAAGAGAAAAAAACGAAAGTTATAAAAGCTGGATTGAAAGGAGTATTAGCAAAAATCGGATTGAGTGCTGACGTGGATAAAACAGTAATAGAGAATGTATCGACTAGTGCGGAGAACATAAACCGAACTTTACATTTGGAGTACAAAGGCGGTGACGGAGTTGGTGGAACATATAATTTAGAAACAGGTTATCCTACTATTGATAAATACTCATGGGAAAAATCAGTAACTGCTGCTAATGCTGGTTTAACAAAAATAAACTGGGATAAAGCATACCCTATTTATGAATTTATTTCTGATCCAGTAAAGAGAGAACAGGTAAAAAAAGCAGTGATAAAATATATAAATGACAGTCAGTTGTCAGTTTTACAATTAAATCCTATTTATGAAATGTTCGCACCGACGATGGACGATCGATTTTATGCCTTTTCTTGGGATGAAGTTCAAATGCAAATAAATAAATGGAATAATGAATTTTGGGGATTTAAGGGATATATATTAGCAAAACCTGGAGTAAATACAATACCTATCTATGAGATGTTCGCACCGACGATGAACGATCGGTTTTATGCCTTTTCTTGGAATGAAGTTCAATGGCAAATAAATGATTGGAAAAATGAGAATTGGGGGCTTAGAGGTTACATATTATCAGAACCAGAAGCTAATACACAACCTATTTATGAAATGTATTCGCCTCTTTTAAATGATCGTTTTTATGTTTGGTCATGGGAAGAAGTTCAAATGCAAATAAGTAAGTGGGAGAATGAGTATTGGGGACATAGAGGTTATGTATTTAGTAAGTAGAAATAGGTACTGTCCCATTTTATGCAAATAGAAAACTTCTGAATTTAAATTGGAAATTAGTAAAAAATTATAAGGTTGTGCCAACGTTTTGACACAACCCTCCTTACTCTCTTTTTTTACGAGCATAATGTTTCCAATAATAAATTGGCCAGAAATAAGTAATCTTTCTTATCCTCTTATACAACTTTTTGTCTATTTCATCTGAAGGTAAAGAGAGCCATTTACGCATCCGAACTCTCATATCTTTAATCTGCTTTCTATCCCTTAGAAATTTAGCTTCTTGCATAAAATCTGAAAAGTGATAAAAACAAGTTTGAGCAATCATTTTAATAATCGCTCCGCGCTCTTTCTCTGAAAACAGCCTCTTCTCTTTCACAAAATCTAATCTCGGATATTCGGCCATAAAAAAGTGATAATGCTTATTCATATCGAGAGTATGACAGATGCTTCCATCCCTCTGATAATAATAATAATAGACTTTATCAACCCATACAACTTTCGTACACATAGCTACCCATTTATAAAGTACTGCGTGATCCTCAAAAAAAACTCCTTCGGGAAATAAAAGAGAAGCAAACAGTTCTTTCTTAAATAACTTTGTGCATGAAGAACTACTCACTTTTTCACATATGATATCCTCAATAACCTCTTTAGGCTGTCGTATGCATGTATGCCCAGAGTCAGTATAAACAGTTTCTATTTTCCCATCCTCATATTCATAACAGAAGTTGCAATAAGCCATTTCCGCTTGACTACTACTAATGGCATCCAATAAGTCCTGAAACATTGTTTCACTTATGTAATCATCACTATCAATAAAACCAACATAAGGAGCAGAGGCTATTTTAAGCCCGGCATTTCTAGCTATAGATAACCCAGCTATCGAAAGATGCAGCACCTTTATTCTTGGATCTCTTCTTGCATATTCATCACATAGCACCGGAGAATTATCTTGAGATTTATTCTCAACCAAGATAATCTCAATATTTTTTAAGGTCTGATTTCTCACAGATTCTACACATCGTTCCAAATATGGAGCTGTATTATGAACCGGAATAATAACGCTTACACTATATAGAGAATTCATATCATTCATATTACGTACCATTGACTCACATTTATCTCAAACTATATTGGCTTACAAAAGTAATGTAAAAAACAAATAAGATACAACGTTTAATCAACTAAATGATATTCCATCCAAACAAGCATAATCCTACTCAAGCCCTTTTTGGCTTTCAAAGACCTTTTATAGCCAATTATTTGTATATTTGCAGCAATAAATTATATTTTAATATAAATGGATCAGAACTTAGCTATTATCATTCCAGCATATAAAGGAGCTTACCTCAAAAGAACCTTAGACTCACTAGTGCAACAGACAAATAAAAATTTCTCTGTATATATAGGTGATGATTGCAGCCCGGAAAATCTACCTGACATCATCAACCAATATATCAGTCTACTAAATATTACATATAAGAAATTTTCCGACAATCGAGGAAAAAGTGATCTTATTTCACAATGGGAAAGGTGCCTAGACATGATACAGAATGAAGAGTACTTCATTCTCTTTTCAGATGACGATATAATGGAGGCAAATTGTGTAGAAATGTTTTATCAAGCTCTCGCATGTAATCATATATATGATGTCTACCACTACAATATAGATATTATTGATCAACATGAAAATATCACAAAACATTGTAATGAATATCCTCAGATTTTATCTGCATCCGAATTTATCCGTCTCATATACACTTATCAAATAGACGCTAGAATGCCCGAATTTATTTTTAGGACATCTCATTTTAACGAAACTGGGAGATTTATAAAGTTTGATCTTGCATACAGATCAGACAATGCAACAGTATTGGTATGCGCCGAAGAAAAAGGTATTTTCTCGATAGAAAAGGCTAAAGTTCTTTGGAGGGATAGTGGAGTAAATATATCTTCAACATATAACATCTCCACACAAAAAAGAAAAGCCATAGCCACAATTGATTTTTTTAATTGGTTAGAGGCATATTATACCAGCAAAAACCAAACATCCCCATTAACTCTAAAAGAAAGGCTCCTACTAACTATTACGGAAATATCCTCTCTATCGCCCAATTACCCCCATAGTGAATTGTATAAACTGCTTCCTTTAATTAGACAAATCACCCATAGTAAAACAATATTATTTAAAAGTAAATGCTGTTTGTTCCTTTTAATACATCAAAAAAGAAAAACAAGAAAACTCATCAAAAAGCTAATTAATATATTTCTCAAATCCTATAAATAATTGCTTGAGAGAGAGTCTATATAATAATCTATTTCCTCTGTTTTGATTTTGCAACTAATTCTATAACCCGTTTTAGCCTAGATAAGATCAAATTCCAGTTATAATTATTATCCACATATTGTTTTCCACCTTTCGCCATCTGTTCTCTGAATACGGGAAAACTCTCTATCTTATTCAATTTACGAATAAATTGCTGTTCATTCATATAATAATCAACGGCACCATGGCTTAATTTACAATGCTCCTTTAGTACAGCACATCGCCCATTCACAAGCATCGGTATCTCCAGATTCAGCGTTTCCAGAAGTATTAGAGACAGACTCTCATATTGAGAAGGATTAACTACAAGAAAAGCATGTTGAATAATAGCAATCTTTTCTTCATCAGAGACAAATCCTGTATATATAACTTCAGCAGCATCAGGAACTTTTCCAAATATACCACCAACCATCACCAGCTTTAATGAAGACTCCTTATATTGCTGCTTATAGTTGGAAAAACAAGTTATAAGATCATTGACCTTGGCTTTCTCCACACGACCGACACAAAGCAGATATTTATCAGGAAGCCTATATTTCCTCTTTGTTTCTTCCCAATTTGCCGCTTTTATTGGTTCAATACCTACACTTATGATCCCATGAGCCCCGAGGGCTTTACCAAACACTCGTTCACCCAACTTTTGTTCTGCTTTCGTATTAAATCCAACATATGCAAACTTTGAAAAAGCCTCAGTCAACACTCCACGAAAAGATATCTTTGTATAGTGCATTGTAGGAATCGCAATACTTTTCTCTCCCGCTAAAATAGCTGTATAATAAAATGGAGTATAGTCTATTGTCAATGCAATAAATGCCTTATAAACATCCTTATTTTCCTTTATAAACTGATGTAACTGGGACGAATAAAAGACACATCTCCTCATAGATTCCAGTTCTTCTTGTCGATAATAAGTCCAAACTGGTATAAAATAGGAGAACAACCGCAACCCTCGAATTCGATAAAGAAACATTCTTAAACGCCGTACAGGTTTAGCTCTCTTCAAATACTCAGACTCTGACATATCCCGAATCGGATCAACCTTAAAACGGCGTACCATTACACGATTTATATATTCAGCCCCTTCTGCAATATCATTGCCCCCCTTCATATAGTCTTTCACACAAGTAGTAAGCACTTCTACATCATAATCATCTACCAATCTTTCTGCCAGCATACGACAATGATATTCTGCTCCACCATTAATATCTGCCCCATACCGGACAACTACGAAAGCTATCTTATCTTTTCCCATTTTCTTTTATAAAATTAATATCTGACTTCAATCTTCCCATTATAAGAGACCAATTATAATTACTCTCCACATAAGATGCACCTTTTTCTCCCATCTCCTCTCTCAAATCTTCCGATTGTTCAATCCGTCGAAGCGCTTGATTAAACCCACGCTTATTCATATAATAAAAAGAAGCAAAATCACTTTTTAAACAATGTTCTTTCAATACCTTACAATGTCCGTTTACAAGCATTGGTTTCTTTTGGCTCATAGCCTCTAAAAGTATTAAAGAAAGGCTCTCATAACGAGAAGGATTCACTACAATATCGGCATGCTGTAGAATTGACATTTTCTCTTCATCACTGACAAAGCCTGTGTATATAACATCAGGATGCTCAAATCGCTCCATAGCCAGCCCACCTACCAATACTAATCTTAATGTTGAATCTGAATATTTTTTCTTATAGTTCACAAAATATGTAAGTAAACGATGAATCTTTTTAGGAGTAATACGACCAATATATAACAAATATTTCTCTGGTAATTGAAACTTTTCTTTTGTCATCGCCCAATCTGCGGATAAAGACTCCTCTATTCCTACACTCAATATCCCATGAACCCCCAAAGCCTTACCCAAAATATTTTCAGCAAGCCTCTGTTCCTCTCCGGTATTAAAACCAACATAAGCTATCTTTGAAAAAGCAGATGTTAATACAGAACGGAAAGAAATACCCATATTATGCATTGTAGGAATAGCTATTGTTTTTCTACCTGCATACAATGCAGTATAATAAAAGGTGACATAATCAGAAGACATTGCTATAAATGCTTTATATTCATCTATATGATCACGAATATAATCATTCAATGCGGACGAATAGAATTTATCACTCTTCATCGCCTGCACTTCATCATCATTCTTGTAAGTCCATACAGGAATCAAATAAGACAAGTATTTCAAGATTCCTAATTTAAAAAGGAACTGGCGTAGTTTTCTTGCTGGTTTAGCCCTCTTTGCGAAATAGCGTTCCTTTTCACGCTGAACAGGATTCGTCCTAAAACGACGAATCACTACTCCATTCCATTCCTCCTCACCTTCCGGATATATATTTTCACCCGTCGCAACATCTCTGACACAGGTAGTAAGTACTTCCACATCATAATCAGATACTAACCGTTCTGCTAACATCTGACAATGATATTCAGCCCCGCCATTTATATTTTTGCCATATCTGACAACAACAAAAGCAACTTTCTCTTTCTTCATAGCTTCCCTTAATACAACATTCTACTTATGAGAGCATCTGAATCACATTTTTCATCCGTCCTATAATCATCTCCCAATTATAATTCTCCTGAACATAGTGACGCCCTTTCTCTCCCATCTGTTGACGTAATGTTTCTGAGTTCTCAAGATGATGCAATTTTCGCATAAAATCTCTACGATTCATATAATACAAAGCTGCATAATTGCTCTTTTCACAATGTTCTCTCAACACATTACACCTGCCATTGACCAACATCGCCTTACCTTCGCTCATCGTTTCAAGTAAAATAAGTGATAAACTTTCATATCTGGAAGGATTCACTATTACTTTAGCATTCAACTGAATCGCTACTTTCTCCGCATCATCAACAAAACCTGTGTAAATTATATCCGGATGTTCGACTGTCTTTCCAAAAATACCTCCGACTAAAACTAGCTTTAATCGAGAATCTACATATTTCTTTTTATAGCTTAAAAAATACTCAACTATATTATTCAACTTTATAGCATCAATTCTCCCTACATACAATAGATAATCTTCCGGCAAATTATATTTTACCTTTGTTTGCTCCCAATCAGCAGCTTTCGTCTTCTCTATACCTACACTTATAATGCCGTGAGCAGCCAAAGGCTTTCCAACTATATTCTCTACCAATTTCTGTTCTGCTTCTATATTAAATCCAATATAGGCAACCTCAGAGAAAACAGAAGTAATAATAGAACGAAAGGATGAACCGTTATTATGCATAGTAGGAATCAGAATCGTCTTCTCCGGCGCATATAGTGCAGTATAATAAGTATGAGGGAAAAAGGAAAGCGGAATGAACGCTCTATAAAAAGCTTTATTCTCCCTTATAAAAGCATACATTGAAGATGAATAAAAAACCTGACTATTCAAGGCCTTTATTTCTTCTTGTTCTTTATAATGCCAAATCGGTTTCACATAAGACAAAGGCTTCAAAAGACGACATCTGTACAAGAAGTGCCTCCACTTCTTTGCCGGAGCCGCCTGCCTGACATAGCTTTTATGTAAGTCCGGTTCAACAGGATCTGAATAGAATCGACGTACCAAAACTCCATTCAGGATTTCTTCTCCTTCAGGATATTCATTATCACCGGTAACATAATTCTTGACACACGTAGTCAATACTTCAACATCATAATCGTTAACCAGCCTTTCGGCCAGCATACGACAATGATATTCAGCACCTCCGTTTATATCTTTTCCATAACGAACTACTATAAAAGCTATCTTTTCCTTAGTCATTCTAGTCAATCAACAATTTGTGCTTTCTCTTAAATATAGCACGATAACCACGATATAGCATCCTATAAAAACCGAAGTGTTTACACATAAAATATCGTTTGATTGACATACTCGGGCCTAGTTGCCAAGGAGTAATATGACGATATTCACGCATTTTCAACATCGTTTCATCTATTATATCCTCAAAAGCCGGTGACGGAGGGCACAACAAAGTATGGTTAATCAAATGAATCCCCCTCTTAAGTACGCCAACGGAAGATTCACCTCCAAGTTCCGCATTCTGAATAAACTTATCCTGTTCATAAAGACTCAGGAAATAATGATATTCCTTTACCGGATCATAACCACCACGAGTAATGCTTTCATTCTTATGAATCATATAATGGTATTTAGAGACACAACTCAATACCACTTTCTGAGAGCTATAAAATACTTTATATAATACAGCTACGTCCTCATAAACCCGTCCGACAGGGAATGAAAGGCGGTCAAACAATTTACGTTTAAAGAGCTTCGCCCATAAATAGTTCTTTACCAAGTCATTCTTTACCAAAGCACGTATAATCTCCTTTCTGGAAAAAACATACAGCTTACCCGTGTTGTTGATTATTTTAGAAGGTCTTCCCTCCTGCTCAAGAAGATAAGTACAAGCAGAAACATCTGCATCATGCTCTTGCATCAAGGTGTAAAGATACTGATACATATCATGATCAATCCAGTCATCACTGTCAACAAAACCCAAGAGCTCTCCCGTAGCTGCAGCCAAACCGGCATTACGGGCAGCACTCACCCCACTATGAGGCAAATGAATAGTCTTAATGCGCTGATCCATTCGCGCATACTCATCGCAGATACCGGAAGAGCCGTCGTCAGAACCATCATCAACTAAGATAATCTCAAGGTTCTTATAGGTCTGCTCCAGTATAGATTGCAGACAAGTCTTCAAATAGTCCTTTACATTATAAACAGGCACTATAAGACTAATCAATGGTCCAGAGATATTAGTATTCATATTATTCTACTTGTCAACTTTTTATTTTTACTGCAGCCCCTTCTATATAGAATGCTATATAACAAGGAATACTGCAAAACTACCCTCGATTTTAAATAAATTTCACACTTGCATGTGATTCGATAATACAATCTAAACACTCTCAAATCAAACAATTACCTCTTATTTGCCATTTATACAGTATAATTCGTCTAGTTTCCAAAGTTCATTCAAAGATTTCCACTGTTTATCATTCAGGTTAGTTTTCCCATTATTTTTCTTTTGTAAGCTATTATTCTGCGTTTGAGGCAGCTCTATCGGCCGGGGATAGAATTCACCCCCTCCTGTCACCTTGACCCGCCTCTTTAATTCATTCGCTTTCAACCATAAATCATCCGCAGACGGACAATGTTCACTGATTATTTTCCAGTCAAACAACTCCTCTCCATACCAATGGGGAGGATAATAAATCCCGCCACATCCGATTGCCACATTCTGCAAAGAGCTATTCACCGGCATCGTAAACACTTTCGCCCACTTTCTATATACCGAAAAAGAATTTCCATCCATATGAATCTTCCGGATAACGTTTCCGCAAACTGTATCCGGATACTGATACGATAAGGTAAGCAAACGCTCAACCGTATTCCGGGGATAAATCAAATCATCATCCACTGTTATCACTTTACTATCCGGGTATTCACGGAAAACATAATGATACTTCTTATGTGAACGGAAATTCTCAGACACAAATCTGAATTCTATTCCTTTAGCCATCAATGTTTTAAGTTCTTCCGGCAGATCATTCAACCGTCCGGGGAACTCCAGTTCCGACAACCATACAATTATCTTTTCGGGCGGACAAGTCTGCCACAGAATCGATTTCAACATCAGATGAAGCTGAGAAATACGGGGAGGAAATGTCGTCAACGAGACAATGACTCCCGAATGGTTCGATAATGCCGGAGCATCAGTGTCTTGCTGATAAGCACGCACCACTTTATCATGATACTTTGCTCTTCTCCACCTACAAGGCAAAGAATAGATATGTCGGTAGAATCCTCCTTTTTCCTTATAGGAAGTCAGCTTCTCTTCTTCCCGTGTATAGCGATCATAATAACTGTTCACCTTCACAGACTGACCTCTCAGTACATCCTTTACAATGCCCAGAGAAGCCCATTGAACCTTTGCTCCACGAGTATGCTTTCGTATGTTCCGGTTCTTCTGGATAGAGTCTTTCGTCTTATACCCTCTTGCATGATCCAAATGGAGGCATACAGTAGAGTAACGTATCTGCATACCATGAATTCCATAGTTCTCCAGACGTTCTCCAAATTCACGGTCTTGTCCACCGTACTGCATACGCTCATCAAAACCATTCACAGCCAGAATATCGCTTAGCCAACCGGAAGCATTATGCCCATTCCAGCTTGCTTTGGTAGGAGTAAATGTATTTAATGCCCACCTTTTAAATCCTGTAGCAGTCAGTTTATTATTTTTAAAAGAGGCAGGCATCCCTTTTCCTCTCATCCATTGCAGATCAAAACATCTGCCGGATAATATATCGTCCTTTGTAATATCTTTCGACAAATCCATACTCAACTTATGATATCCGCCGGACAGGAAACGTCCTTTACGGCGAAGACGCAAGTGAGTTGAGACGAAGTCTTTACGTGGAATACAATCGCCATCACTGAAAAGCAGGTAATCTGCTTGCGCAGCCAGTATGCCTTTATTCAGAATATCACATTTACGGAATCCTTTATCTTCGTGCCATACATGCTTCACCTGAAAGGACAATTGTGGAGTTATCCTCTGCAACATATCATAAGTTTCTTTCCGCGAACCATCATCGGCAACAATCAATTCAAAGTTCTTAGTATCCTGGGCTTCATATCCCCACAACACCTTCTCCAGCCATTCAAGCTGGTTGCAGGTTGACAGTACGACCGACATCTGCAAAGAAGTAGTCTTCCGGCTAAAACGGATAATAGAATAATTGTACTCCATCTGTTCCCCAGCCCAATAAAGTTCTCTCGAAATCTCCCTCCATCCGGCTAAGTCCACACGATCAGTGCCATCAATGTCTTCCTCCTTATGCAAACGAACCAGACATAATGCGTCCTCATCCTGATCTTCTTTCAAGTCAGCATGATGAGCAAGCAAGTAGTCCCGTACTTTTTCATCCGAACAAACAACATTATTTTCAAAAGCTACTATCATTAATTACCCTCCTTTAGCCATTAAATATCCAACTGAAACCAGACCTGATGTCTGCGACGATATCTGTTCCAGAATTTCTTTCTGTAATGCAGAATCAAACGCACACATTCTTCTTCATCCATCCCTCTCGAACGGGCATATTCTTTTCCCAACAAGATGAAGAAGGGTGTCTGCCCCCATAAACGGGCAAAATTCGCACAACCTTTCTTAATATCCACTTCGCCAAAATGCATTCTGTTAATATCCACCAGTGAGAAATGATATTCCTCTCCTATCTTGTCATACAGGATATTTCCCGGGGAATAGTCCAAATGCAGAATTCCGGCTTCATGCAAACGCGCTGTAAATTCCGCAAAAGCGGTCACTACATCTTCGCAGCTTTTTATATCCGCATTGCCAAACTGGCAAAAATTATATCGATAGGGAGATTGTATGCTCATAAAATATGAATGACCAATCAAACCCATTTTTGTCTCTTCTATATAGGCAATAGGACATGGGGTTTCAAACCCTTTCTCCAACAGTTTCTCCGGATAAACAAAAGCCCGTTTCCCTTTCGAAGGGCGAAAGAAAGCATAAGCGATCCGATTTATCAGTGGAGGTATCGTATACCGTTTCACGTTAATATCCAATCCATCCACCGTGATCATCTTTATCAAATTTCGCCCGGAATGAATTACCGTTCCTATTGTCTCAAAATCTTTCGGAATACGTTCTACATATTCTCTCAGATATTCGTATTTGGGGTTAATCATTATTTTCATCTTACGAAAAAACAAGAATGGTCATACTTCTCTTCATCTCTCAACTCTTTTGCCCGGTCATCTTAAAATATTTATCCAACACAAGCAGTGATATCAAATTTTCTCTTCTCTTATCTTTAAACTGGGACACATATTCATGGGCATGTCTGATGATCTCCAATGATTCGTCTACATGCTCTATATAGTAATTCAACCGTTCCTCCAGATCAGAGAAATCCGGTTTTATTTCAATATAATGATAATTGGGAATAAGCGTGCCTTCCATAAACCATGTCTCACAGGTAGGCCGGGGCATCACTGCTATTGAATTTGATGACATCACCCATTTCAGGTTGCTGGCCACATCGATTCCTTCAAGAGCCATTATGAATTTATAATCCAAATGCTCATTAATCGTTTTCTTCTCCGTACGCCACTCTGCCGGATCAGTCGTATTTTTGCTGACATCTCCCAGATCGCACATCGGATGATGAAAATACATTTCCATAAAAAGCTTTCTGGAAGGTTTTCCTTTTACCTTTCCACGAAAGATTACCATATTTTTCTTCTCAGTAAAAGCCTTCTTGTCGTCCACAAATATAAAATGACGAACCTTATCCAGTTTCATCACAATCGAATTCACGTTATCATCTGTCAGCGGACGACTTTTCACAATAGAGGGATAGTCGGGAACAAATGTCACATCACCGGGACAAAAGCCCCACTGAAACTGATCAGAAAACCAGCGGGTATATTGATAAGTATCAAAGAAATACACTTTTTGTTTGCTCATCTTGTGCTCTGAAAGATGCGGAGCAGAAGAAGGTAATTGCACCGTTCCGGAAAGTTTGTTATAATAGTCAACACGATGTTCTATATACTCCTTGTCCTTCCGGCGGGATAGTGAAGACAACTTTCCTTGTAACCGTAGCCGGAAAATGCCTTTCGGAATAATAAGTCTGAGAGCATTTACCGAGTAGTAAATGAACTTAGGATTCTTCCCGCTACGCAACTTATATAAAAGTTTATTCTTCATTCTTGTTCCATATCTCAGGAGTACTTGGCTCCTAATTGATTATTCCTTCAATCTTCGCTATCACCTGTTCGGGTTTTATTTCTCTCAGGCAGGCATAATCGCCCCGCCAGCATGGTTTCTGTCCGTATACGGAGCAGGGGCGGCATGACAGGTCAAGCTGTACCGTATTGACCGGCAACTGTTTCCATCCCATAAACCCGGCATAAGGATGAGTAGCTCCCCAGACAGAGATCACCGGAATGTTGACCAGCGAAGCCAAATGCATATTCGCCGAATCCATCGAGAGCATCACATCCAGATGACTCATTAGATTCAGTTCGGTACGCATATTCAACTTACCAATCATAGAAACGACGGTAGGATATTTCGCCACCCAGCCATCGAATACTTCCTGTTCACTCTTGCCACCACCGAAAAGGAAAACCTTCACCTTTGGATCGGCGGCAAAATGGGCTACTACCTGCTCCTGCAATTCAATAGGGTATATCTTACCCATATGTTTGGCAAATGGAGCTATACCAATCCATTTCAAATTATCTTTTGCGCCTGTGACAGATTCTATCTCTGCAAAGTTCCCTTTTTCATCTCCATAAATCGAAGAAAAGTTCAACAATACAGGGAAACCCAGTTTCTCCAGCACATCGGCATAACGACGGAAAGAACTTTTCTGGTTCTCCAATACTTTATGCCGGCGGCGAACTAATTTTTCTTTTCCCACTCTACCTTTATAGATCTGTCTCTTATACACATCTCCGAGCCCACGAGACACTCGCTAATCT
>ERZ1026990.644-NODE-644-length-12994-cov-5.078368_pt1 | contig 12994 bp, 11 predicted proteins | sample MGYA00519557_ERZ1026990 | MGnify/ENA primary metagenome ERZ1026990 (study PRJEB26926, sample SAMN06164797) | human gut metagenome | biome: ENVO:00009003; feature: ENVO:2100002; material: ENVO:00002003 | host: Homo sapiens | place: USA | collected 2012 ... | reverse complement strand
ATCTACACTTATGCGATCGTCGGCAGCGTCAGATGTGTATAAGAGACAGCCCCCACACCGTGCAAAAGGATACCTTTAAAATCGGCATCCGTCTTGAGTATTCCCTCCTTATTGCAAAAACGCTGCACATGCGCCACCCCTTCCACGTCCCCGACCTCCTTCATCAAAGCAGAAGGTATCGCAATAGGCTGAGGGGAATTCGTCGTGACCGACGCATAGTTTTGAATCTGTATATGAGAACCGAATCCAACGACTTTCGAACTGATTTCCTGTTTGAAGCCCAACACCACGCACACCGAAATAACCATCACGGCCAAACCGACAGCCACTCCGGACGTAGCTATCAATATGGCCGGACGCGATACTTTTTTCACATCACCGTGCTCACGGAACAGCTTTCGGGCTATAAACAAATTGAAATTCATCCCTCTTGCCGTCTTATTCCGCTACACGGCCGGGATATGCCTCCAATGCCTTGCGCAATACAAAAAGGGCACGCGTCAAATCTTCTTTCTTCAACACGTAAGCTATGCGCACCTCGTTCTTACCCGAACCGGGCGTAGTATAGAATCCTGCCGCCGGAGCCATCATCACAGTCTCCCCCTCATAATCAAAGTCTTTCAAACACCATGCACAAAACTCCTCGGCATCGTCTACGGGAAGCTTGGCCACCGTATAGAAAGCCCCCATGGGGATGGGAGAATACACTCCAGGGATACGGTTCAACCCGTCAATCAAGCACTTACGCCGCTCCACATATTCGTCATACACTTCCCGTCCGTATTCTTCAGGCTCGTCGAGCGAAGCCTCCGCCGCAATCTGTCCGATTAAGGGAGGGCTTAAACGGGCCTGGCAAAATTTCATCACGGCCTTACGAACCTCCACATTCTTCGTAATCAACGCACCGATACGTATGCCGCACTCGCTATACCGCTTGGATACGGAATCTATCAGCACCACATTGTTTTCTATCCCCTCCAAGTGGCAAGCCGAGATATAGGGAGAACCGGTATAGATAAACTCACGGTACACTTCATCCGAAAAAAGATACAAATCGTACTTCTTCACCAAGTCGCGAATCTGGTTCATCTCACGGCGCGTATAGAGGTATCCCGTGGGGTTGTTCGGATTGCAAATCAGAATGGCCCGCGTACGTTCGTTAATCAGCTCCTCGAACTTCTCGACCTTCGGCAACGAAAAGCCTTCTTCTATCGTAGTGGATATCGTACGGATGACCGCCCCCGCCGAAATGGCAAATGCCATGTAATTAGCGTATGCCGGTTCGGGAACGATGATTTCGTCGCCCGGATTCAGGCAAGAGAGGAATGCGAACAATACAGCCTCCGAACCTCCCGACGTGATGATGATGTCGTCCGCCGTAAGATTGATATTGTATTTGGCATAATATCCGACCAACTTTTCCCGGTAACTCAAATATCCCTGGCTCGGGCTATATTCCAAAACCGTCCGGTCTATGTGTCGGATAGCATCTATGGCCGCTCGCGGAGTCGGCAAATCAGGCTGGCCGATATTCAAATGGTACACATGTATCCCTCTACTTTTAGCCTCAAAGGCCAACGGAGCCAATTTGCGAATCGGTGACTCCGGCATTTCCTGACCGCGAACGGATATTTTAGGCATGTCTTTTCTTTTTTGTTTTTATTGGTTCGAAATTCATGCAAAGATAACATTTCAACATAAAACAAGCAACAAATCAGCCTACAAAATCCATAAACCGCTCACCTGTCAACAAAAAAAGGCAACCCTAAGGTTGCCTTCTGTACGCCCTCAGGGATTCGAACCCTGGACCCATTGATTAAGAGTCAATTGCTCTACCAACTGAGCTAAGGACGCATCATCTTTGATTTTGCGAGTGCAAAGGTAGGGCTTTTTATTTAACCCTCCAAACTTTCGCCCCTCTTTTTCTTATTTTTTTTCCAATTCGTAAATTTCGGAAGGTATACGGCGCTTCAATACTTCCAGTTCAAAGTCCCTTCCTGAGACAATCCCTGCGGAACGGAGACAAGTATCAACCGTTTTTCGCGCCAGTTCCGGATGATTGTTCTCCTCGCTGATATGGCACAACCATACATGCCGAAGCCTGTCCGTAACATGCTCCGCCAACAGCTGCGCCGCAACCTTATTACTCAAATGTCCGTAATCACCGCTAATCCGTCCTTTCAGATAAGCCGGATACGGCCCCATCATCAACATGTCTTCGTCATGATTGGCCTCCAATACCAGATAATTCGCTTGGGCGATATAGCCACCGAATTGTTCGGTCACATGTCCGGCATCGGTAATGAGGCAAAAATTGACATCTCCGTATTGCACGCTGTAGCCCACATTGTCCGCACTGTCATGAGGCACATCGAAAGGCGTGATTACAAAATGGTCTAGCTCCAAGGCCTGTCCTTTCTGCAAGAAACGTATGTTTTCTTCCTTCAACTTAGGATGTACGCAATAATTACGCTTGATTCCGCCGTGCACAAGTTCGGTGGCATAGACCGGAATCCCGTATTCATTCGCCAAGCTCCCGACAGCTTTGACGTGGTCTGCATGGTCGTGCGTAATCAATACGGCCTTTATTTGTTTCAAAGAAAGCCCGCAAGTATTAAAATGTTTTTTCAGTGTTCGTATCCCAATTCCGGCATCAATCAATATCCCATAATTTTCTGAGAAGAGGAAGTAGCTGTTTCCGCTACTGCCGCTCCCCAGACAAATAAACTTCAGCATATCCGTATTTTTGTTTATGCAAATATACGAAAACATGAAAGAACGGACAAATATTTCTTTCCCGCCCTCCTGCCTTACCAACTCAATTTAATAAATTTACTCTCCCACGGCCTGAACTCCGCTTTCCCCTTCTCGTCGATTGGTTTTCCTGTCACGTCACAAACCGTGGCTTTCCGTATCTTCACACAATCGGAAGTAACGGCAAAGACTGCCGGTCGACCATCCGTTTCACGTAAATGCAGCATCACGGCATGTTCCCCCTCCACCGGTGACATGTTGACCAACAAGAGGTTATCCGGGCGAAGCGTGAGAAAAGTTCCGCAAGAGGGCGCAGCCTTACCTTCACGGCCGCCGGCCTGAAGTACCCGGGTCAGGAAAGGAATCCGGTTTTCCCAAGCAAAACGCGTGGCAAATCCGGCTGTCGTGTCCGCCGACGAAGTGATGAAATAACTCCACTGCAAACCTCCGGTCTGGTCTGCGTTAAAATTGGTAGTCCAATAGTTATTCATCGGCCAAGAATACATATTAGTAGTCTGGGGTACGGCACCAGACTGATAACGTCCGGTATTGATGGCACCGAATTGCATCAGGGGTATTTCAGGGCTTCCCATTACGACCTGGACTTCCGAACTGCGTACCGCTGCAAAATTCTGCACGGTGTACCAATCGTTAGACGAGCCGGGAATCTGGTCTATCCCGGCTTCGATATTTCCGCCGGGCACGTCCAGAAAGATTCTGCCGCCCTCTATCTGGCACGGAAAAGACACATATACGGCTTCCGGCTCTGCCTCTGCTTTTTTACGCAAACTGTAAACCACTTCTATCTTTTTCTCTACCTTATATATATGGTACTCCACCGTCAGATTATCATGCCCTATCCCGGCTGCCGTCTCTCCTTTGAAACGGTAAGTATCCCATATAGCCCCTTCCTCGTAAGCCTCGAAACGCATTTTCTCCGGATGCCTGCGCGTAAAGCGCGGGTACGTGTATCGCTCCAAAGCGCCCCGGTCGTCTATCGTCTCATAAATGAATTCTCCCAACTCCCATTCCGCATCCTCCGTCAACAACTGCCGTTTCAGGTCTTTGTCGTAAAGTCGGGAAATGGTGCCCCGTTGCAGATTGAAATCAAGACCATACCACTCATTCTCTACATGCGTACCGGACAAACTCCCTGCGGATGCTTCGGACGGCAATGGCTCGTCTTTCACGTCTATGCGACACCGGATGAAGCCCAAAGCCGGTACATCCCGGACATAAATATACCAATACGTTCCGTCCGAACGGCTCTCACCGGCCTGAGCAGGAACGCTACGTCCCGACGCATCCGTAATCTCAAAAGCTTTGTCGCGCGGCAAAAGCTGATGGTCTACATACACCTTGGCTATTCCGCTATAGCTCCAGTTCAATGTATTGAAAACCAATACGGAAGGCTCATCCGTTTTCGGAATGAAAGACTGCAAAAGCCCCATCACCGTTTCGCCCAGCAACCCGGCGTGCCGGTAAGCCTCCCACGCATACGACTGTTTCAGCGAGCGTTGCTCCCACGTCTCCCGGCCATACGGGTCACGCACACTCTCGCAATACCCGAACGTATGCTCATCATAGAAAAGCAGGGCTTCGTTCATGCCACTCACCTTCCCCATCACCCCGTGGGGCAACTCGGCTCCGGCCAGTTTTGCCAAAGCCAAACCGCCTTGCCCGGCAATCGCATGGGAATGGGTAGTACGGGAAACAGCCGCTTCGCGTGCTCCGGAAGCAAAACCATCCGTCCACCAGTCCGGCCACGCTCCCCGAATGACGGGTATCCGCCCGGCATAATCACGCTCCACGGTCTTGATAAAGTCCGTAGCGACTGCCGAACGTAATTTAGGCCATTCGTACTTTTCATTCCAACGTTTCACCATCTCGCAACTCCGGGTGGAAGGAGGAGCATTATCGGTCAGATACCCGGAATGCTGAATGGCACAAATGTCATACGGGTATCCCTTAGCTTCCAGTTGCCCCAGATAATCCCACACGCATTGCTCGAACTTTGTGAAATCATCAGGGTTGTGCACACCCCAATAGTTCCCCTGATGGTAATGTTCCGCACGGTAAGCCAGGATTTTTTTCCCCGATGGCGACTCCCACCAAAATACCGTGGGCTTATCGAAGCATATCAATGCCCGATGCCCATGCGTCCCCATATTCAGGTACTTCACTCCTGCGTCGGCAAAATATTCACTGAAACACCAGGCTATTCCGTTTACATCATCTTGCATGGCCAAGTCTGTCCGTAACCCTTCCTCCCGGAACAACTTCAACGGAGCCAAGGATGCAGCCAAGGTCTGTTCGTCCGGCAACTCATCAAAATTCAGGTACATGGCACCCAACTCAATTCGCCCTTCTTTCACCCTGCGTTTCAAACGTTCGACCTGGGAAGCCGGACGATTTTTCAAATACTCTTTCACGGGCCAAGACACCTCGCAAGTCCATCGGAACCGCTCGTCATCCGGATAATGATCCGTGGCATCACAATAATCCAAAGCATAATCTATGTAACGCAAATGTTCTGCCAAAATCTCCATCTGCGAACGAGTATAGCCGATGTCCGTATGTGTATGCTGCACCAGATTCATCTGCCAATGCCGGGCTACCGGTACTTTTATTTCATCCGAAGCCAAAGACACCTGTCCGGTGCGTAAAGACAACGGCAATGTACGGTCCACGCCAGCGTCAGGAATATCAAATACAAAATGATTTTCCCCCTTTTCCAAACGGACATGCTGCACCAACCTGCCCAACGCCAATTCCGCCTCTGTGACCTGTCCGTCATAGCCTACCGTCACAGCCACCCGGCGGACCGGACCTGAAGAAGATTTATACACAGCCGGATACAGCTTCGCCTGAAGCACCGGAGACGCTGCGGAACAAACCGAATGAAAAGCCGCCCCCCAAAAGAGCATCCCCAAAAACAAATTCTGTAATCTCATAGTGATTTATTGTGATTAAATAGTTAGGATTCGTCAAAAATGTTTCTCCTTTTCATTGGCCATCGCCGGAAAAGACATATATTTGCGTTGTAAAATTACGAAATCAGACGGTGAGGCCAAACGGTACTTCACTGAAAGACGTAAAAGCATTAAAAAATGACGAAAAGGAAAAGGTGGCCTCTGGTTTTATGCCTGCTTACAGGATTAGGAGCAGCCGGATGCACCAACAAAGAAGAGGAACAAGTAAACAGCAGGGCTAAGGAATTTGCGGAAAATTATTTCAACCTGCGTTTCGACAAAGCATACGGGAATTGTACCGAGGATTCCCGTAAATGGATGGCTTTCCGCGCGTCGAACATCACCGAACACGACCTCGAAGCCGTACGGTCTGCCCCGGAAGAAGCATACGTAAGTTCAACAGAATGCCAACAAATCAACGACAGCACGGCACTCGTACGTTGCATCGTTTGCCAAGCACTTGCCGCCGATTCGTTGGAACAGCAAAAAGGCCGTATTGTTCCGGAAGCCGCATATCTCATCCCTTTACGGAAAGAAGGCCGCCGATGGCTTGTCAGAATGGAAGGCCCACTGCAAAATGCAAAGTGAAATCCCGCTTAAAGTCCGGATGAATAATCGGGTAATGATGACGGACATCATCATACGCCGGATGAATGGCTTTCATACCTCCGTCCAGACGTAAGATGAAATAATCGAAATTCAAACGGAATCCCAATCCGTAAGACACGGCTATCTCCCGCCAGAAACTCCGCATGCGGAACTGTCCGCCGGGCTGCTCGGCATAGTCGCGGATAGTCCAGATATTGCCGGCGTCTACAAAAAATGCCCCATGCAATTTCCAGAACAGATAGGTACGGTATTCCGCATTGAGGTCCAATTTGATGTCACCGGTCTGATTGATAAAGTCTATACGTCCGTCTCCCCCGGTAAAACGTCCGGGTCCCAATTCCCTGACCGACCACCCTCGCACACTGTTGGCTCCTCCGCTGAAATACCTTTTCTCGTAAGGCAGGATGGTAGAGTTTCCGTATGGATAGGCTACCCCTACGCCAAAATGCAAAGCCAACGAGTTACGGTCGTCGAAACGGAAGCTCTTGCTGATGTCGAAATCTCCTTTCAAATACTGTGCATACGCTATATTGAACAATGTATATTGCCCTTGGTCGTTCCGGTTGGCCCCAAAGAGATTAGAGAAACCATACAGTACATTGCCGGCCGACTCCACATTAAAACGGATGCCCAAGGCATTGCTACCGTAATCCACAATACTCGTTGCGTTGCGTTGCGAATTATAGGTAAAACTATAGCCTAACCTCATGATAAAAAGATTTTCGTAATTGTAACGCAGGATAGCATTCCGGTCGGTTTCGTCTTCCAGGTAATCCTTACGGAAAGTTTCGGAAATCCAAGGCATGAACACGTAGTTCAAGTCTATCAGGTCGATACGGTGGCGGAGCAAACCATTCGGGCTTTGCCAACGGTAACGCAGAGCTGAAGTCAAAACACGCCGATGAAACTCCGGACGGTTTTGGGAATCATATAATAATGAGATCTCCGAAGTGGCACGCATCAACCCACGGTCGCGGCCATTGAAGCGAAACAACCTGAAATTAGGGAATGTCAGGCCGGCTTCCACACTGATTTCCATATAATTCTGGTCACTGTACCCTTCCAGACCGGTAATGGCTTCAAATGCCCCACGAAGTTTCAGGGACAGCAATTCAGAGCCTCGAAACAGATTCCGGTTCTGGTAAGTCAGAAGCAAGGCCGCCCCCAAATCACCTGCCGAATTGGTACCTTCCAATTCCGCTCCCAACGAACGCGGTTTATTCTCGTGCACGGTCACGAATCCGTCCAGCATATTCGGCAAGGAATCGTTCTCCACCATCTTGATATTGGAAAACATCACGGCTCCCAACTGGCCGAAGTTACTATAAGTCCGTTGTACGTCGCGCTCCCGGTACAGATGCCCCGGCTCGATTGCATTGTTATTGGTAAAGACAGAAGGCCGAAAAGCCAGTTTATGCTTGTAATAAATAGGAAAACCCCGATAGACCATACTGTCCAATCGGGAAGTATCACGGCTCGTGTCAAAAGCCGCCGCATCGCCGGAAAAGGAAACAGAGTGAATTTTATAACGCCGGTGAAGTTCCGGATTGCTTTCCGCTGATGCCCGGTACAAAGGTATCACCACATCCAGATCCACCTTTTGGTTCCCCACGCACGTATCCGCTTCAAACCGGACATATTCCTTGTTGAATTTATAATATCCGCTGTTTTGCAAACGACTGCTGATGCGGCTGCGCTCCCCATCCAACACATTCAAATCGAAAGGCATTCCGGGTTGCAAAGATGACAATGCAGCATGTTCGCGGACAATACGCTCCACCACAGAATCCTCTATGAGGTAACGGATGTTTCTCACCCGATAGCGTTCTCCAGGCACAATCTCGTACGTCAGCCTCACCTTCTTTCCTTTCACTACACGCTTCTGATTCACCCGGGCATGAAGGTACCCCAAATTGTTCACAGCCACTAACATGTTCTCACCTGAACGGTTAGCCTGCACTGTATCGAAAATTACCGGGGCCTCCCCTACCCGTTGCAAGAAACGGTTGATTCGCTTGGTCGTGTCCCGTCCGGACAGGGCGTACGGCCCCATAGGGACTTTCAGCAAGCTGAACCACTTGGAATTAGGATGCTGACGGATATATCCTTTCAACGAAGCGACATCGAGCGATTTATCCGTTGACTTCACAGAAACGCTTTCCAGCATATATTCGCCTTCGGGTATGAACTTCGTAGCTGAGCAAGCGCCCAGCAATGCCATGATGATTCCCCCGACTATACTGTATAAAAGTTTCCGCATAAGTGCCATTTGGGATACAAAGATAGTGCAAGGTAAGTGCAGAGACAAACGAAAAACAAAGTTTTTTCAAGTTTGGCTATGCCGAACCGCAGCCTGTCTTATCTAAGAGATAGTGCAAGACGGACGTAAAGACAAATGAAAACGAAGTTTTCTGATTTGGCTTCACCGGACCGCAGCCTATCTTCAGGCCGCTTTTGGTTTTGATTTATTTTGCCGATTCCGAAATAACTTCTTAGATTTGCAGTATAATTGGAACCGAAATGATCAGCAAAAACAAAATCAAGCTCATCCGCTCTCTCGAACAGAAAAAATTCCGCAAAGAGTGGCAACTCTTCGTTGCCGAAGGACATAAACTGGTAGACGACCTGCTACCGGCTTTCGACTGCGCCTTTCTCGCAGCCCGAAAGGAATGGCTGGATACGCGACGGGAAGCCGTGGAAACGCTCGCCCGTAAAGGGTGTGAAATCCAAGAAGTATCGGCCGAGGAGCTTCAAAAAGCCAGCTTGCAAAAGAATCCGCAGGATGTGTTGGCTCTATTCCGTCAACGCCCACCAGCCGGAGGGGCACCGGAACATCTCTTGAAAGAACAACTCTGTCTCGGGCTCGACGGCGTGCAGGATCCGGGCAATCTGGGTACGATTATCCGTATAGCCGACTGGTTCGGCATCGAACATATATTCTGCTCTCCCGACACGGCCGACCTTTATAATCCCAAAACCGTACAGGCCACCATGGGAGCCATGGCACGTGTTTGCGTACACTACCTTTCACTGACAGATTTGCTACGGACAGCCAATGCCGACATACCGGTCTACGGAACGTTTTTAGACGGAAATGACATGTATGGCACGGAACTAAGTCCCAACGGACTGATTGTCATGGGGAACGAAGGCAAAGGTATCAGCCGGGACGTTGCATCACTCATCAACCGGAAACTGTACATCCCCAACTATCCTCCCGAACGAAATACATCGGAAAGCCTGAACGTAGCCGTAGCCACAGCCATCGTATGCGCTGAATTCAGAAGACGGGATACCATCGGACGACAGGAGTAAGAATATCTGCATCGGCCGACAATCCGTCAGCTCTCCAAAGCCGCAGGGCATCCGGGCCTATATCCGGATTCGCTTTCCGTAACAAGGCGGCAATACAGTCGCTGGGTTGCGGAACGACATCGGGAGGCAATAACAAACCTATGCCTCCATTCCATATCACAGCAGGCATTTCTCCCGTCAAGATACAATAGGATTGATAAAAGCCTTTCTCATCGACCGTTATCACCGGCATGACCGCAAAACGCCCTGATGGCCAGTACACTTTATGAAAAGCAATATGTTTCAAGACCGCTTGTCCCTTTATGATTTCAATGGCCTCTTCGTCCGGTTCTCGTAGCCCCCGGTTTACGAATCACACGATAAGGCTTTTCCTTTACCACATGAATGGATCGTTCCACCGGACGACTTTCCCTCAATTCCGTCGGAGAAAGACGACGGGAAACCGTATCCGCCGGTACCACCCGCAACACCGAATCTTTCGATGCCACGTCCATACTGTCTGACTTCGCAGCAACCGCCGTTGTATCCACAACTACCGGCTGGGAATGGAAACGAACCAGCATAATGTCGCGAAGCCACAACAGGCGAGGTTCTTTGTCTTCGTCCGAAGGTTTATAATAAACGAATCCGCCTATTTCTCGAATCGCATGAGCCGTATCTCCTTCCAAACGAAGCTGCATCAGGTTATTGGAATAAATTCTTTGCGTAACGCCAGCCGTGGAATCATTGTCGTACGTCACATAGAAGCCGGCGTATGCTTCATTTTGTCGTCCATGGGATATATAGCGGGAATCGAAGCGCCAGAGCAAGGCGTCCCCCTTATGAAAGGTCGTATCGGCTGTCATGGTAAACAGCAAACGGTCTTCCATAAAACGCGGTTTCAGGATTCTGAACGCACGCTCCTGCCAAATATTGGCCGTATCCCCTTGGGCGTCCAAATGGGCAAATATATCATTCTCTCCCGTAGAAGCTCCCAATGCCGAAACATGCGTACTGTAACGCTCCTGCAACTTTTTATAAATGTCGTTCAGATAAGTGGCATGCGAGGCATACCAAACCATCGTAGAATCGAATTCGGCCTCGCTCACTCCATATTTCTCAAACACGGCCTGCACGTAACTGTAACGCTTAAAGTTCATGCTGTCTTGCCGGGTCTCTGCCATAGCCTGTGCGATATGGTAGTCATAAAGCAAATCTTCCAGTTCCGCAGGCTGAATCAGATCGGACGGTACGCCGGGCTTACATGCCGGAAACAAAAGAACGGCTGCCACAGCACCAAAAACTTTACGCAACGACTTTGACATGAAACATTTGAGAGTTATTGGGAAATACGTTTATGATAAAAAATCAACAAGGCTATGATGCCGCAACTGATGGCCGCATCCGCAAAATTGAATATCGGACTGAAAAAAATAAAATGCTCCCCTCCCACCCATGGCATCCATTCCGGCCAATAAGTGTCGATGATGGGGAAATAAAACATGTCTACCACACGACCGTGGAACAGGCTTTCATACCCCGTCCCGAACGGTACGAAATGGGCCGTGAACGGTGCGGGAGGATTGTTGAATATCAATCCGTAGAACACGCAGTCTATGATGTTTCCCGCTGCCCCGGCCAAAACCAGAGACAAACAGACGACAAAACCCGTAGGCACGCCTTTGCGTATCGACCTGTAAAGAAGATACGCAATGACGACCACGGCTATGATACGAAAGGAAGTCAGAAAAAGCTTGTCGAAAAATTCCCACCCGAATGCCATGCCGGGATTCTCCGTAAAGAGAATGTAAAACCAATCGGTCACACGAATACTCTCGTGCAGATACATGTGGGTCTTGACTGCAATCTTAATCCATTGGTCTATGACAAGCACCAAGAAGATAATCAACAAAGCCAAACGCCCCTGAGTGAGCCATCCCCAACCGCTTCTTCCTTCTGCCTCCATTACTTTTTCATGTTTTTAGCCTCTATGCTCAATGTCGCATGAGGAACCAGACGTAAACGTTCCTTGGGAATCAATTTACCAGTCTCACGGCAAATCCCATAGGTTTTGTTTTCGATACGTATCAGGGCAGCCTCAAGCCCCTTGATGAACTTCTGCTGGCGAGCCGCCAACATAGACAGTTCCTCTTTGGTCTGCGTATTGGCACCTTCTTCCAACGCCTTATAAGTAGGCGACGTATCATCCACTCCGTTATTGTCCGTGTTCATCAATGTCCCCATCATGGTTTCATATTCTTCACGCGCCACTGCCAGCTTACTCAGGATCAACTCCTTGAATTCGGCTAATTCCTCATCGCTATAACGTGTTTTCTCTGTCATAATACTTCTTATTTTAGGGTTAATAATGTTCACTCATTCTCTGTCTATCTTTACCTCAACGGTGTAATCGTCGAAGTCTATGGTCATACCACCGTCTACCTTATCCGCTACGGTAAGCGAATTGGCCAAAACCTGGCCACAGATATAGTCTCTGTATTCCGCCACGGCCTTATCCGTTTGTTCCGCATGGGAAAGCGTCACGGCAATACGGTCGGTAATCTCGAAATTCTTTTCCTTACGCAAGTTCTGTATACGCTTCACCAATTCACGGGCCGTACCCTCCACGCGAAGCGCATCCGTCACGGTAATATCGAGCGCCACCGTCAGGCTGCCTTCATTGGCCACCGTCCAGCCGGGAATGTCCTCACTGAAAATCTCCACGTCGGCCACCTCGATGGTTACCGCCTCGCCGCTCTCCAAGGCCACGCCGAGCGTGCCTTCGCGTTCCAACTCAGTTATCTGTTCCTGTGTCAGGCTCTCCACCGCAGCGGCCACGTTCTTCATCAGTTTACCGAACTTCTTGCCCATCGTACGGAAGTTGCACTTCACTTTCTTCACCAGCATGCCATCGCCTTCCACAAACTGCAATTCCTTGACGTTCACTTCGTCCAGAATCAACTGTTTCACGGCTTCTATGCTTTCACGGCGTTCGGCGTCACCCGACGGTATGGAAATGCACTGCAAGGGCTGACGCACGATAATCCGTTCTTTCTTGCGCAAGGACAAGACCATGGACGTAATCTGCTGCGCCAGTTCCATACGATACTCTAACGCTTTGTCCACCTTCGTTTCATCGCAAACCGGGAATGTGGCCAAATGCACGCTCTCTGCTTCCGCACGACCGGTTGCAGCCGTCAGGTCATGATACAAACGGTCGGCATAATACGGAGCGATGGGTGCCATCAGTCTGGCTACCGTCTCCAGGCAAGTGTATAACGTCTGATAAGCCGAAAGCTTGTCCATACTCATCGCCTGTCTCTTATACACATCTCCGAGCCCACGAGACACTCGCTAATCTCGTA
>ERZ1026990.640-NODE-640-length-13055-cov-5.084231_pt1 | contig 13055 bp, 9 predicted proteins | sample MGYA00519557_ERZ1026990 | MGnify/ENA primary metagenome ERZ1026990 (study PRJEB26926, sample SAMN06164797) | human gut metagenome | biome: ENVO:00009003; feature: ENVO:2100002; material: ENVO:00002003 | host: Homo sapiens | place: USA | collected 2012 ... | reverse complement strand
GGCTAAAAAACAGTCTGTCAGTTTTTTTTGTATATTTATGATATAATTATTTAAAAAAACATATATGAAATGGAGCTGAAAATATGTCTGATTTACATGTAATAGTTATGGATATGGATGGTACACTTCTTAATGACAATAAAGAAGTGAGTGAATATACAAAAAATGTTTTGCGGAGACAGAAAGAAAAGGGAATGAAGATTGGCATTGCATCGGGGCGTCCTATACTTGGAGTCAGGAGAACTGTAGAGAATTTAGGGCTTTCTGACATTATACAGTTTATGGTTGCGTCAAACGGGGCGGAACTTTATGATGTTTCCGACGGAGAAGAAAGAGGTTTTTTTAAACTCGATGTAAATACAATTTTTGAGATAATTGATACATATAAACATTTTGATTTAAATCCCTATGTTTATCAGGGAGGGGATTGTTATGCGGTAAGAAACGATTCTACTATTGAGAGGGCGGCGAAAAATAATTTTCTTGGGATTCATCTGTGTGATATGAGAAAAGAGGTCACAACCCCTCAAAGTAAACTTGTATTAAGTACGCCCCCTGAAAAAATGAGTGATGTGGAAAAATTTTATGAGGCACATAAATCTGAAAAGTATCGTGCATTTAAATCACAGACTGATATGTTTGAATTTGTCCACCCGGAGTTGTCAAAAGTATATGGGATTAAATATTATTGTGAAAAATATGGATATGATATTTCAAAAGTTATTGCATTTGGAGATACTACAAATGACCTTGAAATGGTTGACGAGTGCGGTGTCGGTGTTTGCATGTGCAACGGGACTGATGATGTGAAAGCCGTTGCCGATATTATTACTGAGTTCAGCAATGATGATGACGGACTTGCAAAGGAACTTGAAAAATTATTATGATGCAAGGGTCAAAAGCAGATGTAATATTAGGAGTGTATAAAATTTTTTGGATAGAGAAAAGAGGGATGGTATGGTTTGTATAAAGGCAAATGATGAGATTGTTAAAGTTTACCAAAGAATAATAACAGCGATGAGAGAGCGCGTAGAGTGGAACGGGGACATTATTATACGAAAGAATACTATGATACTTGTAGGAAGAGTACGCTCAATGTATTTTGAACTTGCGACAAGAAGAGTTTATTCGGATATTGAAGAATTGAACTTTGACATGGCAAATGCATTTGAAATGGGAAATAATAAACTTATTACCAATATTATAAATATGCTTTTATATCCGTTTGGCAAGTGGGGAGCTATAAAGGGACTGAATGTTGAGCAGGATTACATGGTTCTTGCTGCACTTTTTTCGCAGATTTATAAAGAGATAGATGTAGAGACATATTTTACAAAGACAAGTTTTAAATTTTTTATAAACGGTATTCAGATTACATTTGAAGATGCAATGGAAAAGTGTATTGATTACATACAAAAACAGCGTGAGATAAAGAATGAAGCCGAAAAATCCAAAGAGGGCAGCGGTAAAAACGAGACAGAAAAAAATACTAAAGAGGGTAGCGGTAGAAACGAAACAGAAAATAATGTTAAAAAGGATGGAGGCATAAACAGGGCAGAAGAGGACAACGAAGATACAGCCGGAATAAATGTCGAAGAGGAAAGAAAAGGTGCGGGTTTGTGGCACAATATGAAATGGAGTTCTGGAAAATTTCAGTTTAACCGTGAAGATGTTGATAAAAAATATGCAAATTCCCACAGGATAGGAAATAATTTTTACATGGTTCCGTATGAATGTCCAGATTGTGGGGAACATCTGCATATGGTTGTCTATCCTCAGAGAAAAGAAAATGTGATAGATACTGATGACGGACGTGTTTACATAACAAGAGCTTATACATGTGACAACTGTAAAAAATTTTATACGGCAAAGCCGGGGAAACTTTTAAGAGAAGGTGATGCATATGTTCTTGATTTTGACAATGATGAATATGCGGCAAGAGATTATGTACTGCTTTTAGGAAAAAAAGGTTCAAAAACGGGAAACTGCAATTTTAATATGTATGAGGCAGATTATGAAAAGAATGTATCGTCATTGGGAAAAAGACTTAGTGAGCGATGCAGAAAAATGGAGCTTTTGACAGATGAGGAACTTGAACAGATACTTGCCCAGATGGATGAAGGATTCTTTTCTGATTATGAAAAGGAGAGATTTCTTGCGATAATAGAGCAGGAACTTGAGTATCGTGAAAAGATGCGAAATAAAAAAATGGGAGAGTTTGGCAGAAGAAGCGATGAGAGGGAGGATGATGAAGAGGAAAATGAAGAGGTAAAGGATGATAATTCGTTTGCCGGAGAAGGTTTATCAGAAGAGAATACAGAAAAAAGTAAAGGCAAGGGTATATTTTTCGGAAGAAATGCTAAGAAAAAGGAAAGTAAAACATTGTCTGAGCCTGATTTAAAAAATAAGGATACTGAGGAAAGTAAAACCGGCAGTGAAGAGAAATCAGTATTAGGAACAGAAAATAAAACGATAAAAGAATGTGATAAAGAAAACATTAGGGAAAATCAGATAATAAAGGATAATTGTAAACGTGATAATAAAGAAATTGAAGAAACAAAAGAAAACGAAACAATAAAAGAAAATGACAGTCATGAAGATAATGCAACTGAAATAAAAAGAACAGAGCAAAATCCAAAAGAGGAAAATGTAAAAAACGGTGAGTCTGCTAAAGATGAGTCTAAAGAGAATGATAAAAAGCCGGCAGACAGCAAAGCGGCAGAAAACAAGGCATCATTTTTTGACAGGATAACAGATGAGAGCAGGACAGCAAAGTATTCAGACATAGTGGAGAATATTAAGAAGGTTAAGGCATCAAATGGAAGTGAGCAAGAGAAAAATCATTATATTGAAGTGCTGACAAAGCTTTGCAAGGCGGCAGCAAAAAGAGAGATAGAATATATGCTTTCACATCTTCCGGGAAATATAAATTTTGACAGATATAAAAGAACAAAAGAAAAACTTATGACATATACGCAGATAGATGTCAGTCCATATATAAAAATTGTTGATACAAAACGTGATAAAGTTGAGTTTGATGAATTAAATAAGCTTGTGGGCAGTGTTGACAGAGATAACAGGAATGATTTGCTGGAAATGATGGAGAAAATAAAAAACGGAGAGTACGAGAAACGTAATTCTGACAGATTTGTGGAGGGACTTAGAAAGCGTGTTTATGCGATTGATGAGGCAAAACTCAGAGGAATATGTCCAAATCCCGATAATATAACATTTGATGAGGGCGTTAAGGCACTTAAAGAGATTGAAAAAGGAATTTTTCTGCCTGAACTCAAATCAAATATGCTCCAGCTTATAGACAAGAAACTTACGGCATTAAAAACGGAGGAATGTGAGCTTCTTGTAAAAAAACTTAAACGTGATCTTGACGGAAAAATATCGGACATGTCAAAGCTTCATTTTTATGACATCAGGAAAATGAGAGAGGAAGATAAAGGTGATAAGGAAATTTCGTTTGTAAAGGTTGCAGTAAGCACATACGCTTATGCGACAGGCACATATGAGTATCCGGTTGTCATATGTGATTCATCAATGTTTGGAAGCGGAAAAGAGGGATTTATAATTACACCTGACCATGTATTTTACAAGGGACTTATAAAATCAGGTTCTATAGATGTGAAAAATATAAATAGGGTATTTTCAGAAAAGAAAGGTCTTATGATTGAGCATTCTTCAAAAGGAAATGTAAAAATGCCGTGTACACTTAATAAGAACGATGAAAAAAACATGGCAGAGGTACTTGATGGCTTTGTTGATTATCTGAAAATGAAACCGGAATCAAGAAGTATTGAATATATGTCAAAGCAGGAGCATGAGGTGAAGTGCTGTTACCGCTGCGGCCACGTATTTACAAAGGGTAACATATGCCCAAAATGCGGAAGCAGATTTGAACAATAAAAGGACTTAATCGGTTGACAATCGTCATGAATATGGTACAATGTAGTAATGAAAACTACATGAGATGGAAATTGACACAAAGTCAATTGAAATTTGAATAAATGACTAAAACGGATTTGCCGTTTAATCAATAAGTTGAACAAATCGGAATATGGAGGATTTGCCATGGATTATCAGATAATCAGTGACAGCTCTTGCGACCTGAAGCAGAGTTTAAGAGAAAAATACGATATAGAAGTTGTACCTTTTTATATATCATTTGACGATAAAAATTATCAAAAAGAAGTGGAAGAAATTGCAATAGATGATGTTTACAGGAAAATGGTTGATTTTCCAAAACAGTATCCTAAAACTTCACTGCCATCAGTACAGAATTATGTGGATGCTTTTACTCCTCATGTGAAAGAGGGCAGAGCTGTTATTTGTGTATGTATTACGACATCTTTAAGCGGTTCATACAATTCAGCGTGCAATGCAAAAGAGATTGTTTGTGAAGAATATCCCGATGCAAAGATTACGGTTATTAACTCACTCGGTGCGACTGTATTGCAGGGGCTTTTTGTAATAGAAGCGGCAAAATTAAAGAAGTCCGGAGCGACTTATGAGGAAGCGGTAGAAAAACTTACATCACCGGAGTACCTTGCAACAGGAAGAATATTTTTTACCGTAGGAAATACGGATTATCTTAAACATGGCGGAAGAATAGGGAAAGTGGCAAGTGTAGCGTCAAGCGCATTGAATTTAAAACCAATAATTACGCTTAAAGACGGTTCAATAGACGCATCCGGCATAGCGAGAAGCCGCAAGAAATCAATACTTAAAACATATGATTTATTTAAAAACTATTTTGCCGAAAATGGCGAAGACCCAAATGATTATGTTTATGCTGTAGGGTATGGATATGACAGGGAAGAGGGACTTGAATACAAGAAAGAGTTTGACAAAGTTATGAATGAATTGGGACTCAAAGAGGAAACTAATATCGCACATATCGGTGCAACAATATGTGTTCACACAGGGCCTTATGCCATAGGTGCAGGTCTTATTAAGAAAATTATTTAAAAAAATTTAGGAATATTATTTAAGAAAAAAAACTTGAAAAAATCCTGACATGATGTTATAGTGTGTTAGGATTTTTTTGATACGGAGGTGAATTTCATGGACAGTAATGACAGTTTTGGACGAAGTATTAACAACAGTGTTTTATATCGTGAGCAAGTGGCATGGCTGTCGCATGAGATTTTTAGCCATGTTTATAAATGATGCACATTTTGTTGAAATAGTGATGTGATTTCATAAATATTGTTCATGTAGAAAGCACTGTTTAGGGTGCTTTTTTATGTTATAGAAAACATACGTTTTGCGGAGGTGTTACACATGAACAGAAAATATTTTGATATCATAAACATTATAAGAAAGAATAAAAATGACAATGAAATTTTGGAATGTCTGTCAAATTATCATGAAAATGATATAGCGGATATAATAGCACAGCTTACAGCAGATGAGCGAAAAAGAATATACGGTCTGCTTGGTTTTCAGAGAATGGCAGAGATATTTGTATATCTGGATGAACCGGAAAGATATTTGGAAGAAATTTCGATTGAAGATGCGGCAAAGATAATCTCATTTATGGATTCGGATGATGCGGTTGAAATTCTTGAAAAGCTTGATACAGATACAAAAAATGAGATAGAAAAAAGACTTGATGATGACGCGGCGGCAGACGTGAAAATGCTTCTCTCATATGATGAAGATGAAATAGGCAGATATATGACGACGAATTATGTCTGCATAAAGAAAGGGCTTTCGGTAAGACAGGCGATGAGTGAACTTGTCCGTCAGGCCGGTGAAAATGACAATATAATGACTATTTATGTTGAAGACGAGTTGTCGAGGTTTGCCGGTGCAATAGATTTGAAGGATTTAATTACGGCTAGGGAAAATGATAACCTTGAAGAGATAGTTATCAACTCTTATCCTTATGTGACAGACCATGAGTTGCTTGATGAATGTATAGAACAGATTGTAGATTATTCGGAAGATTCAATTCCTGTATTGTCAAAGGAAAAACAGCTGTTAGGCGTAATAACATCGGAAGACATTGTTGATATTGTCGATGATGAAATGGGAGAAGATTATGCTAAACTGGCAGGTCTTACAGCAGAGGAAGATTTGAAAGAGACAACTGTTCAAAGTATGAAAAAGAGACTGCCATGGCTGATAATACTTTTGTTTTTGGGTGTTTTGGTATCATCAGTTGTGGGAATGTTTGAAAATGTGGTAGCGGTACTTCCGATAGTTATATGTTTTCAGTCACTGGTACTTGACATGGCGGGAAATGTCGGAACACAGTCACTTGCTGTTACTATACGTGTTTTGATGGATGAAAATCTTACCGGAAAACAAAAACTGTTTTTGCTCGTTAAGGAAATGAGAGTTGGTCTTTTAAACGGTGGAATACTCGGTGTTATGGCACTTACATTGCTGGGAGTATATATCCATATGTTTAAAGGATATAGTCTTATGGGAGCGTTTGCAATTTCAGGATGTGTAGGTGTTTCACTTATGGCTGCGATGTTGATTTCAAGTATGGTGGGGACTGTAATTCCAATGTTTTTCCACAAGATTAAAATTGATCCGGCAGTGGCATCGGGTCCACTTATTACAACGGTAAATGACCTTGTTGCCGTTGTAACTTATTATGGTCTTGCGTACATTTTTTTGATACAATTGTAATATATAACAAGTATCCGGATTTGGAAAGAAGGTGAAAATTTTGACATTACAGCAGCTAAGATATGTGACTATGGTTGCAAAAACGGGAACGATTACCGAGGCAGCAAATAAACTGTACATTTCACAGCCAAGCCTTACGAGTGCGATACATGAACTTGAAAATGAGATGAATATTGTCATTTTCAGAAGAACCAACAAAGGTGTAAGCGTAACAAAGGAGGGCGAGGACTTTTTGGGATATGCCAGGCAGGTGCTTGAGCAGGCAGCAATTCTCGAAGATAAATACAAGAAAAATTCAGGCGGGAAAAAACAGTTTTGTGTTTCAACACAGCACTACTCATTTGCGGTAAACGCATTTGTGGATTTGATTAAAAAATATGGTCAGGATGAATATGATTTTTCGATAAGGGAAACCCAGACATATGAGATAATAGAAGATGTTGCGAAAATGAGAAGTGAACTTGGAATACTTTTTCTGAATGATTTTAATGAGACAGTCATAAATAAAATTTTAAAAAGTCATGAACTTGAATTTACGCAATTATTTGTGGCAAAACCGCATGTGTTCATAAGCAGAAAACATCCACTTGCAGATAAAAAGATAATTACGAACAGTGAACTTGAACTGTATCCGTATCTTTCGTTTGAACAGGGAGAGCATAATTCATTCTATTTTTCGGAGGAAATTTTTTCGGCATCTGAGAGAAAGAAAAATATACGAGTGAGGGACAGAGCAACACTGTTTAATCTGCTCATAGGACTAAACGGTTATACAGTTTGCAGTGGAGTTATAGACAAAAAGTTAAACGGTAAGGATATAATAGCTGTACCGTTAGCGGATGAGGGGGATATGCGCATAGGTTATATTATGCATAAGAAAGGTATGCTTAGCAGGCTTGGAGAGACTTACCTTGAGTCTTTGAAAAAATATTTAGGATGATTTTTTATCACTTGATATAGTTTAAAACTATGGATAACCTCTTTCTTTATGTATTATACGATTGCGGGAAACTTAATTATAATAAACGTACTGAAAAGAAGCTGTTTTTCTCAGAGATTGAGGGGGAGCAGTTTTTTGGAGTATTTGGGATAGAGATTGCTTAAATGGAGGTTAGAGATGAAAACATCAGTTATTGGTTTCCCGAGAATCGGAACATTGAGAGAGCTTAAATTTGCTTCTGAAAAATATTTTAGAAATGAAATTGATGAGGAGCAGTTGAAACAGACAGCGGCTGAATTGAGAAAGACACACTGGAACCTGCAGAAAAGTGCAGGCATTGATTTTATTTCAAGTAATGATTTTTCATTTTATGATATTGTGCTTGACACAGCAGTATTGCTAAATATTATACCGAAGAGATATAAAGAACTGGGGTTGTCAGAACTTGATACATATTTTTCGATGGCAAGAGGATATCAGGGAGAACATGGTGATGTTAAAGCACTTGCAATGAAGAAATGGTTCAATACAAATTATCATTATATTGTGCCGGAAGTTGAGGATGATACACAGATAAAACTGTCAGGCGACAAGCTTTGGAATGAATATGACGAAGCAGAGGAACTTGGAATTGTAACTAAACCTATGATTACAGGTGCATATACAATGTTAAAATTGTGTAGATATACAGGAAATAAATCGGCAGCAGATTATGTAGACGACATTGTGAAGGCATACAAAGAACTGTTACAGACATGCGGGAAAAAGCAGATTGCATGGGTTCAGTTCGATGAGCCGGCACTTGTACTTGACATGAGTGACGAGGATAAAAAATTATTCCATGAAATTTATGATGAGTTGCTTGCTTGCAGTACAGATACAAAAATATTACTGCAGACATATTTTGGAGATATACGTGACATTTATGAGGATGTTATAAAAATGTCATTTGCAGGAATCGGAATTGATTTTATTGAGGGAAAACAATCGTATGAACTTGTTTCAAAATTTGGTTTTCCAAAGGATAAGGTGCTTTTTGCAGGTCTTGTAAACGGTAAGAATATCTGGAAAAATCATTATGACAAAACATTAAAGATTGTAAATGAATTAGCAGATAAAGGTATTGACACAGTGATTTCAACATCATGCTCGCTACTTCATGTGCCATATACATTAGGGAATGAAGAAAAGCTTTCAAAAGAGTATACTGCATATTTTTCATTTGCTAAGGAAAAGCTTGTTGAACTTAATGAGCTTGGAAAGCTTGCAGACAAGAAAAATTATTGTGATGATGAGGTATACAAGAAAAATCATGAACTTTTCAACGGAAACAGAAATTGTACAAATGCAAATGTAAGTGAGCGTCTTTCAAAGGTTAAAGAAGATGATTATATAAGACTTCCAAAGAGAAGCGAGCGTCAGAAACTTCAGAAGGAAGAATTTAAGCTTCCTGAACTTCCAACTACTACAATAGGTTCGTTCCCGCAGACAAAGGATGTAAAGGCAAACCGTTCTGCATTTAAGAGAGGGGAAAAGACAGAACAGGAGTATATTGAATTTAATAAGAAGAAGATTGCCGAATGTGTAAACTGGCAGGAAGAAATTGGAATTGATGTACTTGTGCATGGCGAATATGAGCGAAATGACATGGTAGAATATTTCGGAGAGTCGCTTGGAGGATTTTTGTTTACGCAGAAAGCATGGGTTCAGTCGTATGGAACAAGATGTGTTAAACCGCCTATCATATGGGGAGATGTGTACAGAGATAAGCCTATAACAGTAGAATGGTCAGTCTATGCACAGTCGCTTACAAAGAAGCTTATGAAAGGTATGCTTACAGGGCCTGTTACAATACTTAACTGGTCATTCCCTAGAGAGGACATATCTATAAAAGAGTCAATATCACAGATTGCGTTAGCAATAAGGGATGAAGTTCTCGACCTTGAAGCAAATGGCATAAAAGTGATACAGATAGATGAGGCAGCTTTAAGAGAAAAACTTCCACTTAGAAAAACAGACTGGTATAAGGAATATCTTGATTTTGCAATACCTGCATTTCGTCTTACACATAGCGGTGTAAAGCCTGAAACACAGATACACACACATATGTGCTACAGTGAATTTACAGACATAATTCCTGCGATTGATGATATGGATGCGGATGTAATTACATTTGAGGCATCACGCTCAGACCTTCAGATATTGGATTCACTCAGGGAAAACAATTTTGAGACAGAAGCAGGTCCCGGAGTATATGATATTCATTCACCTAGAGTACCGTCAGTCGAGGAGATAACAAATGTATTAAAACTTATGCTCACAAAGATAGAAAGAGATAAACTTTGGGTAAATCCTGACTGTGGATTAAAGACAAGAGGAATTAAAGAGTCAGATGCAAGTCTTAGAAATATGGTGCTTGCAGCTGAAAGATTAAGAGAAGAAGCATAAAATGATTTGATGTAACAGTAAAAAAGTATATAAAAATAAAACTGCTTGGGTTGTTTGGAATATAGGAAAGATTGTAGTGTGGCAGAGAGTTTCGCTTGCGGAACTCTCTGTTGACGTTTATAATAAACATAATTTAAGTTACGGATATTCAGGAAAATTGTATGATACATGTGATATTACTAATGATAATGTATTGGGAGTTTTTGATTATATATTGAGAGGGGAAAATGTATGCGTAAAATAAGTATAGGAAAGCAGGATTATGAATCGTTAATAACATCAGGATGCTTTTATGTAGATAAAACATATTTTATAAAAGAATGGTGGGAATCACAGGATGATGTGACACTTATAACCCGACCGAGAAGATTTGGAAAAACATTGAATATGAGTATGTTGGAATGTTTCTTTTCAAATAAATATGTGGGCAGAGGTGATTTGTTTGAGGGGTTGTCGATATGGAATGATGAAAAGTACAGACAGCTTCAGGGGACATATCCGGTGATATTTATTAGTTTTGCAGAAATTAAGGCGAATAATTTTAAAGATACAAAAAATGACATGGTATCGGTTATAAATGATGTTTATAAACAGCATTCGTATCTTCTTGAAGATGCGATATTAACAGATGCTGAAAGAAATTTATTTAGACAGCTTGATGATTATTCAAAAAACACAAATGTAAATAAAGATATATCAAATGAGATAATATATAGGTCTGTTAAAGATCTTGCAGCAATTTTATATAGAAAATTTGAGAAAAAAGTGATAATACTTCTTGATGAGTATGATACACCTATGCAGGAAGCATATGTAAACGGATTTTGGAATGATATGGTTGGATTTATACGCAGTTTTTTCAATTCTACGTTAAAAACAAATCCATATCTTGATAGAGCCATAATGACGGGGATTACAAGGGTATCAAAGGAGAGTATTTTTTCCGATTTAAACAATCTTAATGTGATAACAACGACAAATGATGAGTATAATACAAGCTTTGGCTTTACGGAAAGTGAAGTCTTTGATGCATTGGATGAGGCTGGCTTGTCGGAAAAAAAAGATGATGTGAAGCTTTGGTATGACGGATTTACTTTCGGAAAGCATAAGGATATATACAATCCGTGGTCTATTACAAATTATCTTGACAAGAAAGAATTTAAGACGTATTGGGCTGATACAAGTTCCAACAGTCTTGTTGGAAAGCTTATTCAAAGAGGTTCACCAAAAATAAAGAAAGCTATGGAAAAACTTTTAAACGGGGAATATATAACAGTTGGTATTGACGAACAGATAGTATTTGACCAACTGGATAATGATGAGGATGCAATATGGAGCCTTTTATTGGCGAGTGGTTATCTGAAAGTAGACAGTATGGAAATTTGCGTAAGCACAGGAGAGCAGAAATATGAACTCAGCCTCACCAACTTAGAAGTCCGTGTTATGTTCCAAAAATTGATAAAAGGCTGGTTTATGACAGGAGATGATTCATCTAATGAATTTATAAGTGCATTGATAGATGGTGATTTAGAAGCAATGAATTATTATATAAATGAAGTTACGCTCAATGTATTCAGTAGTTTTGATGTTGCAGGAAAGGATGAATCAAGAATACGACCTGAAAACTTTTACCATGGTTTTGTGTTGGGGCTTATGGCAGGTCAGAGAAATAATTACATTATAAAATCGAATAGGGAAAGTGGATTTGGTCGTTATGATGTTATGATGATTCCGAAACATAGTACAAATGAAGCGGGAAAGAAACTTCCGGCGATTGTGCTTGAGTTTAAAGTGAAGAAATCGAGCGAAAAAACTCTTGAAGAAGCGGTGCAAGCGGCACATAAACAGATAGAAGAAAAAAGGTATGATGAAGAAATCCTGACACTTGGCATAGAAAAAGAAAGAATAAGACACTACGGATTTGCGTTTGAGGGGAAAAAGGTGCTTATAGGGTGATGGAAAATTTATATCAATCTCTGCGTTAAAGTGGCCACAGCGAAAATAATTCAACAGAAAAAATGATTGACAATCCCCCTGACACCATTATATAATCAATTTAGTTATGCAAATGCGACGACGGAGAGAAGTAGCATGTTTTATCGTTCAAAGCGAGTGAAGGACGGTGAGAGCTTCGCAAAATGAATTCATGTGAATAACACTCTATCAGCAGCGAACTGAAAACAGCGTACCGTATATAATAAGCTGGCAGTAGGTGAGCCGTAAGCTGCGCGACAGACAGCAAGAGAGTGACTGACAAGACAGTAATTCGGGTGGTACCGCGGACAAATATTATGTTCGTCCTGAACTTTTAGTTTGGGATGGACTTTTTTATTTTTAGGAGGTAAAAATGAACGTAGGAAATATTTATCGTGACAAAACATTAAACGATATCAGTGAAAACAATGTTGGTGAAACATTAAGACTTGCCGGATGGGTTGAAAATATCCGTGACCATGGCGGTGTGTCATTTGTTGACCTTAGAGATATGTATGGTGTGATGCAGGTTGTTATGCGTGACACAAAACTTCTTGAGGGTATAAGCAAAGAAGATTGTATTTCAGTTGAAGGTGTTGTAGAGCATAGAGATGAAGAGACATACAATCCAAAGATACCTACAGGAACAATCGAACTTGAAGCACATAAGGTAGAGGTACTTGGAAGAGTTTACAGACAGCTTCCTTTTGAGATAATGACATCAAAAGAGACAAGAGAAGATGTTCGTCTTAAATATCGCTATCTCGATCTTAGAAATGCAAAAGTTCGTGATAATATGATATTCAGATCAAATGTCATAAGTTTTCTTCGTCAGAAGATGACAGACATGGGATTTTTAGAGATTCAGACACCTATTCTTTGTGCATCATCACCTGAGGGTGCGAGAGATTATATTGTTCCATCACGTAAATTTAAAGGTAAATTTTATGCATTGCCACAGGCACCACAGCAGTACAAACAGCTTCTTATCTGTCTCTTATACACATCTGACGCTGCCGACGATCGCATAAGTGTAGAT
>ERZ1026990.618-NODE-618-length-13325-cov-4.682517_pt1 | contig 13325 bp, 8 predicted proteins | sample MGYA00519557_ERZ1026990 | MGnify/ENA primary metagenome ERZ1026990 (study PRJEB26926, sample SAMN06164797) | human gut metagenome | biome: ENVO:00009003; feature: ENVO:2100002; material: ENVO:00002003 | host: Homo sapiens | place: USA | collected 2012 ... | reverse complement strand
GTACATTTTAGATCTGATGCTGCCGGGCATTGACGGCTTTGAGATCTGCAAACAGATCAGAGAGGAAAAAAATACACCGATCCTCATGGTATCTGCCAAAAAAGACGATATCGATAAGATCAGGGGACTGGGACTTGGCGCGGACGATTACATCACAAAGCCGTTCTCACCGAGTGAGCTTGTCGCGAGGGTAAAGGCACACCTTGCCCGCTATGAGCGCCTGATCGGAAGCAACGCAGTAGAGAACGACGTGATTGAGATCCGCGGCATCCGTATCGACAAGACAGCAAGACGTGTCTGGGTCAACGGGGAAGAAAAACAGTTTACGACCAAGGAATTTGACCTTTTAACATTCTTAGCAGAGCACCCGAACCATGTGTTCACGAAGGAAGAACTTTTCCGTGAGATCTGGGATATGGAGTCGATCGGAGATATCGCAACTGTGACCGTGCATATCAAAAAGATCCGTGAGAAGATCGAGATGAATACCAATAAACCTCAGTATATAGAGACTATTTGGGGTGTAGGATACCGCTTTAAACTTTAGTTTTTATCCCAAATATTCTCCGACTATTTGGGGTGTAGGATACCGTTTTAAACTTTAGTTTTTATCCCAAATATTCTCCGACTATTTGGGGTGTAGGATATACATTTAAACTGTAAAGTTTTTTTATTTTGCATGTATCAGAGAAAAGAAAAATGGCGCGGAAGTCAGAAAATGGCTTCCGCGCCTTATTGCCAGTACATCGTTTTCAAAGAAGTAATATGAATTTGATGAAAGTACAGATCAGAAACGGAAGATTTTGATCATTTGATTGATAAGAAAGAAGCGATTAACCGTCTTCGCTATGAAAAGCCGAATATGCAGATTTGCTTTTGGACAGAAGATGCTTTGAAAAAGCTGCATTTCCGACATGAATTGCATGAGTGATGGATATCTTGCAGAAGAGCTTGAGATAGAGTATAAAAAGGGTATATAATAAAAAAGTTCGGGTTCAGATAACAGGACAGAAAAACAGGGCACATTTTTCATATCCCGATCAATATAGGATAAGCGAGGAAACACAAATGAGTAACTACGAAAAACCAGTTGTTGTAATGGCAGAAGAAAGCACAGAGGGCGTGTATCTTGCAAGCGGAGATCACCTGGAACAGTGCAGATTTGGAAGAACAGAGGCATCTGCAGGGGCAGATGCGTGCCAGGAATGTTCTAAGAGCGGTGGAAAGAGAGCTACTCCTTTGCCGGGAGAAGAATCTGCAAGGAGAGATGATTTTAAAAGCTGCGTGGACAATATGCCGATCAAGCAGTAGAAATGAGGAACAGTATGCAGCCAGCGATCATTTATGAAGATGAAGACATTATCGTCTGTAAAAAACCGGCAGGCGTGGCGACACAGACCAGACGCATCGGGCAGGCGGACATGGAGAGCCTGCTAAAAAATTACCGTGCATCCAAAGGGGAGCTTCCTTATATTGGTGTGGTACATCGGTTAGATCAGCCGGTGGAAGGCATTATGGTGTTTGCAAAAAATAAAGAAGCAGCGGCAGATCTAAGCCGCCAGATCAAAACAAAACTGGCGGACAAATATTATTATGCGATGACGGACGGCGTGCCGGAAAAGAAAAAAGGAACCTTAGAGGATGAACTTTTACAGAATGGAAAGACAAATACCTCCGAGGTGGTGGAAAGAGGAACACCGCAGGCAAAACATGCCAGCCTTTCCTATGAGGTGGTCGAGCAGGATGGAAAACATGCCGTTTTGCGTATCAAACTTGATACCGGACGCCACCATCAGATCCGGGTGCAGCTTGCACATGCAGGGATGCCGATCGTTGGGGATAAAAAGTACAACTTCAAAGAAAACATTGCACCGTCGGGCGGACAGCTTGCACTGTGCTCTTTTAAGATCGCGTTCCGGCATCCGAAAACGCATAGAAAACTGGAGTTTGAAATTGACAAGCCTTTTGGTTTATCATAAAATAAATCCAAAGGTTTAGATAGAAGAGTAAGGAGATTTATCATGGCAAAGGACAAGAAGTTAGTAGAGGCAATCACTTCCATGGAGGAAGATTTTGCCCAGTGGTATACAGATGTGGTCAAGAAAGCGGAACTGATCGATTATTCATCCGTAAAGGGATGTATGATCCTTCGTCCGGCAGGCTATGCGATCTGGGAAAATATTCAGCATGAGTTAGACCGCCGTTTCAAAGAGACCGGTGTTGAGAACGTATATTTACCGCTGTTTATCCCGGAGAGTCTGTTAGAGAAAGAAAAAGATCATGTGGAGGGATTTGCACCGGAGGTTGCATGGGTAACTTATGGTGGTTTGAATCAGCTTCCGGAACGTCTGTGTGTCAGACCGACTTCTGAGACATTGTTCTGTGATTTCTATAAAAACATCATCCAGTCTTACCGTGATCTGCCAAAGGTATATAACCAGTGGTGTTCTGTTGTAAGATGGGAGAAGGAGACACGTCCTTTCTTACGTTCCAGAGAGTTCTTATGGCAGGAGGGACACACCGCACATGCGACCGCAGAGGAAGCAGAGCAGAGAACCGTACAGATGTTAAATGTCTATGCGGATTTCTGTGAGGAAGTATTAGCAATGCCGGTTGTACGCGGACAGAAGACGGAAAAAGAAAAATTTGCAGGTGCGGAGGCAACTTACACGATCGAAGCACTGATGCATGATGGAAAGGCATTACAGTCAGGAACCAGCCACAACTTTGGCAATGGATTTGCGAAAGCATTTGGCATCCAGTATACGGATAAAGATAACAAACTTCAGTATGTATATCAGACATCCTGGGGTATGACGACACGTCTGATCGGCGCGATCATCATGGTACACGGAGATGATTCGGGTCTGGTGCTGCCGCCGCGTATTGCACCGGTACAGGCTATGGTCATCCCGATCCAGCAGCAGAAAGACGGTGTGCTTGACACTGCAAAAGAAGTCTGTGAACGCATCGAAAAAGTCTGCCGTGCAAAACTTGATGATTCCGACAAGAGCCCGGGATGGAAGTTCTCTGAGCAGGAAATGAGAGGTATCCCGGTTCGTATCGAACTTGGACCAAAGGATATCGCAGCAGGCAAATGTGTGGCAGTACGCCGTGATACCAGAGAGAAGATTGAGATCGCATTAGACGAACTTGAAGCAAAACTGCCAGAGTTGTTAGAGCAGATTCAGAAAGATATGTTTGCGCGTGCAAAAGCACACAGAGATGCACATATCTGGGATGCACATAATTACGAAGAATTTACCACGATTGCAAATGAGAAACCGGGCTTTATCCGTGCAATGTGGTGTGGGGATCAGGCTTGCGAGGACAAGATCAAAGAAGACCTTGCAGTGACCTCACGCTGTATGCCGTTTAACGATCAGGAGCACATTTCAGATGTCTGTGTATGCTGTGGAAAGCCGGCACACAAATTAGTATATTGGGGTAAAGCATACTAAGATAATTAATAGTCTGTTTGAAAACAGATGGATTACTTTGAATGAAAACAGAACTGGAAAATGATCCGGGGAACACAGCCAGGTTTCACGGATCACAAGGTTCTGTTTCCTTTTTACATAATATGAAAACGATTCCGGTAGCGTTTCTACAATGAATTACAGGACAGAAAAGGTACATGTAACACAAAATATTATTTTTCCAGGGGGCAGGAGAAGATGATAGAAAAATATTATGATGGTGCGATAGAACAGGTAGCAGCCGGTTTGGGAACTGTGGAAAAGAACCATCTTTTAGTCAGATACAGTGGACAATTTTCCGTAGAAAACTTAAATGATACAAAGCAGCTTGAGAAAAATGAAGACATTTTCGTACAGGTACATGAATTTGAAACGGGGGAGATTACCTGTGCGTATGAGCCGTATCTTACCATGATCTGTGATGGGTTCAGGCGGTATATGACGGGAACGTTTGAAGAATTTATGGAAACGTGCGATGTGTATTATCTGCACCGGCCGGTTTTGCTTGGTTATTTTAATCAGGATAATACAGGGCGGGAGGAGATCATTTTGCTTGATGAGGTGGCATATGAGCAGGAACGCATGTTGGCGGCACTTGAGCGCATGCTGTGTGCCATTGCTGACAGGCATCCGGTTCTGTTTGTTTTGAACCGTTTTCAGCTGGCTTCTAAAAGTACCATGCAGCTTACGGCGCGCTTTTTGAAATGTGAAAACTGCAATATCGGTCTTGTGCTTGGCGTGAGTGATATCCAGGCAATGCCGGAATTTCTGGTGCCGGACTGGGAAATGCTGTATGAGACATTAGATGATGGCAGTAAGATTTATCATATCGGAAATTCCGGCAGAAAAAAAGAAGAAACCATAGATGACGAAAAATACGTTGACTATGGAAGTGAAAAAGTGTACCGGAAACTGCAGAATATGGTCGAATTTCTTGATTTTGACCAGGCGGCATATTATTTAGAAACCATTGAGCGAAAGATAAAATTTGATAATCTTTTAGTGGATGATGCCGCGCGTTTTCGCATGTGGCTCTTATTTGTCAAAGTATCGATTTTAAGACAGGATATTCCAAAAGCGCTTGAAATCTGCGAGGATCTGGAAAAAATCCATCTTGCCGGAAAGGAAGAGGAGTGTGCATATGAGCAGGATTATCTGATCGCGACCGCATATATGTACCAGGGAAAATTAAAAGAGGCTTTGGAGATGGCAGGAGAAACATACCGCATCGCCGGGAAAATGTCCGATGATTACCGGATGTTTTTATCCGAACTGTTGGAGGCAAAGATCCAGATGTCCGGCTGGTATAACATCTTTTTCTGTGCACAGGATGTAAAGATAAAGGAAAGCCTGATCCAGAATCTGATCCGTTACAACTATCGCAATCACCTGGCACATGTATATATTTATGCGTACGATAATAAGCCGGAGATCGTGAAAAAAGCAAACCAGTCCGAGGAGCTTCTGATTTATTTCAGCAGGGGAATCCGCATAGCAAAAAAACTTGGAAATGAGTATCTGATCAATATGGCATACCAGAAAAATATTATGCTGTCATCGACAAACGGTATGTATGAGATATCTCTGCTTTATTCGGTGAGGACTTATGAGGCACTGAAAGATAAAAGATCAATCCAGGCAGGGCGTATTTATTCGGGGATTGCATATAACTTATGTGCGATCGGTGAAAATGAGCGCGCGATGGCTTATTACAGGCATGCAATCCGTCTGTTTTATCATCTGAGGGAACCGGAAGATATTGCGGAAGTGCAGTATAACATGTCTTTAAACTGCATTATGTGTGGACAATATGAAAAGGCGGAGTTTTATCTGACACAGTGCATGAAAGCGGTGGAGCGTCTGCATTTAAACAGCTTAAGAGTCTGCAATCTATCCAAATTATATGGACTGCTCGCTCTTGTGTCGATCTTAGAGGGTAACCGGTTTAACTGTGAACGTTATTTAAACAACTGCAGGCAGTTTTTAAATTACGTTATAGAAAAAGAAAAGATGGGGGATAGGTTTGGAACAGTCCACGATTATGCAAAGGTCGATGATGACATGTTTTTGTATACATTCTCCCGCGGACTTCTTGCTGTACACGATGGAGATTATAAAAAGGCAGACGCAGATTATGAGAAAGCGGAGGATTATCTGAGCCGATCCGAGGGAAATCAGTTTTTCAGCTATGCACTTTTCCAGCAAAAGCGGATGGAATGTTTCAAATGTCTCGAAAATCAGAAAGGTTATGAGAAGCAGAAAAAAACGTTAGAAGAATACGAAAGGCAGCATTTCAGTACCTATGGAAAACTGGCGAAAAAAATGATGGATACACTGCCGCCGGTGGATGAGGCGGACGGGCAGCAGGATGTTTCCGAACAGGAATTAGACGTACTGCTCTGGCAGGAGAGCATGGTATTAGCCTATAAGAGCAAGAAACACCAGCTGGATTTTATTTCGACCTGGCAGAAACTGATTGATGTGACCGGGGTCTGTGCAGAGGAAATGATCGATGCGGTCATGAAAACATTTTTAAATCACTTTAATGTGGACTGTGCGGTGTATGCGCGCTGTATGGAGAGACAGACGCAGGTATTATACAATAATACCGGGATCGATTTAAACGAGGAGCGGACGGGCAGGATCATCGCATCTTTAAAGCGGAATCCGGGAGGCTACGCGATCTCAAAGATCAGCAGCAACTATAACGAACACCAGGATATCACGGCATTGTTTGGTGAGGATGACGTGTGCTCTTTGGTGGCGGTGCCGTATTTTAACAATGCAAAACTCGAAAGTTTTCTGATCACCTATGTGAGGATGAAGGATAACTGGCATTCTTCCGTAAACCGGTATATGCTCGACGAAGATGATTTAAATATGTATCAGCTTTTATTCCGCGAGGTAAAATATTCTTTGAACCGTCTGGACGCATATGATAAAATATACGAGATGAACAATAAACTTTACCTCGCAGCAGTCACTGACCAGCTCACCGGAATTTACAACAGGGAAGGTTTTTACCGTAGGATCAAAGATCTGATAGATGAATTTTCGGGTGGAAAACGGAAACCGGAACTGGGTCTGATGTTTATTGATCTCGATAATTTTAAGCATTATAATGATACTTACGGTCATGATGTCGGCGACCTGGTTTTAAAGGAAATGGCAGATATTTTTTCCGGTCTGTGTGAAAAACAGGGATTTGTCTGCCGCTATGGTGGAGATGAATACATTATTGTATTTTTCACTGCGGATAAAGAAAGGCTGAAGGAAACGGCAAAGCAGATCTATCAGAAGATCGATCAGGCGGACGGTTTTGAAAAAGCGATTTCTGAGAAACTGAAAAAACAGATTTCCATCCGGAAAGAGCAGCGCATTTCCTGCTCCATTGGAATCGTGTTGGCAGAAGACATTCATGGCGAGGAAGAAATCAACCAGATGATCAAGAGGGCGGATGATCTGCTCTATTCGATCAAGACAACGAAAAAGGGAACTTACCGTATATGAAAATCGTTTTGCCGGAAAAAGTAAAATTTATCATAGAAACATTGGAAACACACGGGTATGAGTCGTATGCAGTCGGCGGATGTGTGCGCGATACCATGTTACACCGCACACCGGGCGACTGGGACATCACGACGCAGGCGAAACCGGAGCAGGTCAAAGAAATATTTGCCGAAAAGAACATTCATACCATTGACACCGGGATCCAGCACGGAACCGTGACTGTGATGGTGGAACATGAGGGATTTGAGGTGACGACCTACCGGATCGACGGGGAATATGAGGATGCGAGACATCCGAAAAATGTACAGTTTACCGCGAGTCTGTTAGAGGATTTAAAAAGGCGTGATTTCACGATCAACGCCATGGCGTACAATGACAAAAACGGCCTGATCGACGCGTTTGACGGTGTGGGTGATTTAGAGCGCGGCGTGATCCGCTGTGTGGGATGTGCCATGGAACGTTTTTCCGAGGATGCACTGCGGATGCTTCGCGCCGTGCGTTTTGCGGCGCAGCTTGGGTTCGACATCGAGGCAGAGACAAAAGAAGCGATGGTAAAACTTGCGCCTGATATTGCAAAAATCAGTGCGGAGCGGATACAGACTGAACTGGTAAAATTAATTACATCCGCACATCCGGGAGAAATCAGGACTGCATGGGAAACAGGACTTACGGCAGTGTTTCTGCCGGAGTTTGACCGTATGATGGCGACACCGCAGAATACAAAGCATCATTGTTATTCGGTCGGGGAGCACACGGTGGCAGCGCTGGAACATATTGTGGGAGATAAGGTACTGCGCCTTACCATGCTGTTACATGATGTGGCAAAACCTGTGTGCAGAACCACGGATGCTTCCGGCAATGACCATTTTTACGGACATCCCAAAGAAGGCAGTGAGATGGCAAGAAAGATCCTCCGCCGGTTAAAGTTTGACAATGACACGACCGATAAGGTGTGCCGGCTGGTGTGCTGGCATGATGACAATCCGCCGCTTTCCGAGAAAAACGTAAGAAGGGCGGTAAGCAGGATCGGAGTGGAACAGTATCCTGCATTATTTGCAGTGAAACGTGCGGATATTCTGGCACAGAGTGAATACCAGAGAGAAGAAAAACTCTCTTATGTAGATGGCTATGAGGCGTTATACCGGGAAATTTTAGAGAAGAATCAGTGTCTTACAATACGGGATTTAGCTGTAAATGGAAGTGATCTGATCGCTGCCGGGATGAAACCCGGAAAAGAGATCGGGGAGACATTAAAAAGTCTTTTAGAACTGGTGCTTGATGATCCAGAACTGAATAACAGGGAACTGCTGTTAGAGCGAATCTGTAGTCATGAATAAACAAACCCTCTCATATGATGAAGAGACACGGGGTAAGACCGTAATCAATCATATGGGGGGCGTTTTTTTGTATAATCGACCGGAACAGATATTAGAACAATACGAACTGGAAGTAAAGTCCATCTCAAGAGGACGGGACAGCTATCAGTGTGATACAGAGCAGGGACCGAAAATTTTGCGGGAATACAGAGGATCAAAGGAGCGGGCCGGGTTTTTAGCGGATATGCTGGATCATCTGAGTGGACAGGGAAGAACGGTGGAGACGGTAATGCGGACAAAAGAGGGTGAGCCGTTTTCCGTGAACGAGGAGGAAACAAAATACATATTATATCAGGCATTTCCGGGGGCGGAATGCGACACGAAAAACAGGGCGGATATGCTTTCTGCAGTAAGAGAACTTGCATTGCTTCACCAGTCTGCGCAGAATTATGAGGGCAGTGTGCCGGAGTTTTTAAAGTCAGGGCAGAATAATCTGCTTCTTCTCTATGAAAAAAGAAACCGGGAATTGAACAAAGTCAGAAATTATATCCGTGCAAAAAAGAAAAAGAATGATTTTGAGATGATGTTTGCGGTCTGGTATCCGGAGTATGTGAAAAAAGCACAGGAGACGACGGATATTTTAAAAGATCTGGGAATCCAGGAACAGCTGATCGGATTCTGCCATGGGGACTATAACCAGCACAATGTCATTTTTTCACGGGAAGGGATCGCGGTTGTCCATTTTGAAAATTTCCTGTATCAGGAGAGCGTCGGGGATCTTGCCAACTTTATCCGGAAAATGATGGAAAAAAATAATTGGAATGCCGGGCTTGGCATGGATCTGATCCGCGGATATGACCGGGTCAGAAAACTGTCGCCGGAGGAACTGAAATATCTGTATGTGTATCTTGCATACCCGGAAAAATTCTGGAAGATCGCCAACCGTTATTATAATTCACACAAGGCGTGGCTGTCGGGAAGAAATATAGAAAAACTGGAAAAAGTCGTTGCACAGGAGGACGCAAGGGAGCAGTTTTTACAGATGCTCTTTCACTTTACCGTATAGACAGTTTGCGGTATAATCAGGTGAGTAAAAAAATTGTTCAAAGCTACAGTAGGAGACAGGAGAATACATGAAGATAAAATATCAGATCATATTACTGCTTACAGCAATGGTCATGCTGTTTGGCGGATGTGGGAAGAAAAATACGGTCGTGACCGGACGCTATTATTATCCGGATCAGGAGAAAGATGCAAAAACGGAAGAAACGTCGGATGATGCAGATGAGTCGGCGGAGACGACTGAGAAAAATGAAACTGTGATCGGAAGTGACCAGTTTCTGATCAAAACAAATGACATGCAGGAGGAATGCCTGACGTTAGAGCAGATTGCATCCGGGAAAGAGTATGTGTATTATTACACACTTGCGACCAGGTTTCTCGATAAATACGGAAACCGCACTGCAGTGTCTTATTTTGAGCCGGGCAGAGTGATCACGGTGGGAGAAAAAGATGACCAGGGAAAAGTCACACAGGTGCAGATTTCAGATGCCGTCTGGGAATATCCTGATGTATCGCGTTATTCGGTGGATATGGACCGTGGCATTTTTAAGATTGGAGATGAGCGGTATTCCTATGATGCAGATCTTTATATCTGTGAGGATGACCTGAGAAAACAGTTGTCTGATCTGACTGAATTAGATACACTGCGCGTGACCGGTATAGGAAAAAAACTGATTTCCATTGTGGTTACGACCGGACATGGAGAGCTTGCTCTGACCAATACGGATCTTTTTGAGGGAAGCTTTATCCAGATCGGAAGCAAAATTTTTGCGGAAGTGACCAAAGATATGACAATGGAGCTGCCGGCAGGCACCTATACTGTGACGGTGGCAAATAATGGGTACGGCGGCAGTACGGAGCTTACGATCGAGAGTGGAAGAACAGAGACACTTGATCTTAATACCTTAAAGGGCGCGGGACCGAAGTTTGGAAATATTTTATTTGCCGTGGATGTGGAGGATGCGCTCATTCAGATCGATGGAAAGGTTGTTGATACGGAAGAGGCGGTTCCAATCCAGTATGGAGTGCACAGTCTTACGGTCACGGCGCCAGGGTACGATACCTTTAATAAGAAATTATTTGTTAATTCTGAGGAGGCAACGATCGTAGTCGGAATGTCGGGTGACGGCACCGGAACAGACAGCACCACGGAGGAAACGGAAACAGAAAATACTGCGGAAACAGCAAATGAAGCGGACAGTTCGGCAGAGGGAGCGGCAGGAAGCCTTGCAGGAAGTCTTGCAGGAAGTCATACGGCCGGCGAAAGCGGTGGAACAACATCGGGAAGCAGTACCGGAACAGTAGCCGGAACAACTGCAGGAAGCGGTACTGACACATCGACCGGCACGGCAGCAGGAAGCGGAACCGGCACGGGTACATCTTCGGATCTTTATACAGGAAACAGTACCGGAGATGGAACATCAACAGGCAGCAGTGCGGACTATTTATCTACATTGTCAGAGCTTCTGTCAACATTATCCGGTAACAGCAACTAAAAAGGACAGAATTGTATAAATTTAGCATGGAATAGTACTTGAAAAACAGGTTCGTTATCGCTAATATAAAAATAGAATCATAAGTAAGTATGGGAGGAAAGAAAAATGGGATACAAAGAAAATTATGAGAGCTGGCTGAACAATCCTTATTTTGACGAGGATACCAGAAATGAACTGAAAAGTATTGAGGGAAATGAAAAAGAGATCGAAGACCGTTTTTATATGGATCTGGAATTTGGTACAGCCGGACTTCGTGGTGTGATCGGAGCCGGAACCAACCGCATGAACATTTATACCGTGCGCAAGGCTACACAGGGACTTGCCAATTATATCAGCAGGGTAAACGGACAGAAACGCGGTGTTGCCATTGCCTATGATTCCCGTCATATGTCACCGGAGTTTGCAGATGAAGCGGCGCTCTGTCTGGCAGCAAACGGAATCAAAGCGTATGTATTTGAATCTTTAAGACCGACACCGGAACTTTCCTATGCAGTGCGTAAATTAGGATGTATCGCCGGAATCAATGTGACCGCAAGCCACAATCCGCCGGAATACAATGGATATAAAGTATACTGGGAGGATGGTGCACAGATTACACCTCCACATGATACCGGAATCATGGATGAAGTAAAAAAAGTAACTGATTACGCAGCGGTAAAGACCATGCCGCTTGATGAGGCAAAGGCAGCAGGTCTCTATCAGGTGATCGGCGCAGATATCGACGATCCGTATATTGCAGAGTTAAAGAAACTGGTGCTGCATCAGGACTGCATTGATAAAGTGGGCGGAGAGTTAAAGATCGTATACACACCGTTACATGGAACCGGAAATATTCCGGTACGCCGCGTATTAAAAGAACTTGGTTTTAAAAATGTATACGTTGTTCCGGAGCAGGAGCTGCCGGATGGAGACTTCCCGACCGTAAGCTACCCGAACCCGGAAGCAGCAGAGGCATTTGAACTTGGACTTGCCCTCGGCAAAAAAGTCGATGCAGACCTGATCCTTGCAACAGATCCGGATGCAGACCGTCTCGGCGTGTATGTAAAGGACAGCAAAACAGGGGAATATCACAGCTTAACCGGTAATATGTCCGGCTGCCTGATCGGTGATTATGTGATTGGACAGCGTAAGGAGCGCGATGGAAGCCTGCCGGCTGACGGTGCATTTATCCGTTCCATTGTTTCTACGAATATGGCAGATGCGATCGCTGACTATTACGGAATCGAGCTGGTAGAGGTACTGACCGGATTTAAGTTTATCGGACAGAAGATCTTAGAGTTCGAGAAGACTGGAAAAGGAACCTATCTGTTTGGTATGGAAGAGAGCTACGGCTGTCTGACAGGAACCTATGCGAGAGATAAAGATGCGATCGTTGCATCCATGACACTCTGCGAAGCAGCTGCTTACTATAAGACAAAGAATATGACACTGTGGGATGCAATGCTTGCAATGTATGAGAGATACGGCTATTACAAAGATGATGTGACATCTATCACCTTAAAGGGTATCGAGGGACTTGCAAAGATCCAGGAGATCATGAATACGCTGCGTGATCAGGCACCACAGGAGATCGGCGCTTATAAAGTAACTGCAATCCGTGATTACAAGAAAGACACGGTTACAGATCTTGCAACAGGCAAGGTAACACCGACCGGACTGCCGGCTTCGAATGTTCTTTACTATGAGATGACAGATGGTGCATGGGTATGTGTAAGACCATCCGGTACAGAGCCAAAAGTGAAGTTTTATCTGGGTGTAAAAGGAACATCTCTTGCGGATGCAGATCAGAAATCAGCGGATCTTTCAAAAGCAGTACATGCGATGATCGATAAAATGCTTTAATACGAATTCTGGATAGAAAATGTGTAAAAATGGTTACTGTTTACAGACAGGCATTTTCTGAACTAAAAATGCCCATATTTCGGGGATTTTCCTTGACAACAGAAGTAAAAACAAGTATAAATAATGAAGTAGGTATTACAGTGTACGGATATCCGTCAGGGATTGGTGCATCAGAAAACCGCAAAATTAAATTTACTGTGAAAATCCAGAGGAGGAATTTTTAACATGAACAAAGCAGAATTAGTTGCAGCAATGGCTGAGAAAACTGAATTGAGCAAAAAAGACGCAGAAGCAGCATTAAAAGCTTTCACAGACGTTGTAGCTGAAGAATTAAAAAAAGGTGAGAAGATCCAGTTAGTTGGATTCGGAACATTCGAAGTATCTGAGAGAGCAGAAAGAACAGGAAGAAACCCACAGAGCGGTAAAGAGATGGTTATTCCGGCTTCTAAAGCTCCAAAATTCAAAGCTGGTAAAGCTTTAAAAGATATGGTTAACGCATAATCATAACAGAAAAGATTCTAAGCGGGTTCCGGTTGTGGGATCCGCTTTTTTGTTGGAGGATTACTATGAGACCTGTCTCTTATACACATCTGACGCTGCCGACGATCGCATAAGTGTAG
>ERZ1026990.606-NODE-606-length-13484-cov-4.532802_pt1 | contig 13484 bp, 10 predicted proteins | sample MGYA00519557_ERZ1026990 | MGnify/ENA primary metagenome ERZ1026990 (study PRJEB26926, sample SAMN06164797) | human gut metagenome | biome: ENVO:00009003; feature: ENVO:2100002; material: ENVO:00002003 | host: Homo sapiens | place: USA | collected 2012 ... | reverse complement strand
GTTTTTGGATTACATTAATTTCTCTCTGTAATCGCGGCTGCAACAAATTGAGTTCATGAATAAACAATTAAATATTTAAAAGAAATGGCTAGATATACTGGACCAAAATCGAGAATCGCCCGTAAATTCGGTGAAGGAATCTTTGGAGCTGACAAAGTTTTGTCAAAGAAGAACTATCCTCCCGGACAACATGGTAATTCAAGAAAAAGAAAAACTTCTGAATACGGTGTGCAACTTCGTGAAAAACAGAAAGCTAAATACACCTATGGAGTTTTAGAAAAACAATTCCGCAATTTGTTTGAAAAAGCAGCTACTGCTAAAGGTATTACCGGTGAGGTACTTCTTCAATTGCTGGAAGGCCGTCTTGACAACGTAGTATTCCGTTTGGGTATTGCTCCTACACGTGCTGCTGCTCGTCAGTTGGTTAGTCACAAGCACATCACTGTAGATGGTGAAGTAGTAAACATTCCTTCATTTGCAGTAAAACCAGGACAATTGATTGGTGTTCGTGAAAGATCTAAGTCTTTGGAAGTAATTGCTAATTCTCTTGCAGGTTTCAATCACAGCAAGTATGCTTGGTTGGAATGGGACGAGGCTTCAAAGGTTGGTAAAATGTTGCACATACCTGAAAGAGCAGACATTCCTGAGAACATTAAAGAACATTTGATCGTTGAATTGTATTCTAAATAATAATTAATTTCATGGCGATATTAGCATTTCAAAAACCTGATAAAGTATTAATGTTGGAGGCGGACTCCAGATTCGGTAAATTCGAATTCCGTCCGTTGGAACCGGGTTTTGGTATTACTGTAGGTAATGCATTACGCCGTATCCTTCTTTCTTCATTAGAGGGTTTTGCTATCACTACTATCAGAATAGATGGTGTGGAGCATGAATTTTCTAGTGTACCTGGAGTAAAAGAGGATGTTACCAACATTATCTTGAATCTGAAACAAGTGAGATTCAAGCAAGTAGTTGAAGAATTCGAGAGTGAGAAAGTAAGTATTACAGTCGAGAATTCAAGTGAATTTAAAGCAGGTGACATAGGTAAGTATTTGACTGGATTTGAAGTGTTAAATCCGGAATTAGTTATTTGTCATTTAGATTCTAAGTCAACTATGCAGATTGATATTACCATTAACAAAGGTCGTGGTTATGTACCTGCTGATGAAAATCGCGAGTATTGCACGGATGTTAATGTAATTCCAATCGACTCTATTTATACACCGATACGTAATGTCAAGTATGCTGTAGAAAACTTCCGTGTAGAACAGAAGACTGACTACGAAAAGCTAGTGCTTGAAATTAGTACCGACGGTTCTATACACCCGAAAGAAGCGCTGAAAGAAGCTGCAAAAATTCTGATTTATCACTTCATGTTGTTCTCTGACGAGAAGATCACGCTTGAAAGTAATGATACTGATGGCAATGAAGAGTTTGATGAAGAAGTATTGCACATGCGTCAGCTGTTGAAAACTAAACTCGTTGATATGGACTTGTCAGTTCGTGCCCTCAATTGTTTGAAGGCTGCTGACGTAGAAACACTCGGCGACTTAGTACAGTTCAACAAGACTGACCTGTTGAAATTCAGAAACTTCGGAAAGAAATCGCTTACCGAGCTTGATGATTTGCTGGAAAGTCTGAATCTATCGTTTGGAACCGACATTTCTAAATATAAATTAGATAAAGAATAAAAAATGAGACATAATAAAAAATTCAATCATTTAGGTCGTACTGCTTCTCATAGAAGCGCTATGTTATCTAACATGGCTTGCTCTTTGATCAAGCACAAAAGAATCACTACGACTGTTGCAAAGGCGAAAGCTTTGAAGAAGTTTGTTGAGCCTTTGATTACTAAGTCTAAAGAAGATACTACGAACTCTCGTCGTGTTGTATTTAGCAACTTGCAAGATAAGATTGCAGTAACAGAGTTGTTCAAAGAAATCTCTGTTAAGATTGCTGATCGTCCGGGTGGTTATACTCGTATTATCAAGACTGGTAACCGTTTGGGTGACAACGCAGAAATGTGCTTTATTGAGTTGGTTGACTACAATGAAAACATGGCTAAGGAAAAAGTTGCTAAGAAAGCTACTCGTACTCGTCGTTCGAAAAAAGCTGCTGAAGCTGCTCCTGCTGCTGTTGAAGCTCCTGCAACTGAAGAACCAAAAGCTGAATCAGCTGAATAATTTTAAAGTTATTCGTATACATATAAAAAAGGCTACTCACACGGGTAGCCTTTTTTGTATCCTTATATTTTAGTTATACTAAGATACATTAAAAGATTTACCGAATGAACTTTTCGTAAGAATTATCTGTTATATTTGCAGGAGAATATGGCAAAATTTGTAAAGGTAATATTGTTTCTGTTGCTGGCAGTTGCCCTTCATGGGGTCGCAGGCAATGTTTTCACTGAAAAACAGGTGGAACAACCAGAGCATGCTGTTACATATTCTATGAAACCGCAGGGGCAGATTAATGCTCCAGAATCTCCTTATCTTCCTGTGGCTGAATTAACTAATTTGCAAAGCCATCAGATATCGGTGACACGCATCCAACGTGTGCAAATCGGTGAATACTTCTCTTCTCTGAGAAACGTGCTGCAATGTTGTGCAGACCGTGATAACTCGCTGTCACAGCATTGGGGAAGGATTTATAATACTACAACTTCCTATTATTGCCAGCCTGCAAGTGAATATTATGTATTTACTTTAAGGCATATTATTATTTAGACGTTTATTTATTGGTATTATTTTACAGATTGCTGGCGTTAATTATATAGTGCCGGTCAGTCTTTATTATCTTCATATTTTTACTAATAATTTAAACTTCAATATTATGGCAACTCAAGCTATTGATGCTACTATATTTGCATCTTCACATCCCGATATCGCTAAACGTACGAGTATCTCCGGTCTTTTAATTTCTTGTGTAATGTTACTGATTGGTATTTTATCTTTTGCTTCTACTTTTGAACTGGAAGATAAATCGTCTACTGTCAGTATGGCTCTGATGGTCTTTGGAACAGGATTGTTCCTTTTAGGTATATTCCGGCTTTTCTGGAAGTCAAAAGAAGTGGTCTATGTACCGACAGGAAGCATAGCGAAAGAGCGTAGTATTTTCTTTGATCTGAAGCATATGGACAAGTTGACTGACCTTGTTAATTCCGGTTCATTTTCTGCGGATTCAAAGATTAAGAGTGAGGCAAGTGGTAATATACGTATGGACGTGATACTATCTGCTGATAATAAATTTGCAGCTGTACAGCTATTCCAGTTTGTACCTTATACATATCAGCCGGTGACTGCTGTGCATTATTTTACCAATGATGCAGCTGCAGCTGTTGCTGCGTTTCTGACTAAAAGTCAATTGAATTAAAGTGCTTAATGCCAAATGGTATTCATGTTGATGGCGAATTGTCATTCATCAGAAGATCATTTCTAAGATAGTCAAGTGCAGGGATGCAGGGATAAATGGATAATGGATTGATAATTACTGAATATCGCACTTCTATGTCTTAATAGCTTAGATACAAGCAGGCTTTAAGGAATAATTTGACATGTGGGGATTAACCGTCGATGACGGCAATCCCCATTTTTTTCATTAAGAAGCACGCATTCATGTTCTGTGCGACTCCGCTTCTCATCTGGTATGAAAATGTCAGTTCGTTGTTGGTAATGTCCGCTTCGAAACAATAATTCCGGATATTTTGTGGAAAAGCATCTATTAGTGTGCCTAGCAGTAGGTCATGAGTAGCGATAATACCATTGGCATCCATGCTCATGAACTGTTTGATTAAGGCAAAAGAACCTTTCTGTTTATCCATAGAGTTAGTTCCTTTCAGAATTTCATCAAGGATGATAAATAATTCTTCTCCGGCTTTGAGTTTATCAATGATTAGTTTCAGTCGTTTGAGTTCGGCGAAGAAGTAAGATTCGTTGTCGGTGAGTGAATCACTTGTCCGGAGGCTGGTGACAAGACGAGCGGGAAATATTTCCATTTTCGCAGCCCATACAGGAGCACCAATGCAAGCCAAGAGGTAGTTGACACCTACGGTGCGCAGGTAAGTACTTTTGCCTGCCATGTTGGCGCCGGTAATAATGATAAAGAACGGGCGTTTCTCCATATCGATTCCATTGCGGACACATTTATTGCGGTTCATGAGCGGATGCCCTAAGGCTTCGGCTTGCAGATGGAAAGACTGAGAAGTTATTTGAGGATAGATGTAATCCGGATGGTTGTATGAGAATGTTGCAAGAGAACAATAAGCATCAATTGCTCCGATAGCTTCGATCCAGCGGGGAAGATCTGCGGAGTGTGCTTCTTTCCATTTCTCGATTTGCATGACTTGGCGGAGTTCCCAAAATAGGAGGCCGTTCAAGATGGTGCTCATTAGCAGATTACCTCGCTGGTCGAGTGCATTCATGAGTTTAGCAAGGCGATGTACGGACTGGGAAGCTGTTTGATTTTGGCTTGTAAGTTCGGCTTTCAGTTGTTGCAATGCAGGGCTGTGCATCTCTTTTTTCTCGGTGATGAGAATCTGGTCGGCGTAAGTAGACAGAATTTGTAGTTTTTCGCCATACGTCGCTTGTATTTTGGTTATTCCTTTTGAGAAGATAAAACTGAATACGACAAAGCATGCAAATACTATCCCGCTGATGCTTGCAGGGAGAAATCCCAGAATCGTTGCGCCGATACACAGGAGGTTTATAATACCTACTGCTGTCGGGAGGATACGGAGGAAAGCGTGTTTCCGATAGTCGCTCGGACTGTTGACCCATTCTTTAATTTCAGAGGTGTCGGATGGCTTGCCTTTATAAAGTAATCCGAGCAGGCGGAATTGTTGTCGAAACTCAAGTTCTGAAGATAGTTCCCGAATCGCTTCCTGACGTTGTTCGATAGCTTCTTTTTCTTCCAGATGTGCATTGAACCAGTTGGCAAGACGCTGTTTGCCGATGGGGGTCGAAGTACGATTGATATACTGGAATAGTGAGTGCTCGCCAAATATGTCCAAGTCGAAAGTATAGAGATGAGACGGATCGATGTATTCCTTTCCGTTGTCGAAGTCGGAAAAGTCATATTGCAGTGCTCGTAGTTCCTGCTGATTGATTTCTATTTTCTTTTTGAGATAATCTTTCCAGTAAAACCATCGGTTGTGGCTTTGCACCAGCCAAATGAAAGCGATGATGGGAATTACGGTAAAGACGATGAGCTTTAACCATCCATCAGACCAAAAAATAATAGCGGAGGCTACTGCTTCTACGAATAAGATCAGTCTCAGAAGGCTGATATAGCGAATGCGTTTCCGCGCTTTTTGTAGTTGTTGTTCTGTTTCCTGAATGATTTGTTGATAGGTTGCTATAATATTTTCTTGTTTTTCCATACGATTATATTGCTTTTCGGACAAAGGTAATATAATTCGTAAAAGGCAGAATGGGAGCGTGTTTTTGTAAAGAGCAGATTTACTCTTTATTAACGGTCATTCAGTAATCGGTGATGAAGCAAGTTGTGATGGTTTAGAGTAAAGTTACATAGGAAATAAACACACTTTGTTATTGTCACTTGTCACCTTTGCGTGATAAGTGTCTTATAATTAGTCAAGTAATGGTGATAATAACCGGTGATAATAAGGTGATAATAGATGTTTTTCTGCTTTCTATTATCACCTGTTTTTAATAGACAATACGGTTAATTTGCTGATTATCAGTGGTAAGCGCACTGTTTTAAAGCCTTTGCCTATTTATGTTAAGAACTCCCTTTTAGGCATGAATGTACGTTGTTTATGCCATATATTACTTCCTGTATGCCGCCTATATTAAGACAAGACTCGGCAACCTTAACCTGTAAACAAGGTTTGACTAATATATTTTGTTCGTTTCATATTTTCGTTTCACGTCCGTGATCTGTTCGGTTCACGTATGTGAGCTCAATAGTTTACGTACGTGGACTGATGGGAGCATGTACGTGAAACGATTTATTGTTACTGACGGAATATATTAATCATGCCTGCATAATAGCATAATGAATCGTTCATTTGCTGTTGTTCCCGGGAGCTTATTCTTTCATAGTTGATATGGGGCTGACTAAAAAGTCGGTAGTATCTTAAATCTTCTCCTTCCCGAAGGGAGGGGAATTGGAGATACTACCGACTTTTTAGTCAACCCTGACGACTCAGGTATTAACGCCTGATATTCCGGATGAAAAAAGACAAGATAAGATTATAAAAAGAACCATAAACCGTATTTCATGAGTAAACAAACTTCGGGGACGATTGACTTGCTTCCGGGATAATTGTGTGTAAGAGGTGCTGTGCCAAGAAGGCGAAAGGGGCTTCTTGGCTTCTTTTTTCAACATTTCTTTTTCCATTCTTGCATTTATGCGCTAAAATTTATAACTTTCCACTCGAAAAGGCGTTGAATGAAGAAAGGAGGATGGCTTATGAAGAAAGGATATATTTTGTGGTTGCTGATAAGCGTGATTAGCCTTCCGGTAGTTGCGCAGAATATCATTTATTCAAACTTGAAAGAGTTGATGGTTCAAGATGGCGATACCCTTGCAGTGTTGCGAGTAGAGAAGCGTTCCAGAAGCCAGATTCTATTGACAGGCGGGGCTGACTACCGGATAACGGCAGGCAATGATGAATCTATGTGCCGCCAGTTGAAGAAGCGTTGTTTTGCGGTGCGTACTTCTGAAGGAGACTTATTTATCAACTGTCGTAAGTTGCGTTATAAAAAGATGCGTTTCGGGGTGTGGTATGCTCCGGCTGTTCAGTTGGGCAAAAATATCTATTTCTGTGCGATGCCATTAGGGTCGGTAATCGGTGGGACATTTGCAGAAGAAGATGATGTGAAACTGGGCGGAAATGTGGGAGATGCTCTTGCTGCTTCAAGTCTGGTTACTAAACGGGTCTGCTATGAGCTGAACGGTGAGACCGGAAAGATTGATTTTGTAGGAAGAGAAAAGATGGCGCAACTGCTGGAAAAACATCCGGAATGGAAAAAAGCCTACCTTACAAAAGACAGTCAGGAAGCGAAGCATACCTTCAAGTATCTGCAAATGCTGTGTGGTGAGCAGCAGAAAGAATAAATAATACCTTTCTGATAATAAATCTACCAAAACCTTTGTCTTTTCTCTTCTTTTTTTCTATATTGCGAAGAGTTATAGAACTGTATTGCTTACAGTTTGTAATCCTTAATTCTGCTTATTATGAAGATAACTCTTGGCAACACGTTACCTCCCTACCCAGCTTTCATAGAAGGTATCCGGAGGGCCCCCGACCGTAGTTATATGCTTACGCCGGCGCAGACAGCTACGGCATTGAAGAATGCATTGCGCTATATCCCCTTGGAATTGCATGAGCAACTGGCACCTGAATTTATGGAAGAATTGCGTACCCGTGGGCGAATTTACGGATACCGCTTCCGCCCCGCAGGCGATCTGAAAGCCAGACCGATTGATGAATATCGTGGCAAATGTGTGGAAGGCAAAGCCTTTCAAGTAATGATTGACAACAATCTCTGTTTTGATATCGCGTTGTATCCCTATGAGCTTGTTACTTATGGTGAAACCGGACAAGTTTGTCAGAACTGGATGCAATACCTTCTGATCAAGCAATATCTCGAAGAACTTACTCCTGAGCAAACACTGGTCATTGAGTCCGGACATCCGTTGGGACTGTTTCGTTCCCGTCCCGATGCTCCCCGCGTTATTATTACCAACTCTATGATGATAGGCCAGTTCGACAATCAGCACGATTGGCACATTGCCGCACAAATGGGAGTTGCCAACTATGGGCAGATGACGGCGGGCGGCTGGATGTATATCGGTCCGCAGGGTATTGTTCATGGCACTTTCAACACATTACTCAACGCCGGGCGATTGAAACTCGGCATTCCGCAGGACAAAGATTTGCGTGGTCACCTCTTCGTATCTTCCGGTTTGGGAGGAATGAGCGGGGCACAGCCAAAGGCAGCCGAAATAGCCGGAGCAGCCTCTATTATAGCCGAAGTCGATAGCTCCCGTATCGAAACACGTTATCGGCAGGGATGGGTAGGCCATGTCACACAGGACCTGTCGGAAGCTTTCCGCCTGGCAAAAGAAGCGATGGAACGTCGGGAACCTTGCTCGATAGCCTATCATGGCAACGTCGTTGATTTGCTGGAATATGCGGAACGCGAGCAGATTCATATTGAACTTTTGTCCGATCAGACCTCTTGTCATGCCGTTTACGAAGGAGGCTACTGTCCCGTAGGCTTGACTTTCGAAGAGCGCACCCGCCTTCTTCATGAATCTCCTGATCAGTTCCGTCGTCTGGCAGACGCTTCTTTGCGCCGCCATTTTGAGGTAATCCGGAAACTGGTGGCATGCGGCACTTACTTCTTCGATTATGGCAACTCCTTTATGAAAGCGATTTATGATGCCGGAGTGAAAGAGATTTCCCGCAATGGAGTTGATGAGAAAGACGGATTTATATGGCCGAGTTATGTAGAAGATATCATGGGACCCCAACTCTTTGATTATGGCTATGGCCCCTTCCGATGGGTATGTCTGAGCGGTAGGCACGAAGATCTGATAAAAACGGACCGTGCCGCAATGGAGTGCATTGATGTCAATCGCCGGGGACAGGATCTGGATAATTATAACTGGATACGCGACGCCGAAAAGAACAGGCTGGTAGTAGGTACTCAGGCACGTATTCTCTATCAGGATGCCGTAGGAAGAATGAATATCGCCCTCCGTTTCAATGAAATGGTACGGCGGGGAGAAGTAGGACCGATCATGTTGGGCCGCGATCATCATGATGTGAGTGGAACCGATTCGCCTTTCCGTGAGACATCGAATATCAAAGACGGAAGTAATGTCATGGCTGATATGGCCGTGCAGTGTTTCGCCGGAAACTGCGCGCGTGGCATGAGCTTGGTAGCCCTGCATAATGGCGGCGGAGTCGGTATCGGAAAAGCGATTAATGGCGGCTTCGGCATGGTATGTGACGGCAGCGAACGGGTAGACGAGATACTTCGCTCGGCTATGCTTTGGGATGTGATGGGCGGAGTGGCCCGCCGTTCGTGGGCCCGCAATCCGCATGCAATGGAAACTAGTGACGCTTTCAATGAATCACATTCGGAAGGGTATCATATAACGATGCCTTATCTGGCTGATGACGAGCTGATTAAAAAGACAATAAAAGAAGCATTGTAATAGAAAGTAACGAAATAGAGAAATAAATATGAATTGGAGTAAGATCATCGAATGTGTCCCCAACTTTAGCGAGGGACGTGATTTGGAGAAAATAGACAAGATAGTAGCCCCTTTTCGTGGCAAATCCGGCGTGAAGCTGCTCGATTATAGCAATGATGAAGATCATAACCGTCTGGTAGTCACTTTGGTTGGCGAACCGGAAGCCTTGCGCGATGCAGTCATTGAAGCTATCGGCATTGCTGTCCGTCTGATAGACCTTAATCATCATAGCGGACAGCATCCCCGCATGGGAGCGGTGGATGTGGTTCCTTTCATTCCGATCAAGAATACGACGATGGAAGAAGCCGTCGCCCTGTCGAAAGAAGTGGCTTCCCGGGTGGCGGAACTATATAATCTCCCAGTCTTTCTGTATGAAAAGTCCGCCACAGCTCCGCATCGGGAAAATCTGGCCTCCGTCCGTAAGGGAGAATTTGAAGGAATGGCGGAGAAAATCAGACTTCCCGAATGGCAGCCCGACTTCGGTCCTGCCGAGCGTCATCCCACTGCCGGAACGGTAGCTATCGGTGCCCGAATGCCGCTAGTCGCTTATAACATCAATCTGAGTACCAATAATCTTGAAATAGCCACGAAGATAGCAAAGAATATCCGGCATATCAACGGCGGTCTCCGCTACGTCAAAGCAATGGGGGTGGAACTGAAAGAACGGAATATCACCCAAGTATCCATTAATATGACCGATTACACCCGCACCGCCCTTTACCGTGCTTTCGAATTGGTGCGTATTGAGGCCCGCCGCTATGGAGTGGCGATTGTTGGAAGTGAGATCATTGGTCTGGTGCCGATGGAAGCGCTGATAGATACGGCCTCCTATTATTTAGGACTGGAGAATTTCTCCATGCAGCAGGTGTTGGAAGCGCGTATCATGGAATAGCACCCGGAGTATTAAAATAATGTGCGTCCGATATAAAGCTGCGGAAACTTATATCGAATTATGATTGAACTAATAAGAACCGAATAATAAAAGATCAATGAGTGAAAACCTGATTATATTCAATGCCCGTATTGTCACTCCGACAGGAACCTCCGCCCGTAAAGGTGCGGAAATGGGACAACTCCGTATCATAGAAAACGGAACGGTAGAAGTGACCAAAGGCATCATCACTTACGTCGGCGAGAGTCGTGGCGAAGATCGTGACGGCTACTACCAGCATTACTGGCATTACAACGCCCGGGGACATTGCCTGCTTCCGGGCTTTGTCGATTCGCATACCCATTTTGTTTTTGGCGGAGAACGTTCCGAAGAATTTTCATGGCGGCTGAAAGGCGAAAGCTATATGTCCATCATGGAACGTGGCGGAGGGATAGCCAGTACCGTAAAAGCTACCCGGCAAATGAATTTCCTGAAACTTCGCTCGGCAGCCGAAGGCTTTCTGAAGAAGATGAGTGCTATGGGAGTCACCACGGTAGAAGGTAAAAGCGGTTATGGACTCGATCGGGAAACAGAGCTGCTGCAACTGAAAATAATGCGCAGCCTGAACAATGACGAGCACAAACGTATCGACATTGTATCCACTTTCTTAGGAGCCCACGCCCTTCCCGAAGAGTATAAAGGAAGAGGAGACGAATACATCGACTTTCTGATTCGTGAAATGCTCCCCGTTATCCGCGAGAACGAACTTGCCGAATGTTGTGATGTCTTTTGCGAACAAGGAGTTTTCTCTGTCGAACAGTCCCGCCGCCTCCTTCAGGCAGCCAAAGAACAAGGCTTCCTGTTAAAGCTCCATGCCGATGAAATCGTTTCCTTTGGTGGCGCTGAGCTGGCTGCCGAACTGGGCGCTTTGTCTGCCGATCATCTGCTTCAGGCTTCCGATGCCGGAATCCGTGCAATGGCCGACGCAGGAGTAGTAGCTACCCTGCTGCCTCTGACGGCTTTCGCACTGAAAGAACCTTATGCACGCGGTCGTGAAATGATTGATGCCGGCTGTGCCGTGGCACTTGCCACAGACTTGAATCCGGGAAGCTGTTTCTCCGGTTCCATCCCGTTGACCATTGCTTTGGCGTGTATTTACATGAAACTTAGCATCGAAGAAACCATCACTGCCCTTACACTGAACGGAGCTGCTGCCCTTCATCGGGCAGACCGGATCGGAAGCATCGAAGTAGGCAAGCAAGGTGACTTTGTCATACTGAATTCGGACAATTATCACATTCTGCCATACTACGTAGGCATGAACTGTGTCATCATGACTATTAAAGGCGGTATGCTATACCCCGTCAATTGATAACTAAAAGCATAAAATACCATGTTAGCAGATTTAACCGTAAAAGATTTCTTAGATAAGGTAGCCGGCAATGATCCGGTACCCGGCGGTGGCAGTATTGCCGCTTTAGGTGGAGCGCTGGCTTCCGCTTTGGCCACGATGGTGACAGGACTCACCATCGGCAAGAAAGGATATGAAGCCAGCGAAGAAGTAATGCAGCACGCACAGACGCTTACCACCCGATTCCAAAAAGAATTCATCGCCTTGATTGATAAAGACTCCGAAGCCTATGATGAAGTTTTTGCCTGTTTTAAACTTCCCAAAGCTACCGATGAAGAAAAAGCTGTCCGTAGCGCTGCCATTCAGGAAGCCACCAGGCATGCCGCCCTCATTCCGATGGAAGTTGCCCGAAAAGCACTTGAAGTGATGCCCGTCATAGCAGACATCGCCCGTCTGGGAAACCGGAACGCTATTACAGACGCCTGTGTAGCCATGATGGCAGCACGATCCGCCGTATTGGGGGCATTGCTGAATGTCCGCATTAATCTGGGGGTACTTAAAGACAAAGAATTTGTCCAGGGCTTGCAAGCCGAAGCGGACCGGATGGAGCAAACCGCTTGCCGGAAAGAGAAAGAATTACTGGATGCCGTCAACCAAGACTTACGCGTATGAGCAAGAATGTGTATCAAATAGGTTCCGGAGAACTGACCTTCGAAATCATCGAACGGATCATCAACGAGAATCTGAAGCTGGAACTGGCTCCCGAAGCCAAGCTCCGCATTCAGAAATGCCGTGATTATCTAGACCATAAAATAGCTTCTTCCGAAGAACCTCTTTATGGCATCACCACTGGCTTCGGCTCATTATGCACTAAAAATATTTCTTCCGGCGAATTGGGAACCTTGCAGGAAAACCTGATAAAGAGCCATGCCTGCAGTGTAGGCGAAGAAATCCGTCCTGTCATCATCAAACTGATGATGTTACTCAAAGCCCACGCTCTCTCGTTGGGACATAGCGGCGTGCAACTAATCACCGTACAGCGTATCCTCGACTTTTTCAATAACGACGTACTGCCCATCGTCTATGATCGCGGTTCCTTGGGAGCTTCCGGCGATCTCGCCCCATTAGCCAATCTGTTCCTTCCTTTGATCGGTGTGGGCGACGTCAACTATAAAGGAAAGAAATGCGAAGCAATCAGCGTGCTCGACGAATTTGGCTGGGAACCCGTCCGGCTCATGAGCAAGGAAGGGCTTGCACTGCTCAACGGTACCCAGTTCATGAGTGCCAACGGTGTATTTGCCATTCTCAAAGCCTTCCGCCTTTCCAAGAAAGCCGACCTGATAGCTGCTCTTTCTCTTGAAGCCTTCGACGGACGCATCGACCCGTTTATGGATTGCATCCAGCAGATACGCCCTCATCCCGGACAGATCGAGACAGGAGAGGCTTTCCGTAAACTGCTGGCAGGCAGCGAACTGATCGAACGTCCCAAGGCGCACGTACAGGATCCTTACTCTTTCCGTTGCATCCCGCAAGTGCATGGTGCTACGAAAGACGCTATCCGCTATGTTTCCTCCGTACTGCTGACCGAAATCAATTCCGTCACGGACAATCCAACGATCTTCCCTGACGAAGACAGAATCATTTCCGGTGGAAATTTCCACGGTCAGCCGTTGGCTATCTCCTATGACTTTCTCGCCATTGCCTTGGCAGAACTGGGAAACATTTCCGAACGCCGTGTCTCTCAATTGATTATGGGACTTCGCGAACTTCCGGAGTTTTTGGTAGCCAATCCGGGACTGAATTCCGGCTTTATGATTCCCCAATATGCTGCTGCGTCTATGGTCAGCCAGAACAAAATGTACTGTTATGCCGCATCGAGCGATTCCATCGTTTCGTCCAACGGGCAGGAAGATCATGTAAGTATGGGAGCCAATGCCGCAACCAAACTTTATAAAGTGATGGACAACCTTGAACCTGTCTCTTATACACATCTCCGAGCCCACGAGACACTCGCGAATCTCGTATGCC
>ERZ1026990.605-NODE-605-length-13493-cov-8.747433_pt1 | contig 13493 bp, 10 predicted proteins | sample MGYA00519557_ERZ1026990 | MGnify/ENA primary metagenome ERZ1026990 (study PRJEB26926, sample SAMN06164797) | human gut metagenome | biome: ENVO:00009003; feature: ENVO:2100002; material: ENVO:00002003 | host: Homo sapiens | place: USA | collected 2012 ... | reverse complement strand
AAACGGCAAGCGTGTTCCGTCTTTGGGCGGAAGTAAAATCCAGCCTGCTTTCCACGTTGCGTGCTTCCACCTCCCCTGCAGTGGAACGGTATTCCTGTATACTGCTCCTGAAGCTGCCGATGTCGTTCACAAGATCGAATATCGTCTCATACCCGTATTTGCCTGCCACCGCGTCCAGGCTGGAACTGTTGTCCCTCAATATTGTCCCGCCATAAGCTGTCTCACGGTTTAGTGCGGCGAAAATTCCGTCCGGCGTGTTGTCAAAACCGCCGCCCTCCAGAATCCTTCCGTCAGTGGCCCGCACGATATCCAGAATCACATTCTCCGCCGTGTTTTTAAACTCCCCGGGATTGCTTCCCCGCGCAAACCCCTCCATGGCCTGCATGGCGTGTTGTATCTCATGGGCCAGGACAGACCTCACATCATCAGCCCGGGAGATGTTTATCACGATTCTGTTGTCCGAATGGAGGTAGGCCCCGCAATAGTCGGCCGACGGCAGGTCCACAAATTCCATCCGGGTCCGTTTCATTTCAGGATAGGCCTGGAACAGTTCATCGTCCTTCACATAGTCATCAAGATAGATCCGTTCACGCAGCGCGTCCTGTTCCTCCAGTCCGGCTGCCAGCTCCGTCAGTTCCTCAAAACGTTTCCACTCCGCTTCAGAGAGTGCTTCGCCCTCTATCTGCCGGTCAAGAAGATTTTCAAGCTCCCCATGCCAGGACTGTTTTTCCAGCAGGCGTGAATAACCCAGATCTCCGGCCGGATGGTATTCGAAATCCGCCGTCTCATAACGCCACTTGCTGTCAGCCCCGCGTTCCCAGCCTGTCGCCGCCTTTATTGTTCCGGCATCCTTGCCGGACTTTTCCATTTCGCGGGCGACGGCGAGGTTCTCCAGCCGCAGGGAGGCCCCTTCAGACCGGTCAAGTCTGGAGGCCCCTTTCTCTCCGATGAAGCGGAAGCGCTCATGTGCGGTTATCTTCAGGTCGGCCTCGCTGAAAATGACATAGTTCCGCGCGCCGTCGGCCCGGCCGCCGGTTGAACACTCCGCCGGATAGTCAATCCCGGTAAAACCCGCCCGCGAAAGAAACCCGCTGGCAAGCCGCTGTGAATCGATATCCCGGTCCGGATTCATGAACATATAGTCCAGAAAGCCGTAGAACTCTTTCCCGCTGTTCCATACATGCGACCTGCCGCTCCAGAACTCCGCCGTGGCTTCCGGAAAGAAGAAACGTTCCTTGCGGAGCTGCAGGAATATCTTTCCCTGCTGCTCCGCGGATACCGGCCTGTCCCAGTACAGATAGTTCATCCCGTTGTCTTCCGGAATTTCCACCGTATAGAGGTGTCGCGGCGGCTCAATGCGTATCCTGCCCGCATCTATGTCGGAAAGCAGCTCCTGCTTCTGCCGCTCGAATGCCTTCCTCCGTCCGCTGTGTGCGCTTGCGGTACGCCCGTCCATATACACGGAGGAAATGTTCCGTTTCAAACTGTCCACATCGGTGGAAGAAAGGAGCTGGCGTTTCCATATCCTCCATACGTCATCAAAATAATATTCGTTGTCAAGCACCGGGGATAAAGGCTCCCCGTCATAGGTGATGTGGTTTCCCCGCTTTATACCGGTGGCCGCATATTTGCGGGCGATTCCTTCCACTTCCGTCACGTATGTCCCCCATCCGTAGGCCTGCGCCCCTTCACCGGTTCCGGTAAAGGCATGGTCGAAATGCCCGAAGGAGGCCGGACTGCCGTGATAGACCTGACGGAAGCGGATGTCGTCATTTGATATGGAAAACGCGCCCGTGTTTTCATAAGCGTCCTTCAACTGTCCGGGAGACATCACGGCGATGTATTTCACTCCCTCGTCGTAACCGACAAGCCCGTCATAGCCCGCCTCCCTGACTTTGGACAAAAACTCCGGGGTTTCCGTCAGCATCCAGCAGTTCCTTTCGCTTGATGCCAGCTCCAGCGCTTTCTCCGGGGATACCGTATCTCCTTTTCCTCCATAAAAAGACAGGACAGGTATCTCGTTGCCCAATGACTGCAGGATTTTTTTTACGGCCTGCCCGTCTTTCGGGTCAAAAGGGTTTCTTGAATTTACATACAGGTCATACACGTATCCTTCTTCCGTCCATTGTTCATTGCCATATTTGTCATCAGGAATGCTCATTGCACGCGTCTCTGCAATATCTCTTGCCTTTTCCGCATCAACGGAAGTGAAAATCATGCCGGAATATTCACCGCCCTTGAATGTGTGGAACGGAGCCTTTTGGGGTATATAAGTGACCCCGTCCCTCTGCCATCCCCTCTCGGGAGTAATCTGGTCTCTGCACAACGGTGTTCCATGGTGGACAACCAGAGGCTCGCCATTGTCATCGACAATCCTTGAAGCTGTCTCCGGTGCATTTTCCCAGTCTCCAAACCAGTTCTTGAATGCCTTGGTGCGCACTTGAACCCACTGTCTCTCATTCAGGGACGTCGGACTGCCGTTCGGAGCTTTCATGTATATGCCGTCTGCCTTGCCGCGCGCGACAAGTTCCAGTTCTTCGTCCGTGAAATGTTTATCGGAAGTATGTGTCATTGTCTGCCGGCTTAATATGATACCTTGTCCATAAAGAGTTTTATCAGCAAAAAACTTGTTTACTTATTTACATTTCTACAATTTAAAGTAAATAAGTAAACAAGTGATATATGTAGAATGCAAATGTTACTTACATTTCCGCATTGGCCTGCCGGCCTGCCTGGTTTATGGCGCCTGCCGCCTTCAGCGCATATCCTGCGGGTGTTCTGGCAAGCATCAGTGCGCTTCCTTTTCCTGCGGCCTTGGATGCGCCGGAAACAAGGGGCGGATGTACGGCCTTCCCCTTCATCAGGGAATGCCATTCCCCGGCTTTCATGTTTTCCACGGCCACCCTTTCCTTGCGCAGTTCCTTGACAATCTTCCCCACATTGCATTCCTTCCTTTCCGGAACGGCTGCCGAGTTGAACTTTTCATAAGCCTTGACAAGTTTCTTCTCCCTGTTTTTCCCGGCAGCTGAGACCTCGCTTTCCCGTTCCGCGGGGTTGTCCGAGTACTGCGCCTCGTAAGTGGCCTGGAAGTACTCCCTGTTTATTTCCCTGATCTCGCTATCCAGTTTCTCCACCGCCTCTCTGACCTGCTTTGCCGAAGGTTTCTTTGCCACGCCCTCCAGCGCTTTCTTTCCGGAGGCTCCGGAGGTTTCGGATGTCCGGGCCGCTGCCGCCTCCTTGCCGGCGGCATTTTCCAGTCTGAGGCCGTACATTTCCATCGCCAGTCTTTTGATCTCTTCTGTAGGCGAACTGATAAACGGTGCCGCATCCCGGTCTGCGTTCAGAACGACAGACTGCACCTTTTCCGTAGGGTTTTCTATATACCGGATATTCATCGGATCGTTTCTGACAGCCGCCAGTTGTACAGCCTCGGACGGGGCGGACACGTATCTGATGTTCTCTCCCTTGGCCTGCACCGCCGCCAGCCGCACGCTTTCCTCAGGCTGCCTGATCTGCCGGAAGATATCCGGACTCCTCTGGACGGCCATATGCTGCACCTTCTCCGTCGGTTCCGCTATATGACGGATGCATTCCGGATTTTTCTGTACGGCTGCCAGCTGTACTTTTTCTGTCGGCTCCCTGATTGCCGAGAGATACCGGGGATCTTTCAGGACGGCCGTCAGCTGTACCTTTTCTGCGGGCTTCTGCAGCAGGAAGATGCATTCCGGTCTCTTCTCGACGGCTTTCAGCTGTACTTTTTCCGTAGGGTTTGGGATGAAACCGATATAGGAAGGCCTGTTGCCTATGACCGCCAGCTGCACCCTCTCACTTGGCGAAGTGATGAAATGGATGTTGTGCGGTGCGTTTCTGACAGCTGCCAGCTGTACCTTTTCCGTCGGTCTCTCAATAAAGCAGATGACACTTTTGTCCCTTCTGACCGCGGCCATCTGGACACGGGCGGAAGGGTTGGCGATCATGCTGATGGCGCGGGGATTGCTCAATACCGCCCTCATGTCCTTGTCGAACAGCGCGGCAAGGTGTTCCAGGATTGTAGGCATGGCTTTCAATGTTTAAAGGATTTGACTTCATCAAAAAACTCCTTTACGGCTTCCGTATCCGGTTCTCCGAGTTTCCTGTTCCCCTTCATCCGGAATACCAGCCGCCGGGCTGCGGCCAGAATACCGGCTGTGGGCGGCAGGTCCGCCTTGAACATCCCTTCCACGGCCGTGAAGCAAGCCAGAGGGGATGGGGCCTGCATGAGAAGGACACTTTCAGGAGAGGCAATTACGGCGGAAAGCTGTACTTTTTCCGTAGTGTTGGTGAACAGCCGGACAAGTTCCGGCTTTTTCTGTACGGCGGCAATCTGCACTTTTTCTGTCGGCTCTTTGATCCTTTGGATTGCGTCCGGATTGTCCAGAACTGCTGCAAGTTGTGCACGTTCCGGCAACGGGTTGTTTTCATTTGGCATGGTAGTTTCTTTTTTATGTTATATTTCAGGGACAATGATAGAAGGATGCAGTGCAATCATATTGCACTTAACAAAAATTAAACGGATATCCGGGACTCACATCCGGGATATCCGCAAGTGGAATTCAAGGTGGTGTGGCCGCTTCAGTCATTTCCTTGTACAGCATGATGTCCGTATAGGACGAACTGTAGTTCATTCTGGCCGTAAGGGTGGACATGCCGGCCCCCTTGAAAGGATTGCCGGTTTCCGGATGTTCCTCCATCCACCGACAGAAATCCAGTATGGGGGATTTGCCGGAAGTGAAATAGACGAAAGGGTGTCCTTTCAGTACCAGCAGGACATCCAGATAGTCCGTAAGTTTCCAGTCCATCCTGTATGTGCTGATGTCCGTCGCCATGTAGGGGGGATCTATCAGAAAGACCACATCCGGGGAGTCCCTGTACTTGTCCACCAGCTCCCTGTAGTCACAGCATACCACCTCGAGCCCGTCAAGATAGCCCTCGCAGCTGTAGTCGCTCAGGCGCATATTGTTGTAGAAGTTCAGTTTTCCGAGCTCCCCGATGTTCCTGGCATATTTGCCGGAGAACAGCAGGGAGGACGAGATGGTGAGATAGTCCACGAAGCCGGTGCTTTCCTCCCGGCGGATACGTTCCAGGAAGATGCCGTGCATCTCCCTGGAAAGCATCCTGTGGCGGGGGATTCCTTCCGAGAGGCGGCGGAGGTCGGAAAGCAGGGCGTTCGTCCGGCTGATGTTCTCCAGACGCTCGCGGTAGTTGTCGTGGTCATTGTAGATTACGGTTGCATCGGGTCTTTCCCGCTTGGTGATGTGCGAGAGCAGTCCGGAACCGCCGAACAGGTCGACGAACACCGTCCTGTCACTGAAACGCTTCAAGACTTTTCTGAACTCCGATGCGAACATGCGTTTCTGGCCCACAAAAGGAAGCGGGGCCTGGCTGTAATAGCACTTTTTCATTGCTGTAGTCATTCTGTCGTGTAATTGAGTGTTTAAGTTTCGGATGCAAAGTTCATCTCTTCCCCCCAGGAAAGCAAAAGTTCCGCTCTTTTCATACTGCATGAAACGTACATTCCTTTTTGAACCGCCCGAGAATCTCATACACCTTTCTTTCGGAAACGCCATGTCTGGCCGAGAGGAAGGCCACACAATACGTCACCTTGTCACCTTTGCGGCGCATTTGCTCGTACTCCTTGTACAGGTCGATATATTTATAGTCGTCCGGCTTGTAACCTGTCCCGGCCAGACGCTCCAGAAGCTCCCTATTAAAATTTAGAATCTCAAACAGTGTCATAGCAAATATTTTTCTATCTTTGCAGAGCCAATCATTTATTAAACACAAAAAAACGAAGCCACGACAGAGGGTATTTGCCCCCGGTCGCGTGGCTTCGCTCGTGTAGTTAATAAGTGATTGGCGTTACTTTTTAACAGGCCGGGGGCTTTTTTACTTTACTTTCCGTACAAAAATCCCCGCAGTTCTTTTTTATTATGTGCGTATGTGACAGGCTCCGGGCCTTTAAGGCTGCAAGATATACCACAAGGCTGCAAATTCGTTGCAGCATGACTTTTATTTTCAGAAAAACACGTTTGCTCTCGAGAATGATTTACTTGTTTATATATTAAAGTAAATAAGTAATATATATGATTATGTGTATTTATATATTTAAGTATTACAGTGTGAAATATATTTAAAGTACAATACTTACAAAGTAAATATATAGAGAAATATTTGGTAAACATTTCAAAAATGCGTATCTTTACAGCGTAATAATCAAGGAGATAGGTAAATCATGAAAACAATTACGACAGCATGCGTAAACCATAAGGGCGGTGTGGCAAAGACCACTTCGCTGCTGAATCTGGCGGCCGGAATCGCACGGCTGCACGGAAAGAAGGTATGTATCATAGATGCGGACCCGCAGGCGAACACGACGATGGCGGCGTTCGGAGAGGAAATGGCAAGTCTTCCCCAGGATGTCATGCTTGAGAGTGTATTGCAGGAAGTCATGCAGGACAGGCCTCTGGAGCTGAAGCCTCTCACGTGGCTGGACAGGGTGGATGTGCTACCGGCATCCTTGGACCTGGCGGCCACGGAAGTGATCATGAACACCACCCCCGGGAGGGAATTTCTTTTCAGGGAAATAATAAGAGGCCTGGAAAAGAAGTATGACCATATTCTGATAGACTGTCCTCCCTCATTGGGCATCATCACACAGAACGCGCTTATGGCGAGTGATTTTGTGATCATACCCACGGACGGGAACTATTTCGCCATGAAAGGAATCGAGAAGATACATTATATCATCGGCCTGCTCAGAAGGAAGCTGGGCGCACAGGTACGCATACTCGGTTACTTCATGACAAAATACAATGCGGGAAGAAAGCTGGACGTGGACATCAGGGAGAGCCTGATAGAGACATTGGGGGAGAGCGTGTTCGAGACAACCATACGGAACAATGTGGCGCTGGGAGAGGCGCAGTACAATGCACGGAGCATTTTCGATTATGCACCCTCGTCAAACGGGGCAAGGGATTACCGGAGTCTGACCGAGGAATTCCTTAAAAGAATCAGGAAAATGAACAAATAATAAAGGAGAAGGAATATGAAAGAATTCAAGTCGAAAGGGATTTCCCTGGAAAATATGGTGGGGGCAGAACCTATGAAAGAAAAAAAAGTGGCGGGGACACCGGGGAAGGCGTATAACCAGACCATTGTCCTGACCGAGGATCTGGTATGGGAACTGAGGACATTTGCCGCGGACCACCGTTACAGGGGAGTCAAGACGGTGATAGAAGCGATGATAGGCTGCTTTCTCAGGGAGGACGGGACACTGGACCGCGACAGGCTGGAACAGTTCTGGAAAGAATATGTAAAGAAGTAAAGTTCTATATTACTTGTTAGGTAACGATTCTTTTTAAGTAAGATACTTATAAACTGAAAAAGTAATACAATGAAAATTTTAGGGTATATATTGTTGGCCTCACTCACATGTGCATTATCCGCATGTGAAAAGGATGAGATTCTGCCGGAACCTGAACCTCCGGTTGTCACCCCGGGGGATGACGACGGACCGGAAGGGGATGATCCGGGAAAGGATGAGGAAGAAAAGATACAGCTCGGAATAACCGCGTCGTTGCAGGCGATGCAACAGACAAGGGGAATCATAGAGGCGTTTCTGCCGGGACATGAGATGGGGGTGTTCATCAGCGCTGCCGGCGCCGAGTCTCCATATGTACATAATGTGCCTTATGCCTTTGACGGCAAAAAATGGAATGCCGGCGGGGACGCTCCGGTGGAGGACGACGCGGAGGTGGCCGCTTATCTGCCGTACAACGGACAGACGGCAGGGGACAGGCTCATCCCCTTTGAACTGGCGGACCAGCACGACATCCTGTATGGAAGGGCATCGGTCACCAGGGACATTCCGACAGCGGATATTGAGATGAGACATGCCATGAGCCTGGTACGCATCAAAATTCTGAAAAATGAATATATGGGAGAAGGCATTGTTTCAAACATAAGGTTTGACAATGTGATCACAAGGATGACGCTTGACATCAGGCGGGAAACCAACTCCCCCCTGATATTCGATTTCTCAAGCAGGGGAAGTCTGCAGGCGGGCGGCAACTATCATCTGAACGATGCAGATCCGGTGGTGGTGGAGACAATCCTCCCCCCTGTCTACGGTTATGACCAGAAAGCGGCGGTCAGTTTTACCATTGACGGGAAGGAATATGCCTATGAGTTCCACAGGGACCATGAATGGGAGGCGGGAATGAAATACACCTATACACTGAAGATGACGGGAAACTACAACTCCCCGGTCAACATGGAGCAGGCGGACATCGATGTGGAGTACTGGAGCCGGTATGGCAAGACGGACCAGATTATACTCAACCCGAATCCGGACGACTATCCTTTCAAGGTATGGCCCAATTATACCGAATACGGCTATGACTGCTATCAGAATGAAGGCAAGGTGTTCGGAACCTTTTACAATCCCTATTGCGATAACGGCGAGGGAGAGTTACGGTTTGTATTTATGAGGCCGGGTACGAATGAGATTGTGGAGCAGTTCCAGCCGATAGACATCAAGACGAATGGGGCATGGGATGGAAAACGTATCCAGTGCTATGTGACTTCCGCTCCAGGTACATACCAGCTTGTGCCGTTATTCCGCAAGAAAGGAGAAACGATGTGGTGCAGGGCAGTGGGATATTCCTATGGCAGTACGGACGAGGAATGGTTGTATGAGGTGAAAGCGCCTGCATCGGACGACTTGCCGGCATTGCGCATGATGGAAGTGGAAGGACAGGGATATACCTCTATTCTTGCATATCCGGTTCCTGATGATGATCCGTGGAATCTGGTATATACTTTATCCAACCGGGGAGAAAAGGCGCTGAGAGGCGAAATAAAAGCGGTCTGGGAACGTGAGTTCAAGCTGAAGTCCAATTCATATAGACCAAGTATAAAAAGACAGGGTGCGGTAAACGATGAGGAATGGAGAGATGAAATCGGTAAGGTTTCTGTGGACATTCCGGCAGGAACACGTTTCTGGAAGGGTATTATGAGTTGTACATTTCCAGTTAAAAGATTGGATCCACAATACGGAGGAGTTGGATATGCAGGAGCAATCGTACATTTGTATTGGAGAGCTGAAAATTCTGATGAATGGGTATTGCTCCGATGTGATGCGGATTATCTGTTCAACTGTAATTATACAGGAGGCTATATCTGGGATGAAACAACTAATTATTTACATATTGTTCCACAGAGTTGGATGTAATAAAAAATAAGATGAGTATTTTTACAGACAATCAGTTGCGAAAAGCAGAGCAGATACTTCAATCTCCGCTTTCAAAATTATCGGATTTGACTTCTTCCGATATCCGGAATCTGGCAGTTGTATGGTCTATTATTCAGGAAAGATTGAAGGAAATACATACACATACGTCGAAACAGAGGCTTTGCTGAAGGACGGCATAACATCAGAAAAGCAGTACGAGAATGCCAAAATGCTGAAAAACTTGCATAATCTTTTTGTTTCTGAAATGGAGTATATCCATAAAGGGAAGAATACTGAGATAATAGATGAGCGTACTCTGCTCCGGCTAGATTCCGGGCTGTCTTCCGGCCTGGTTTCCGATGAGGAAGCCGGCCAGTTCCGCACACGTCCGGTAAGAATATCCGGAATTGATTATGTACCTCCTCGGGATGTATATGAGATACGTTTCAAGCTAAGCGAGGTGCTTTACCGGCAGACGGAGCTGGAGAATCCCCTTGAACGCAGTGTATCTTCATTGCAATATTGCACGAATACAGCCTTCATTGACTGCAACAAACGTATGGCACGCCTTGTGGAAAGTATCGTCATGGTGAATGCCGGACTCATACCGGTCTACTCATCGAAGGATGCCGATATTTTGAATTACCGCAAAGGGCTAATCAGTTTCTATGAAAACGAAACATACAGTCTGTATACAGATTATTTTCTGGACAGGCAGATGGCCCGGATAAAGGAATTGACAACGGATACCGGAATAGAAATGTAATTCATTAAAATGACATAAGATGAATTTAAGGTGGAGAAGTCCCGCTGCAGTGATGCACCGGGGCTTCATTTCAAAGAAAGCATTATTTTTATTCGTTTTTGATTAAAAGTTAATTCAGGTAACAAAGATAGCGAAATATAAGCGAATAATCCCAACAGTACTATTACAGCAAATTTTGAATCTCCGCTCTCCATCTCGGATTATGTGCTCACGGGAAATAATGGTGTTATACTTTCCGGGGGTGAAAGTTATGTGATCGGTACCTCTGATTGGTATTCGGTAGCTTACGGAAACGGCAAATATGTTGCGGTTGGAGCATCCAAAGGCAATAATGGGGCTTAAGCGGGTATGTTACCAGTTCGGCAGACGAGTACTCCTAAAAGATTGGTTGTCCCCGAAAACGGCTTTGCTACAAACTGCAAGACAATCATATATGCGAGCGGTAAGTTTGTAGCAGCCGGACTAAGGAACGTTGACGATTTCGACCCCTATTCATCCATTGCTATATCAAATGACGGGGATAACTGGTCATTTGCCCCTAAATTTAGCAGCACCAGTTATTTCAACACGTATTATGGTGTAGCCCATGGCAATTGTAAATACGTCGCTGTGGGGAGTTACAGCAACCAGCAATTGATATCGGCCGTCTCAACTGATGCGGTTTCATGGAGCGGTTATGATGTGGCGGGTCTCGGAATCGGTATATTGAAAGGTGTAATTTTTGCGCAGGATGCTTTCTGGGCATTCAAGAATGGCACGGTGTATAGGTTGGTAGATGGAATCACATGGACATCACGTTCCACGGGAGGACTGAGAACATGCAATTCTATGGCTTTTGGAAACGGAGTATTTGTCGTTGTCGGAGATGATGGATATATCTCCACATCCACAAATGGAACAATCTGGGGAACTGCTTTCATGACCGGAACGAGCAAATGGAAGTCTGTCACATATTCAGATGGAAAATTCGTTGTGGTCGGGGAAGACGGATATATTTCATCCTCTAATGACGGCATGTCTTGGAGCGACCCCATTCCGATAAGGGACAATTCGGGTAATAAAGTCAAGACAACCTTCAACTCCATTCTTAGACTGGCTGATTAAAATTTTCTTTTTCAAGGCAAGCCAATACGACAACAGGTACAGGAAAACTTCCAGTACCTGTTTTTTTTGCCCGTTTTTAGCCCCATGCAGAGCAAAACGACTATGGAATTTAACCCCTCATCTCACAATCGGAAGATCGTAGAACGAATTTATGACCTGTTGGGATGTTTTTGTTGGAAACACGATGAAAAGGACTATTTTTGTTTCTAAAAATGGATTCATTAAATATTCTGGGCGGCCGGCTGCGTGATTGTATAAAAAGCCACCTTCTCCAATTCGGGAAGGGTGATATTAAGGGAAACGTATATATACTATTGGGAGGAGATGAATTCACCCTCTCGATATCCGACTTGTGTGAGGGGAACGGAGAACTTCCCCGGAAAGAAAAATATCTGGGAGGGTACTATGACAAGGTCAAGGCGATGCTGCCTGAAGGGGAACCTGACAAGCACTATGTCACCTTTGTCGATTTTTTCTCTGACATATGTATGGATACCTGCATCAGAGAGTCCACCCGCAAGAACTATTTCCGGACATTGGACACTTTGGGAGAATATGCTCCGGAGGCGGCTTTCTGTGATATAGACAAGACATTCGTATGCGGGTACGAGCGCTTTCTTTGTTCCATGGGAATGAAAGCCAACACAATTGTTAAGCATATGAAACATCTGAAAAAGGCACCCCGCCAGGCTTGCCTGAAAGGATATGTCAAACATTCCATAGAGGAATTGTTCAGCCTTTGCAATGTAAAACCGGAGAAAACTTTCAGGGAAAGCCTGACGACCAAGGAACTGGTTGTGCTTTATCAATTTTTGGAGAACAATTTCGATACGATGGAAGAAAAGGAACGGGAGATTCTTTCCGGCCTTCTGTTCTCGTGTCTGACAGGTCTGCGCTACTCTGACATTTGTTCGGTGGAATATTCGAATATCAAACGGATCAGAAACAAGCGCTGGCTTTTTCTTACCATGAAGAAAACCTCCCAGAAGGTTTTTATTCCCATCGAGCAGATGTTTTCCGGAAAAGCACTCGGTATTATAAAATTATTCCACAGAACGAGGGGAAAACTCTTTCATATGCCTTCCAATGCAATATGCAACCGGGTTATAAAACGTGTTTACAAGAAATTTTTTCGCAGCCGGAAAAACATTTCCTTTCACCTCGCGAAACATAGTAAAAATTATATCTAATTGATAAACAGTTATTTATAATATACCATTCTATTTATAGGTAACGATTTAGAAACGAGCGAATTACTATATTCAGTTTTCTTTTGCATTAATCAAAGAACGATTTTAACGCTGCAAATATACATTTAGCCAGCGATAAAAGCAAGTGTTTTCTGTCACATAAATATCTCAAACCAGCTATATAGACAAAGAAGGTCTGATTTCACGTCTCTCCTATCCAATGAGCAAAGCACTTTCTTTCCGGCTAAAAGCGACATTACATTCCCCTTTTTATATTTAGTTATCACAAGATTCTTATTCTCTGAAATGCAATATTTTGCGTAAACAAACAAGTTGTTGTATCTGATAATTTTGCATTCTGTATAATTTAAAATCAGAGAGTTTATGGCTACAGTAAAAATTAAATTCAGACCTTCTTCTGTGGATGGCAGAGAGGGTACGGTTTATTATCAAGTGATTCACGGACGTGTGGCAAGGCAGATCAACACTTCCTACAAGCTGTTTCCTGCCGAGTGGAGCAAACGGTATTCCCGGATTGTCATCACGCCATCCAATGAGGACAGACGACAATATCTATTGCTATTGGATAAACGAATAGCGGAAGATACCGACCGGCTGGAGAATATCATCACTGCCTTGGAACGGAAGGAAGGTGCTTTCACTGCCACTGACGTAACCTCCGCCTTTCACAGTGAGCATTGCGGACTTTTCTTTCTCGCTTTTATGCGGGAGGTTATAAACGGCCTGAAACGTTTGGGAAAGGTACGTACCGTTGAGACCTATACGTCCACGCTCAACAGTTTTATACGGTTCATGGATGGGAAGGACATACCGCTAGGAGATACGGATTCCGACCTGATGACCGCATACGAGACATGGCTGAAGTCTAAAGACATCTCCATGAACACAATATCCTTTTACATGCGTATTTTACGTGCCACCTATAACCGTGCCGTGGAGAAAGGACTCGTCACCCAGCGCTTCCCCTTCAAACATGTCTATACGGGAGTCGAGAGGACAATGAAACGGGCCGTCCCCCTGCGTGTGATAAAACAGCTCATAACATTGGACCTGTCACTTCATCCGGCCAAGAGGTTTGCAAGGGATATGCTGCTTCTCAGTTTTTACACAAGGGGGATGTCCATGATCGATATGGTGTTCC
>ERZ1026990.573-NODE-573-length-14010-cov-5.069509_pt1 | contig 14010 bp, 9 predicted proteins | sample MGYA00519557_ERZ1026990 | MGnify/ENA primary metagenome ERZ1026990 (study PRJEB26926, sample SAMN06164797) | human gut metagenome | biome: ENVO:00009003; feature: ENVO:2100002; material: ENVO:00002003 | host: Homo sapiens | place: USA | collected 2012 ... | reverse complement strand
GAGATTAGCGAGTGTCTCGTGGGCTCGGAGATGTGTATAAGAGACAGGGATAATCCGCTACCTTTGTAATAACCTATGAGATAAACATGAGTATGAAAAAGGTTATACACGGAGCCGGAGGCTTCGTATGGATAGGGTAAAATGGCAAAGACAGGAGTGAAAAAGGATAATAAGACATTGGACATAAAGACCGTGTGCGAATGTTGTCATTGTTTGGGCAGCAAGACGCTGCATCCGCAGGTGAGTCTTATCAATTTGGAAAAGCCGGAACTGGAAGAGGATGCCGTGAAGTTCGAATTCTATGCCATCTTGTTGATAGAGGATTGTCCGGACGGTTGTTGCTGTTGCGGCCGGAAGTATTATGATTATTCCGTGGCCACGATGGTATTCCTTACGCCGGGCGAAATCTTCCGTATGAGCAAGGAAGACACGTTGCCCCCCAAGGGCTGGCTCCTGGCATTCCATCCCGACTTGCTGTTCCGCACCTCGCTCAAGAACCACATCAAGAATTATACTTTCTTTTCTTATCACAAGGAAGAGGCGTTACACCTCTCCCGGCGAGAGACTTCCACGGTGACTTGTCTGTTGGAGCATATAGAAGAAGAACTGCACCATCCGATTGATGCACATACCGGTACCATCCTTTCGCGCCACATCGAACTTTTGTTGGATTATTGTACGCGGTTCTACGAACGCCAATTCATTACCCGTGAAAACAAAAACAAGCTTTTGCTGGCCCGTCTGGACCGCATGTTCGATGAATATCTTGATTCCGGACGGTTGTCGGCAGGAGGTTTGCCCGTCTTGGCGCAGTGTGCCGCTGCGCTGAATCTTTCCGCGGCTTATTTTTCCGACTTGTTGAAGTTCGAGACCGGTAAGAGTTTGGAGGAATATTTTGAGTTCAGGAGACTGGATACGGCCCGGCGTTTATTGTCGGAAGGCATGCACACACCGGCCGCAGTGGCTCGTTTGCTGGGGTATCCGAACGTACAATGTTTCAGTCTGATATTTAAAAGGGTGGTAGGGGTTCCGCCGGGTGAGTTTCGTTATTCACGGAATTAAAAACCTCTGCACCCGTGAAGCGGATGCAGAGGTTTTGAGGTTATAACGGCATATTGCCGTGCTTCTTGGGCGGATTGCTTTGATTTTTGTTTCGGGCCATCTCCAAGGCGCGGATGAGTTTCCGGCGTGTGTCGCGCGGCATGATGATTTCGTCCACCAGTCCGCGCTCGGCTGCGCGGTAAGGATTGGAGAACTCTTCTTCGTATGCTTCCACAGCCGTCTTTTTCTCCTCCTCCGATGCTTTACGGTAGAGGATGTTGATGGCACCGGATGCCCCCATAACTGCAATTTCGGCTTGCGGCCAGGCAAAGTTCACGTCAGCACCGATCATCTTGCTGGCCATGACGATATAGGCTCCGCCGTAGGCTTTACGCGTAATCAACGTGATTTTGGGAACGGTGGCCTCGGCGTAAGCATACACGATTTTGGCACCGTGACGGATGATACCGTCATGTTCTTGTGCCGTACCCGGCAAGAAGCCCGGTACGTCTTCGAACGTCACCAAAGGGATGTTGAAACAGTCGCAGAAACGGATGAAGCGGGCGGCTTTGTCCGAAGCGTCGATGTCGAGCACGCCGGCCAGGAATGCCGGTTGGTTGGCGATGATGCCGACGGTTTGTCCTCCGAGGCGGGCGAAACCGATGACGATGTTCTTGGCAAAATGCGGCATCACTTCAAAGAAATATTGGTTGTCAACGACGGGTTCGATAACGTCTTTGATGTCGTATGGTTGGTTCGGATCTTCCGGAATCACCGTCTGCAAACTTTCCACACGGCGGTTCGCGTCGTCGCTGCAAGGCACGATCGGCGCGTCCTCCATGTTGTTGGACGGCAGGAAACTGAGCAGTTCGCGGAGTTGCATCAGTGTTTCTTCTTCCGTCGGATAGACAAAATGAGCCACGCCGCTCTTGCTGCTGTGCGTGTAAGCTCCTCCCAACTCTTCCTTGTCCACCACTTCATTGGTCACGGCCTTCACCACATCCGGTCCGGTGATGAACATGTGGCTGTTTTCGTTGACCATGAAAATAAAGTCGGTGAGGGCGGGAGAGTAGCAGGCACCTCCGGCACACGGGCCGAGGATGGCCGTGAGTTGGGGAATCACGCCGGAGGCCATCGTATTCTGGTAGAATATGGAAGCGTATCCCGCCAAGCTGGTGATGCCTTCCTGTATGCGGGCGCCTCCCGAATCGTTCAGCCCGATGATGGGTGCGCCGCTCTTCAAGGCCAAAGTCTGCACTTTTACGATTTTGGCTGCGTTGGTCTCGCTCAACGAACCGCCGTGTACGGTGAAGTCGTAAGCGTAAACGAACACCTGCCGTCCGTCTATCTTGCCGTGACCGCACACCACGCCGTCTCCCGGAATCTGTTTCTTGTCCATTCCGAAGCGGGTGCAACGGTGGTTCACGAATTTGTCTATTTCGCAGAACGTGTCTTTGTCAAGCAACATGTCGATGCGTTCGCGTGCCGTCATGCGGCCCGAGGCGTGTTGCTTTTCTATCTTGTCCGGTCCGCCACCCTGCGAAGCCCGTTTGTCCAATTCCTCAAACCGGGCATATAGTTCTTCTCTTTTCATGCTTCTTGTATGAGTTCTAATTCTATCAACGTTTGATTGTCTTGTACGGCCTCTCCCTCTGTCACGAGAATGTTTTTCACCCTACAGTCCGAACTGACCTTATAATTGCTTTGCATCTTCATGGCTTCGAGTACGATGGCGATGTCACCTGCCTTCAGCTCGTCGCCCGGCTGTACGGGGATGCTGACCACCTTGCCCGGCATGGGAGCCACGATTTTATCCGACTGGCGTTCGTCCGCATGCTTTTTCATGCGGAGGTATTTGGCCTGTGTGTCCACCACGTCCACGTGGTAGGAGCGGTAGAACATGTTCACGTCGTAGCTCTTTCCGCCTTCGCCGCGAATCAGTTCCGCATTATAAGAATTACCGTCGTGCAGGATGGAGCAACTGCCGTTTTCGGCCATGACGATGTCCACCACGCACGGTTTGCCGTCGATGGTGAGTTCCACGCGGTTTCCCTCTTTGTTTACCAATGTCACGTCCGCGACACGGTCTCCTATGTGTATTTCCATAAAATATCCCTTTCCTTATTATATACGTAATACTCCCTTTTGCAGGCCGAACTCGCGCCAACGGCTGATGGGGCGGGAGTCTGTCGTGCGCACGGGGCTGTTCTCTTCCAGATTGAACAGGTAGTCCACGTAGGCGGCTATCATGGCCATGTTTTCTATCTCTTCGTTCTCTCCGTTGCTGCGTTGCAGCGAACGGGAATATTTTGACAGGAATGAAGTGTCGTATTCGCCTTTCACAAAAGCCGGGGCGTACATGATGCGGCGCAGGTAGCTGATGTTGGTTTTCAGTCCCGTGATTTTGAATTCATACAACACACGCCGCATACGTTCGATGGCAAACTGGCGGTTTGTGGCCCATACGATGAGCTTGCCGATCATCGGGTCGTAGTAGAGGGGGATTTCGTAACCTTCGTACACGTAGCTGTCGATACGCACACCGATGCCGTTCGGCTCCGTGAGTTGGCGGATGATGCCGGGGCAGGGGATAAACCCGTTTTCCGTGTCTTCGGCACAGATACGACACTCGATGGCGTGTCCGCGTTGGAAGAGATCCTCTTGTTTGAAGCGCAGTGCTTCACCACCTGCCACATGGAGTTGTTCTTTGACGAGGTCTACGCCCACCACTTCTTCCGTGATGGGGTGTTCCACTTGCAGACGGGTGTTCATCTCCAAAAAATAAAAGTGGCGGTATTTGTCCACCAGAAATTCTATGGTACCGGCACCACGGTAGTTCACCGCCCGGGCGGCGGCTACGGCTTTCTCGCCCATCTCCCGGCGGAGTTCCGGTGTGAGGAAAGGCGAAGGGCTTTCTTCCACGATTTTCTGGTTGCGGCGTTGCACGGAGCACTCCCGGTCGAAGAGATGCACCACGTTACCATAGGCATCCCCAAGTATTTGGAACTCGATATGGTGCGGCTCTTCCACGAATTTCTCCAGATACACCGTGTCGTCCCCGAAAGAAGACATGGATTCTGAGCGGGCCGAGTCGTAAGCCTCTTTCACTTCGTCTTCGCTATGGATGAGGCGCATGCCTTTTCCGCCGCCACCCATGGAGGCTTTCAGCATGACGGGGAAACCTATTTCCTTGCAGATGCGTACGGCTTCGTCGGCGTCTTTCAGCGGTTCGGCAGTGCCCGGAACCACCGGTACTCCAGCCGCCATCATGCGTTGTCGGGCTGCAATCTTGTCTCCCATGGCTTCCATCGTATCGGCTGTCGGGCCGATGAAGATGATGCCTGCGGCCTCGCAACGGCGGACAAACTCCGCATTCTCGGACAGAAAGCCGTAGCCGGGATGGACGGCGTCGGCTTTGCATTTTACGGCCACGTCGATGATACGGTCGATGTTCAGATAACTTTCGTGCGACTCGGCCGCGCCGATGCAGTAAGCTTCGTCGGCATACATCACGTGCCTTGACGTACGGTCGGCCTCAGAAAATACGGCCACGGTACGCAGACCCATTTCGCGGCACGAGCGCATGACCCGTACAGCGATTTCGCCACGATTGGCGATCAAAACTTTTTTAATCATCTTTATTTCATTTATCCTACATGTTCTTCTAACCCACGAGCAAGAACAGTTCTTTAGTGAATGGCAGGTCTTCTGACTCGCCCCCTTTCTGAAACCTTCCCGGCCATGACAAACAAGTGGCCAGTGGTGATGGTGCTTTTTCAGAAAGTTCACGGAGCATCACAGCAGCGGGACTGTCCGGGATTTGCACCCGATTCCCTTTTAATCCGTACGCAAGGACTTGCGCACAGAACCGATTCTTGTGCAAAGGTACGTCTTTTTTCCATTACAGCCTAATGGTTTCAAAAGAAATTAATTCTCCGTAGGACGGAAGATGTCGGGCGGATTTGTGGAGAGGGAGATTAGACATAAGCACAAAAGAACATATTTTTCCCGGAGAAGTCATTTTGCCTTTTTATTCTTTTGTTCTTCTGTCTCATAAAATGTCTTTTTGTTACTGTATGGGAGGATTTCAGTTCAAAAAGACAGCGTTTTCGTTTTATCTGACAGGCCAAAAATGGGTGAACCGTAGCATATAGAGCATCTTCTTGTATATTTATACGGTATATGCGTTGCTGTTTTGCATATTTTCTGCATATATGCAATTTGATCTCAAGAGAATGACAAATCATTCGGCTGAAAGCGGAAAATCATTCTCCGCATGTCGGTTCGTGTTTCTCTTTCAAACGCCGGAAAAATGTCTTTTTTCCGGCAAAATTCCGGCTTGCAAACTGCGTGCCGGATTTATTTGGCTGCTTTTTCCATTCCAAAATCCTGTAACATCATGCAAGCCGGAACCGTTTTCGAGCTTACGCATCGAGTCGCTTCGTGCGGCAGGAAGGGCATGGACGGATGACGGCGGACAAGCATTCTTACGCATGAGTTGTCATTTTGTTATTCCTGACGGGGTGTATGGTTGCGTTATTCTTGTCCGAAGCGTTATCTATGTGCAAATACGCGATTCTCAGGGATGCGAAAATGACATCGTGTCAGAGTGTCAACAGCATGCCGGATTGGGCTTTAATATTTTTTAAGTATAATATAACGTCTTCCGGCAAGTATTTTATGAGGTTCGTTCGTATATATATTATATTCACGTTAAGTTGATAGTATGAATAAAATATTGTATGGCGCGCTGGGAGCCTTCTTCATTTCTTTTCCCATGCAAGCGAAAATACTCGTGTATCCGAGGATAGAAGACAAGGCCGTTGTGGATGACGGTCGTTACAAGGTGTACGTCAGGGAAGCCGGGACAGAAAATGCGTGGCGGGAGTTACAGGTCTTTTCGGTGGAAGTGGACATGGACACCCGGAGCCGGGCGGCCATGGCGCAGTTCGACGCAGACGAGCCGGTGGAGGTGAAGGTCGTCACGCCGGGACAGATGGCCGACAACGTAAAAATACGGCCGCTCTCGCAAGGTATATTATATAATAAGGTGGGCGAGCACGCCTTGACGTTTCGCTTGGAGCGTCCGGCCAAGTTGAGTGTGGAGTTCGGGGGCGACCGCATGGGCAATCTTCATTTGTTTGCCAATGCGGTGGAGACGGAGACGTATGACGGGACGGAGGGCGAAGGCGTCGTGGTTTGGGACGGCGGTTCGAAAGATATTTTCCGGAAAGATTGCCGTCTGATTTATTTCGGTCCCGGCGTACATAAGCCCAAGGATCTGCCCAACGGCGAGATAGACGTACCGAGCAACTGCACGGTCTATCTGGCACCGGGAGCTTTGGTGAAAGCCAAACTCCGGGTGGACAGGGCGAAGAATGTGCGGATTGTGGGACGCGGGATGCTGTTTCAGCCCTTGCGCGGCGTGGAAATCACCCGTTCGCGCAACGTACACGTGGAAGGCATTACGGTGGTCAACCCCCAGCATTACACCATATTGGGCGGCGAGAGCCGTAAGGTGACGGTCAGGAATGTGAAGAGTTTCTCATCCCGGGGGTGGAGCGACGGAATAGATTTGATGTGTTGCCACGACTGGTTGGTGGACGATGTGTTTCTTCGTACGAGCGACGACTGTCTGGCATTTTACAACCACCGTTGGTGGTTTTGGGGAGGGACGAGCAACCTGACGGTGCAAAACTCCATTTTGTGGGCCGATGTGGCGCATGCCATTAACGTGGGAGGCCATGGCGATGACCGTTCCCCGAAGGGAGAGACGCTTCGCGGCGTGAGGTTCCGCAACATAGACGTGCTGAACGTGGATGAGGACGACGACAATTACCGTGGAGTGATGGCCGTGTGCGCGGGCGACAAGAACCGGGTGGAGGATGTGTCGTTCGAGGACATCCGGGTGGAAGACTGCGAAGAGGCCCGGCTGATAGACATCCGTGTCATTTTCAATGAGAAATACAACCGTGAGCCTGGCGGTCCGATTCGTAACCTTGTCTTCCGTAATATCCGCTACCAAGGGGAAGGGGGGAAAATGTATCCCATGCGGATAAAAGGATATGACGCAGACAACGACGTGCGCGGCGTACTGTTGGAGAATGTCACGGTAGACGGAAAGAAACTGACGGGCACGGAAGGGATGGAGATGAACGGGTTCGTTTCCGATGTGGAAGTAAAGTAGGGCGCTTGTCTTTCGTTTTGTTCATGAAAGCGCGGATAGGTTGCTTTTTTGTCATGAGAAGTGTCTTTTTCGGCGTAAATAGCGAAATAAATTGCAAGTATTCGCATTTATTTGTACCTTTGCCCACTAATAAGGTTTGTAGAGAACGATTGTCATGGAACAGTTGAAACATGAATGCGGTATCGCTATGATACGCTTGCTGAAGCCCTTGGAGTATTATCAGGAAAAGTATGGTACTTGGATGTTCGGCTTGAACAAGCTTTACCTGTTGATGGAGAAACAGCATAACCGCGGACAAGAAGGCGCCGGACTGGCTTGCGTGAAGATGGAGGCGAATCCCGGAGAAGAGTATATGTTCCGTGAACGGGCATTGGGTACGGGTGCCATTACCGAGATTTTTTCTTCCGTGCAGTCCCGGTTCAGGGATTTGAGCACGGAACAGCTTGCAGACGCCACGTATGCCAAACGGCAGCTTCCTTTTGCCGGTGAAATTTATATGGGCCACCTTCGGTATTCAACGACCGGAAAGAGTGGCCTTTCTTTTGTCCATCCGTTTCTGAGGCGCAACAACTGGCGGGCGAAAAACCTTGCGTTGTGCGGCAATTTCAATCTGACGAATGTGGATGAGGTATTTGCCGACATTACGGCCAAAGGGCAGCATCCCCGGATTTATTCCGACACTTATATCATGCTGGAGCAAGTGGGGCACAGGCTCGACCGCGAAAGCGAACGCCTTTATGCCGAAGCCGTAGGGCTGGGCCTGTCCGGTATGGACATTACACGCTATATCGAGGAGCGTATCGACGTGAACAACGTGTTGCGCACGGCGGCCCCCTTGTGGGACGGCGGTTATGTGGTGTGTGGGGCGACGGGCAGCGGCGAGATGTTTGTCTTGCGCGACCCGTGGGGTATCCGACCGGCCTTTTGGTATAAAGACGATGAGGTTTTGGTCGTGGCTTCCGAGCGTCCTGTCATCCAGACGGTTTTCGCATTGGAGACGGAGCAGATACACGAACTCATGCCGGGGCAGGCGGTCAGCGTGCATAAGGACGGAGAGATGCGTCTGGAACAAATCCTGCAACCCAAGGAGGTGAAAGCCTGTTCGTTCGAACGAATCTATTTCAGCCGTGGAAGCGACCGCGATATTTACCTGGAGCGTAAGGCTTTGGGCATGCAGTTGCGCGATGCCATCCTGAAAGCCATTGGCGGGGATTTGGAACATACGGTGTTCTCTTTTATTCCGAACACGGCGGAAGTCGCCTTTTATGGCATGTTGGACGCTTTCAAGGCATATCTGAACCAAACCAAGATTGCCCAGATAGAAGCGTTGGGACATAAGCCCACGCATGAGGAGCTCGAACGCATCCTGAGCCAGTATATCCGTAGCGAGAAAGTGGCTATCAAGGACATCAAACTGCGTACGTTCATTACGGAAGGCAACAGCCGGAACGATCTGGCCGCGCATGTGTATGACATCACTTACGGGAGCGTGAATGCCTACGAGGACAATCTGGTGGTCATCGACGACAGTATCGTGCGCGGGACTACGCTGAAAGAGAGCATCATCCGCATCCTCGACCGCCTGCATCCGAAGAAAATCGTGCTGGTGTCTTCTTCTCCGCAGGTGCGCTATCCCGATTATTACGGTATCGACATGTCCAATATGGACGAATTCATCGCTTTCCGCGCAGCCGTGGAGCTGTTGAAAGAACGGGGCATGGCGCACGTGGTAGGCGAGGTTTATGAACAATGTAAAATGCAGATGGGGTTGCCTAAAGAAGAGATGGCGAACAGTGTGAAAGCCATCTATGCCCCTTTTACGGACGAAGACATTTCACGCAAGATGGTGGAGATGTTGCGCCCGGCAGGAGTCACCACGCCCATTGAAATCGTATACCAGACGCTGGAGGGCCTTCATGAGGCCTGCCCGGAGCATTCGGGCGACTGGTATTTCAGCGGCGACTATCCGACACCGGGCGGTGTGAAGCTGGTGAACCGGGCGTTCATCAGTTATTATGAGAATGTGTTTAAGGCAAATAAATAAGATAATAAAGATTGTATTTCTGCAATGAGAAACGTGACACTTATCCTCGACGACGGGAGCCGTTTTCACGGTAAGTCGTTCGGTTATGAAAAACCGGTGGCCGGCGAAGTGGTTTTCAATACGGCCATGATGGGGTATCCGGAGAGTTTGACCGACCCGTCTTATGCCGGACAGTTGATGACGCTGACCTATCCTTTGGTCGGGAACTACGGCGTGCCGGCTTTTACTATGGAAGAGAATGGCCTGGCCACTTTTATGGAGAGCGACCGGATTTATGCCTCGGCCATTATCGTAAGCGATTATAGTCTGGCCTACAACCATTGGAATGCAAAAGAAAGTCTGGCGGACTGGTTGAAACGGGAACAGGTGCCGGGCATCACGGGAGTGGATACGCGTGAGTTGACGAAAGTGTTGCGCGAGCACGGGGTGATGATGGGTAAAATCGTGTTTGACGACGAACCGGATAACATACCCGAGGCCGATTATAACGGTGTGAACTTTGTGGATAAAGTGTCGTGTAAGGAAATCATCCGCTACAATGAAGGAGGCGGGCGGAAGAAAGTCGTGCTGGTGGATTGTGGCGTGAAACACAATATCATACGTTGCCTGCTTCGTCGCGGCGTGGAAGTGATACGCGTGCCTTGGGACTATGATTTCAATACGTTGGAGTTTGACGGCCTTTTCTTGGCCAACGGTCCCGGCGACCCGGATACGTGTGAGGCTGCGGTGGCGAACATCCGCAAGTTCCTTGCTTCTCCTTCGGTGCGCCCCTGCATGGGCATCTGTATGGGCAACCAGCTTTTGAGCAAAGCGGCCGGTGCCCGGATTTATAAATTGAAGTACGGACACCGCAGCCACAATCAGCCGGTGAGGATGGTGGGCACGACCCGTTGTTTCATCACGAGCCAGAATCACGGTTATGCTGTGGATGCGGAAACGCTCGGGGCAGACTGGGAACCCTTGTTCGTCAACATGAACGACGGTTCCAACGAGGGCATACGCCATAAAGTGAATCCTTGGTTTAGCGCGCAGTTCCATCCGGAAGCTTGCAGCGGTCCGGTGGATACGGAGTTCATGTTCGATGATTTTGTTAATTTGCTCAAATAAGAAACAGGTGGTCTATGGAAGATAAAGGAATAAAGAAAGTCTTGTTGTTAGGTTCCGGTGCGCTGAAGATCGGCGAGGCCGGTGAGTTTGATTACTCCGGTTCGCAAGCATTGAAAGCGTTGAAAGAGGAAGGGATAGAGACGGTACTCATCAATCCGAACATCGCCACTGTGCAGACGAGCGAAGGTGTGGCCGACCAGATTTATTTTTTGCCGGTGACTCCGTTCTTTGTGGAGAAAGTCATCCGGAAGGAACGGCCGCAAGGTATCTTGTTGGCGTTTGGAGGACAGACGGCTTTGAATTGCGGCGTGGCCTTATATAAGGAAGGCATTTTGGAGAAATACGGCGTTCAGGTGCTCGGAACTCCGGTACAGGCTATCATCGACACGGAAGACCGTGAATTGTTCGTGAAGAAGCTCGATGAAATCGACGTGAAGACCATCAAGAGCCATGCTTGCGAGAATATGGAAGAAGCCCGCAAGGCGGCTGCCCATCTGGGCTATCCCGTGATTATCCGTGCAGCCTATGCGCTGGGTGGATTGGGCTCCGGATTCTGCGACAATGAGGATGAACTTAACAAGTTGGCAGAGAAGGCTTTCTCGTTTTCACCTCAAGTGTTGGTGGAGAAGAGTTTGAAGGGATGGAAAGAGATTGAATACGAAGTGGTGCGCGACCGGTATGACAACTGTATCACGGTGTGCAACATGGAAAACTTTGACCCGCTCGGCATTCATACCGGTGAAAGTATCGTGATTGCTCCCTCGCAGACGTTGACCAATTCGGAATACCACAAATTGCGGGCGTTGAGTATCCGCATCATCCGTCACATCGGAATCGTGGGAGAATGTAATGTGCAATATGCTTTCGACCCTGAGTCGGAGGATTACCGTGTCATAGAGGTGAATGCCCGTCTGAGCCGTTCTTCTGCTTTGGCCTCCAAGGCCACGGGGTATCCGTTGGCTTTTGTGGCGGCCAAGTTGGGGTTGGGTTACGGGCTGTTCGAGCTGAAAAACTCCGTGACGAAAACAACGTCGGCCTTCTTCGAGCCGGCGTTGGATTATGTGGTGTGCAAGATACCGCGCTGGGATTTGGGTAAGTTCCGAGGTGTGGACCGCGAGTTGGGTTCCTCCATGAAGTCTGTAGGCGAGGTGATGGCCATAGGCCGTACTTTCGAAGAGGCTATCCAGAAAGGCTTGCGCATGATAGGTCAGGGGATGCATGGTTTTGTGGAGAACAAGGAACTGCAAATCGACGACATCGATGCCGCCCTGCACGAACCGACCGACAAGCGTATCTTTATCATTTCCAAGGCCATGCAGCAAGGTTATACGATAGACCGGATTCATGAACTGACGAAGATAGACAAGTGGTTTCTGCAAAAACTGCAGAACATCAAGGATACGTCCAAGGCTTTGCATGCCTGTAAAAGCATCAATGTGTTGGACAATGACTTGCTGCGCCGGGCGAAGGTGCAGGGCTTTACGGATTTTCAGATAGCCCGTGCCTTGGGTATGGAAGAGGAAATGGACATCGAAGAGGCTTCGCTGATAGTGCGCCGTCGCCGCTTGTCCGCAGGTATCGTACCGGTTGTGAAGCAAATAGACACGTTGGCTGCCGAGTATCCGGCGCAGACGAACTATTTGTACATGACTTATAGCGGTATAGCCCATGACATTCATTACGAACACGACAAGCGCAGTATTGTGGTTTTGGGTTCGGGTGCCTATCGTATCGGGTCGTCCGTCGAGTTCGACTGGTGTGGTGTGCAGGCGTTGAACACCATCCGTAAAGAAGGTTTCCGTTCGGTGATGATTAACTACAATCCCGAAACGGTATCTACCGACTACGACATGTGCGACCGCCTTTATTTCGACGAACTGACTTTCGAGCGCGTGTTGGATATTCTGGACTTGGAATGTCCGAAAGGGGTTATCGTTTCTACGGGCGGACAAATCCCGAACAACCTGGCCATCCGTTTGGACCAGCAGCGTATTCCTATTCTCGGCACGACGGCCAAGAGCATCGACAATGCGGAAGACCGTGAGAAGTTCTCGGCCATGTTGAACCGTATCGGCGTGGATCAGCCGGAGTGGAGTGCGCTGACCAGCATGGACGATGTAAACGCATTTATAGATAAGGTGGGCTTTCCGGTTCTGGTACGTCCTTCGTACGTGCTTTCCGGTGCGGCGATGAACGTATGTTCCAACCAGGATGAGTTAGAGCGATTCTTGAAGTTAGCCGCCAATGTGTCTCATAAACACCCTGTTGTCATCAGTAAGTTCTTACAGCATGCCAAAGAGGTGGAGATGGACGCCGTGGCACGTGAGGGAGAAATCGTGGCATACGCTATCAGCGAGCACATCGAGTTTGCCGGCGTGCATTCGGGAGATGCTACTATCCAGTTCCCTGCACAGAAACTGTATGTGGAGACGGTGCGCCGCATCAAGAAGATTTCCGGGCAAATAGCCCGCGAGTTGAAAATCAGCGGCCCGTTCAATATCCAGTTCTTGGCCAAGGACAACGACATCAAGGTCATTGAATGCAACCTGCGCGCTTCGCGAAGTTTCCCGTTCGTGAGCAAGGTGCTTAAGATCAATATGATTGAACTGGCCACGAAAGTCATGCTGGGATTGCCCGTGGAGAAACCGAACAAGAGCCTGTTCGATTTCGATTATGTGGGTATCAAGGCCAGTCAGTTCTCGTTCAACCGCTTGCAGAAGGCCGACCCCGTACTGGGAGTCGATATGGCATCGACCGGAGAAGTCGGTTGTTTGGGCGACGATTCGGGAACCGCTTTGCTTACGGCCATGCTTTCGGTAGGGCATCGTATTCCGAAGAAGAACATTCTTTTGTCTACCGGTGGTGCTAAACAGAAAGCCGACATGCTGGAAGCAGCCCGTACTTTAAAAGAGCATGGTTATACGCTTTACGCTACGGGAGGGACGAGCCGCTATCTGACGGAGAACGGTGTAGAGAACAACCTGGTGTATTGGCCGAGCGAAGAGGGGACGCCTCAAGCGCTTACCATGCTGCATAATCGGGAGATAGACATGGTGGTCAATATCCCGAAAGATTTGACGGTAAGCGAATTGAGTAACGGTTACAAGATTCGCCGTGCTGCGGTGGATTTGAACATTCCTTTGATTACGAACTCCCGTTTGGCAAGTGCCTTTATCCAGGCTTTCTGTCATATTGATATGGATGATCTGCCCATAAAGAGTTGGTCTGAATATAAGTAAACACTACACAATCATACCATACCATGAATTTTGAAATTGTTTATGTCTTAATCTGTCTGGCCGCTATGGTCGTAGCACTTATCTACGACCGTATGCGTCCGGGCATGATACTTTTTTCTGTCGTCATCCTGTTTTTCTGTGCGGGAATACTTACGCCCAAGGAAGTGTTGGAAGGTTTCTCGAACAAAGGCATGATTACGGTGGCTCTTTTGTTTCTGGTCAGTGAGGGAATACGTAAGAGCGGAGTGTTGGAACGTTTGATTTTTGCCATGTTGCCGCAAAAGAAGTCTACGGTGGCAGGGGCTAATGTACGCGTTCTGCCGGTCATTGCTTTCATTTCGGCTTTTCTGAACCTGTCTCTTATACACATCTGACGCTGCCGACGATCGCAT
>ERZ1026990.567-NODE-567-length-14061-cov-4.199772_pt1 | contig 14061 bp, 9 predicted proteins | sample MGYA00519557_ERZ1026990 | MGnify/ENA primary metagenome ERZ1026990 (study PRJEB26926, sample SAMN06164797) | human gut metagenome | biome: ENVO:00009003; feature: ENVO:2100002; material: ENVO:00002003 | host: Homo sapiens | place: USA | collected 2012 ... | reverse complement strand
TCGTCGGCAGCGTCAGATGTGTATAAGAGACAGCATTTTCTCTTTGGCTTCATTCATTTTACTTCCTAGAAGATTCCAACGGATCAGGTCGACTTTGCGTATTGCTTCTCCTGCAAATTCAAATTTACGCTCGTCTACAATTACGTTAAAGAATGCATCCTGACTGGCTTTTGCCTTCGTTAATATAGCACTTGCTTTTTCGGCCGGGTATGAACGGTCGAGAATTGCTTTCAAATATTTTCCTGCATCAGACGATCCTTTAGGACCTTCCAGTTCATTGATAGCTTCTGCTGCCATTAAATAAATATCAGCCATACGCATTACTTGCCAGTTCATGCCATCATCATTTGAAGAGTCAACTACACGGTTCATCCACTCGAAACGAACTTTACCAAAACTCCATCCACCCCAGCATTTATTGGGTGCTTTCCAGGCAATGTCTCCATCGTTGTCACTTGTCCATTTAAAAGGTACACAAGTGATATCACGACGAACATCTTCTACATCATAATCATAAAACAAAGTCGGAATAGGGCCGTTTATGCCTCCTTTGGCTAGTTTTGTCCATTGGTCTTTCTTTTCGTGTTTCACTCCCCAAGTGTAGATGACACGTCCACGGGATGCCGAAAATGGAATCTCGAAAATAGATTCTGCTCCTGCAATTGTTCCTTCAGCACATAGTGCTTTAAAGTTAGCTTCAAATGTGCCTAATGTGTTATAGCCTTTGCTGATGATGTCCAGACATTCATTTTTTGCAATTGTATATAGTTCCTGTCTTTCTGTTGCATCTTCTGTATTGTAACGGATCCCATCCGGATGTTGTGAGTAACCTGCCGCAAATAATGCAATTCTCGCACGTAATCCTTTGGTGAAGGTTTGGCTTACTCGTTCTGTTGATTTAGTAAAGCTGTTTTCGTTAGGCCAGCCTACGTAGTCTTGTGCTATAAGTAAGTCGTTCAACAGTCTTCTCATGATAACCATACGGTCGGTCTTAGGCAAGTCGATTGTTTCTGTGGTGTTGGGCTCAAAACGGGCAGGGACATCACCGAACGCTTTAATCAGATCGAAATAGATAAAAGCTCTTAAGGTCAATAGTTCACCGTAAAACTGGCGCATATTGGCGTTACTCATATCGCTGTACTCGTCCATACCGGTTATAGCGCTGTTTGCACGTTCTATGGCTTCATAAAGTTTGGCCCAAACGTTGTTGTCCGTATTCATGTATTGATTATCGGTAGTGGCATTGTATGTTACCAAGGCTCCTTCTTTATCAGTGAAAGCTCCTTTCTTCCCCGTATTATTCCAGATTTCACAGTCGCTGTTGACTCCGAAGTAGGCAATATAACGTCCACGATAAGAGTTTGTTTCACCGAATGACTGGTGCAGTCCCATCACTACATCATTGACCAAAGCCTCGTTAGAAAAAACTTCTGTCTTTTCCATAGATGACTTTTTGGAAGTATCTAATATGTCATCACAAGAAGAAAAAGCAAATAGTGATGCTGCTAATGCTGTATATAATATTTTTTTCATTACTTACTAGTTTTACTGATTAAAAATTAAGGTTCAAACCGATTACAAACTGACGGCTCTTAGGATATGCTGAATAGTCTACACCCGGAGTCAGTTGGCTGCCATTTCTGCGGCAAGTAGAAACTTCCGGATCGTAACCGCTATATCCCGTGATACAGAACAGATTGTATCCCGTTACATAGAAACGAAGGTTATTGATTCCAACTTTCTTGGTTAGATGAGCAGGCAGAGTATATCCCAATGTCAAAGTGCTCAGACGAAGGTATGAACCGTCTTCAACAGCCCAATCCGAGAATACGAATTTGCTCATATAAGGTGACCACATCGTGGTGTTCTCGTTCATTTGCGCCAATTGGTTCATGTCTGTTACCAAATTGCCGTTTCCGTCAATATTAGTCCAACGTTTTGCAGCGGACATTTCAGAAGTCATGTTTCTGTATAAGTACTTGGAAGTAGAAGTTGTTTCGATCTTATTAGCGTTATAGATGTCGTTACCATAGCTCCATGTAAAGTTGGCTGCCAGGTCGAAACCATATAGGCGGGCATTGATGTTGAATCCACCTGTATGCAGGGGATTGGCATCGCCAATGATCGTTTTATCCTTTTCACCATTCGCATCTCCACTATTATCCAAATCTTTTAGTTTCATCATACCTGGGCGCGCAGTTCCTACGGCAGAAGATTTGTTGACGTCTTTCTTCAGAGTCCAGGTATCGGTTGTTGCATCATAACTCTCAAAATCGGAAACCTCATAACGTCCGGCACTTACATAACCATACATTTTTCCAACAGAACCACCTACTTCCGGCAAGAAATCCTGACCTATTTCTGTAGAAGCCCAATAAGATTGTGCTTGTTCGTTAGTAAGCTTCTGTAAAGAACCGAGAGATTTGATCTTATTTTTATTAAAACTGATATTGGCTCCAATGCTCAGACCAAAATTCTTTTTATCAACGGCTACCCAGTTGACGCTGGCTTCAAGACCTTTGTTTTCAGTCTCGCCCATGTTACGGTATTGGTAGTTATAACCAGTTCCGGATGTCGGGAACATAATTAACAGGTCTTTTGTATTATTCCAGTAGCCTTCAATTGTTCCGCTTAATCTGCCTCCTAAAGTAGTGAAATCCAAACCGACATTTCTTGTAATGGTTGTTTCCCAGGTGAGATCGCTGTTTGCCATATATTTGCTTGGAGCAATGTAGGAATTGACACCATTGATCCATGGAGTTTTATTTAACTCATATAATTGAGAGATCTGTCCCGAAGGAATATTATTGTTTCCGGCTGTACCATAGCTAAAGCGGAGCTTCAGGTCATCCAACCAATTTTTGGTATTCTCCATGAATGATTCAGAAGATATACGCCATGCGACAGCGGCAGAAGGGAAGAATCCCCATTGGTTACCTTTGGCAAACTTCGAAGAACCATCGGCACGGAAAGTGGCGCTAAACAAGTATTTGCTGTCAAAGTCATAGTTTGCACGTCCGAAGAATGAGAACAACACATCATCCGGATAACCATAATTGGTCACTTCATATGGGTTTCCTTTTGTGGAATAGTTGATGCAGTCGTCTGCCGTATATTCAGTCGGGAAGCCATGTACAACGTTTCTTAATTCTCTCTCTCTGGTAACAATATATTCTTGACCAGCCAATAGGTTTAAATGGTTTTTGTTATTCTTAAAGAACTTCTTGAAGTCATAACTTAAGGTGTTTGTACTGCGGAAGGCAGTTCTTGTACCACGAGTAAAAGAAATAGCAGGTTTACTCTTATCTTCATCGTCTACGTTATTTCTTACATAGTAAGTAGTCACACCATAATAGCGGTCTGCATTATTTCGATAATCGTCATAACCAACTTCTGCTTTTAGTTTTAAATCTTTGATTATTTCCCAAGTGATAGAGCCGGCAAGGTTATAGTTGATACGTTCTTTGCGGGTGTCATTATCTCTTAGGGAGATTAACGGATTAATCAATAGAGAATTGGCATCTTCTTCGTCTGCATTGAGTGCATCAGAGATACCAGGTACAGGATATGGAGTATACAACAAAGAATATTTCAGGCGTTTGTCCGTGTTCAATGAACTGTTGGCATCATTGGAACCTCCACCATTGATTTTGGTTTTGGAAAAGCGTGCTGAAAAATCTAAAGAAACGTTCTTCAGTGGCTTGTGATTCAATTTTAAATTGAGGTTATCACGTGCATAGTCAGACATTTGCATGATAGCTTTATCATCAATATGAGAGTAGCTGAACGAATATTTGAACTTATCGCTACCACCATTGATGCTTAGATTGTGATTAAATGAATGTCCGGTACGTCCGAAAGTTAAATCCTGCCAGTCATTGGTAGCTACGTTGTCATACATGTCAAGGTCTTGATAATTACCAAAATACTTGATATAATCATCATTCTTATTTGTAAGTTGAGCCAGTTCATACTGCCATTTGGTATAATCGCTTGCGGAAAGTACATCTAATGTTTTTGCCACTTTTTTCCACGCATAATAAGCATTGTAGCTAACACTGACTTTGCCTTCTTTACCACTCTTGGTAGTAACAATAATTACACCATTAGCACCACGTGCACCGTAGATAGCAGTTGAAGAAGCGTCTTTCAATACATCGATTGATTCAATATCTGTAGGTGGAATATCTGAGATACTTTCCACTGGAAATCCGTCTACAATAAAGAGAGGTTCGTTACTTTGTGTGATTGAACCACCTCCACGTACGCGAATACTCATTTGTGCGTCAGGAGAGCCCTCTGTAGTTGTAATTTGTACACCTGCCATTTTTCCTTGCAATGCTTCAGTCGCAGACGCTACAGGAATGGCTGCTAAAGTTTCTGAATTAACGGATGCTACTGATCCTGTTATGTCTTTACGCTTGGCAGTACCATAACCGATAACTACAACTTCATCCAACGCTTTTGCATCATCTGATAGTGTAACATCAATCTTGCTTTTTCCTTTGATAGCGATTTCCTGCGTTTTCATACCAATATATGAAATAACTACAGTGGCGTTGGCAGGGACTTTTAGAGAGAAATTTCCATCCAGGTCAGTAATTGTACCATTGGTAGTATTCCCTTTTTCTACAATGGAAGCACCGATAATCGGTTCTCCGGTTGTGTCTTTCACATTACCATTTAAGGTAATAGTCTGCGCTGATACGCTGAGCGATAATGCTGCGAAAATCATTAGCAGCAAAGTGCGCATGTTTTTCATTCCTTTAGGCATCTTTTGTTCTTTTATATTAGATTATTAATATTCGAGTGTGTCCACTCTTAGAGTTCTTACTGGTGCAAAATTATGTTTTTGGGGCTTGTGGGATGTGTAATATTTGTTTTTACGATAGTATTTTTTGTTTTTCCGGCATAAAATGGATAAAGACGAGGATTTATGGGGAAATGTACTCTCGTCTTAATCTTTTATAACTGTTTATTCGGGCTTTTAGTTTTATTTTTTAGAATCCGCAGGATACAGATGATTCACTAGCTCGTTCAGATATACCTCCAGATTGGTGTATTCTTTACTCAAACCATATTGTGCGCCGTCACTTGGATCATTCGGATTCAGATTGTACTTTTTCTCCCATTCGTCCGGTATGCCATCTCCGTCGGAGTCGGTTGGGGTCGGTTCGGATTTATATTCGGGCCAGCCTCCTACATCTATCGGTTGGTCAACCATTCCGTTGGTGCTTCCATGAGACCCTTCATAAGTGTAATTCCCTTTGCGGGTTTCTTCTACGATTCGTTGGTCTACGGCATCGCGGCGGTGAGAAGCTCCGGCAAATTGCAGTACATCTTTATAGGCTTTCTTTGCCGGTTGCAATGAAGTATGCTCTGCTATATCAAATGCTTTTTTGGATAATAAATTTTTTTCCGGTGCGAAGTCGTTCTTGACGATCAGACCAAATGTATTATCCATATTGACTTTATAAAGAGCTTCTTTCTGCTTGTCAGTCAGGCTGGGACAGGTGGCGTCCATAAAGTTTCCTTTGAAGTGGAAGGTTCCATGTACCCCTGCCTCATTTTGATTTTTGCCGTCGTCTGCATAAGCGGTGAACAGGCGTCGGTATGAACCTTTGGTAGCACTATAGGGACCCGGCTTATAGTAATTATTGAGAAAGTTGTACGAACCGCCTTCACCGTCATAAGCCCCGTCACTACCATAATTGTAGATTACATTATTGAATAATTCCACCTTTTCTTCTTCCGGTTTGCCGGTATAACGGCTGCCGCAGAGTCGTGGAGTACGATTGGTGTGATGTGCCAGCAGATTATGATGGAAGGATGCTTTTTGTCCACCCCAGATGCCACCATAGCCATGTGCTCCTTTCTCATGAATAGAGTTGGCGAGGCTTTCGCTGATGATACACCATTGAAGGGTGAATTGACTGTTATCATAGAAAGTGGCACATTCATCCGTACACCAGCTCAGAGAGCAATGGTCTATGATTATGTTACTGTTTCCTTTGGTACCGTTCATTGCATCGTCACCTTTTTGCTTGATGTCCGCTCCCATACGTGAACGGATAAAGCGGACAATCACATTGTCTGCTTGAATGGAAAAGGTGTAGTTCTTCAGACAGATGCCATCTCCGGGAGCTGTTTGACCTGCGATTGTCACATCTCCATTGCTGAGTTTTAAAGGTTTCTGCAATTCAATGATGCCGCTGACTGCGAAAACGATTGTACGGGGGCCTTTTTTGTTGATAGCCCAGCGGAAAGTTCCTTCCGAACCGTCATCTGCCAGTGAAGTTACAGTGTATACTGTTCCACCGGCACCTCCTGTTGTATATTTCCCTGCACCGTCGGCACCCGGGAAGGCTGGAACTTTTGAACGGTCGGGAGTAATATTCTCTTTGTACGAATTGTCAGTATTTGTATTCCCTTGAATAGAAGGGAGCATAAATAAGGCACATAGCCCTATCAGGATTTTTTTGTTCATAGCTATTTAGTTATTGGTTGGGTATAAGGAATTTACCAAACTATTCAGATAGACTTCAAGGTTGGTATATTCCTTGCTTAAGTTATATTTGTTTCCGTCACTACTGTCGTTGGGATTCAGTCCGTTGGCTGTTTCCCATTCGTCCGGTATCCCGTCTTTGTCACTATCCTGCTGTGCGCTGGTAGTGGATGCGTATTCACTCCATCCTTCCACATCAGCTTGTGTATCGATCAGTCCGTTCGTTCCTCCGTTTGAGCCTGTGTATGTGTAAGTGCCTTTCTGGGTTTCTTTTACAATACGTTCATCGATATGGTCACGCAGGTTGGAAACACCAGCGTATAGTAATACAGACTGATAGGCATCTTGTGCAGACTGAACGAACGAATAATCATCTAAGATAGGAAAACGTGAAGATACAAGCAAATCTTTTGTTGAAACTTCGTTGTTTTTTACGCAAAAAGCGGTTGAGGAGGTATTATCTGCATTTGCATTGGCCAATTCTGTCTTTTGTGAATTAGATAACTTCTCATGTGTTTCGAAATAATTCCCGTTTATATAAAATTTTCCATATACTCCTTTTGCCTGTTGATTCTTGCCATCATCTAGATAAGCGGTGAAAATACGGCAATGTACTTTCGCTATGGCATTAACAGGGCCCGGCTTATAGTAGTTATTCATGATATTATAAGAACCTCCCTCTCCTGCATAGGCTCCTTCACCAGTCCAATTATAGATTACATTATTGCATAAATCGACTTTTTCCATATCCTCTCTGTTGGAGTAGCGACTTCCGCAGAGGCGGGGCGTGCGGTTACTATGGTGAGCCAGCAGATTATGGTGGAAGGTTGCAGGGCTGCCTCCCCATATTCCGCCATATCCATGGCCTCCTTTGTTATGAAGAGAATTTGTCAGACTCTCGCTGATGATACACCATTGCATGGTAAAGTCGGTATTTCCATAAAATGAAGCACATTCGTCCGTACTCCAGCTCATTGAGCAATGGTCGATAATAATATTCCTTTTGCCGGGATAAGAATCTTGATACCCATTCATCGAATCATCTTCCGTCTTACATTCATCCCCCATGCGTGAACGGATAAATCGGATAATGACATTGTTTGCGTTGACACGTAAAGTATAATTTTTCAGGCAAATACCGGGGTGGGGAGCTGTTTGACCTGCGATGGTTATATCATCATTCTTTATTTGCAGCTGTTTGCTTAAAGGGATGACTCCACCAACAGCGAACACAATCGTCCTTTTGCCCGACTTCTCTATCGCCCAACGGAGAGTACCTTCTGAACCGTCATCTTTGAGAGAAGTTACTGTATATACTGTTCCTCCGGCTCCACCACTAGTTAGTTTTCCGGCTCCTTCGGCACCGGGAAAAGCTGCGACTGTCGAACGGTCGGGAGTCGGATACTCCGGCAGCTGATCCTCTCCCGAATCATCCGGATCAGTAGAATCTCCCGGCTGTTCTGTTGGAGGATTTGTGTCCTGTTCGAGATTTTCTTCCGAACAGGCTGTGAATGATATGAAGACAGATGCAAGAAAAGCTCCTAAAAAAGTTTTATTCATGGCATTAGTTCTTTAAAATATTGGTTGTACTCACGTATTGTGTTAATTATATGGTTGCAAATGTATAGGGAAGAAAAGACGTCGGTGTGCAATATTTGTTTTTCACATTGTATTTTTTGTTATTAGATTCAATTAGAGCATAATTTATTGCGCTTTACTCTGTCCCATTCACCGATTTTTATCCGGTATTCATCGGTTTACTGACCGGAAATCATCTGAAAAGCCTGTAAGAGCACAAAGAAATGATGTATCTTTGAACCATCAATCATTAATCATAGAAACGATGGAACAGAAATCTAAATTCTCATCTCCTACAGGTTTTTCAGGAAAACTTTTGGTAGCTTCATTATTTATCCTTTCAGGGATTTTGTTGTTCGCCCGCAATATGGGTTGGATTACTGCTGAATTATTTAGTATAATAGTATCATGGTATTCTCTTTTTATTATAATGGGAATTTATTCGATGATACGCCGTCATTTTGTTGGTGGAATTATCCTTGTATTGATAGGTGTTTATTTTTTGCTAGGAGGTCTTTCATGGCTGCCTGAGAATTCTCAGGCAATGGTCTGGCCCTTAGCTTTGATCATAGCCGGAGTTTTATTTCTTTTTAAATCCGGACACAGAGGACCATGGAATGATAAACAGCGTATGTTTCGTGACCATAGAGAATGGATGAAACATGGACATTATGGTCATGCGGGCATGAACTTTGCCAACAATCAGCAGCAAAGTGAATCGGAAGATGGCTTTCTGCGTTCTGATAACACTTTTGGAGCTGCACGTCATGTTGTGCTTGATGAACTTTTTAAAGGAGCAGTCGTCCGTACTTCTTGTGGAGGAACAACGATTGACCTGCGCCATACTCATATCGCACCGGGAGAAACATACATCGATTTGGATTGCAGTTGGGGAGGCATCGAAATATATGTCCCTTCTGACTGGAAAGTAGTATTTAAGTGCAATGCTTTCTTTGGCGGTTGTGATGACAAACGCTGGCAAAACGGGAATATTAACAAGGAAAGTGTATTAGTCATTCGGGGAAGGCTTTCTTTTGGCGGACTGGAAGTTAAAGACTAACGTATGAAAACACATCCGATTATAGATTATCCTTATCGTTGGGTGCCGGTATTGGTGGTAGCGCTGGTTCTGGTGTTAGCTCAGGTAATGATAATGAGTGTATACACAGGTGCGGACTATGTGCCTGCTGTCATAGACGGAATAGCGACAATCGGTTGGTTGATGGCATTAGGTTATTTGGTCTGGTTTGTTGTCGGAGTAGTCTCTATCTTTCAGACGGAAGTCATTACTCTGGTGGCAGGAATACTGATCTGGATAGCCGGCAGCTTTATGGTTTACGATATTGTAACAAGGATAGCCGGTATACCCTATATCACTTTTGCGTCTACCATCCCTTTTCGTCTGTTGTTTGGCATTCCGACCTGGGTTGCCATTCTTCTTTGGTATCGTTTGATTGTCGCTAAAGAAGATGCACTGAATCAGGAACTGGAAAAAGAATTGATAATGCATCAACCGGTTAGCCTGCTGGAAGAACCGCAGATAGAGCAGATCGACCGTATCACAGTGAAAGACGGTTCGAAAATTCATTTGATTAAAACGGATGAATTAATCTACATACAAGCATGCGGAGACTACGTTATGCTGATTACTCCTTCGGGGGAATATCTGAAGGAACAGACGATGAAGTATTTTGAGACTCATTTGCCTTCCGATACCTTTGTTCGTGTCCATCGCTCAACGATTGTCAATGTCACTCAAATCTCCCGTGTAGAATTGTTTGGGAAGGAAACGTACCAGCTATTATTGAAAAATGGGGTTAAACTTCGGGTAAGCCTTTCGGGTTACAGGTTATTAAAAGAACGTTTAGGACTATAAGAAATAGCTATTTGATCAACGGATGATTCATTTTCGTTCGTTATCAGCTAAAATTTGAGTGTCCATCAGGCGGCTAGCATTTAGAGTAATGAATGCTAGTCGCCTGATGGACACTTTTATTCTAATCCAAGCAAATACTGAAAATGACTAGTCGAAATTACTATGTAAAGTAAAATATGGAATTTTTGGTATTTTAATCCCAAAATCTCGTATCTGATATTTTAGTGATAAAATAGTGCACCTAAACGCTCAAAAAGTCCCCTCGCTTTATGTTTTATATAACTTCTTTTGCACATATGAAACAAAAAATAAGAACTATAAATCAGGAATATTAATGAATAAACATAAGATAATTCCTGTTTCAATTTTCCCCATGTTTTCAACGATTGATTTGCATGTAATATAAGTATTGATTAGATAGTAATATGTATTAACTTTAAATTGAAATGAATGAAAAATTGTGCATTTATTAAGAAATGGAAATCCTGGTATCAACGCTTTCCTGTGCTTATTAGAACGACGTTTGTGGTAACTCCAGTCTTTTTCAGACGTTACCTGGTACAATATCCTTTTTGTGCTTGTCTTTTATTTTTAGGGGCGTGTACCGATGTCAAAGGGTTTACTAATATGGAGTTAGGTCCCTATGCGAAAGGACCGGAGGTATTAAAGGCTTTCCCTACAGCTGAAGGCTTCGGTAAAAATGCTACGGGAGGTCGTGGAGGAAAAGTCGTTATAGTGACCAATACCAACGATGACGGAGATGGCTCTTTTAGATGGGCATTGCAGCAATGCTCACAAAACGAAGCAACTACTGTTGTTTTTGCAGTTTCGGGCAAAATAGAATTAAAGTCGGAAATCCGTTGCAAAGCTAAGAACTTCACGCTGGCTGGACAAACAGCTCCCGGTGATGGTGTTTGCATCATTAAGAATGAAATAAATTTTGGTGGTTCGGAGAACTTTATTATTCGGCATATGCGTTTTCGTGTCGGTGAAAAAGATGCGAGTGGAAAGGAACATAATGCCGCCTGTCTGCGGGTGGAAAATGCGAATAACTTTATAATTGACCATTGTTCCTTCAGCTGGGCTAGTGAAGAGAATACTGATTTTATTGATACTCATTTTTCTACAGTGCAATGGTGCATTTCCAGCGAGGGGCTTTATTATTCGGTCAATAAAAAAGGTGCACGTGCTTATGGTGGTGCGTGGGGAGGAACTTCATCTACTTATCACCATAATCTGTTTGCTCATTGTAATAGCCGGACACCATTGATGAATGGCGCACGGGGGAAGGATCCCGGACAGGATATCGTTGTTTATATGGAATATATTAATAATGTGAATTATAATTGGGGTAGCCAAATGGCTACTTATGGAGGTATGGACGAGTCTCAGGATCCAGAACATCATGGATGGTCATGTAACTTTGTGAATAATTATTATAAACCGGGGTCCGCTACGACAGCCCGGGTAAAAGAACTGAAATTCTTCCGGCAATCAAGCGCCCGTGAACCCAATAAGGCACCTTTGCGTGCCGTTTCAAAGTGGTACTTTCATGGTAATGTAATGGAGGGTAATTCTCAACTGACTTCCGACAATTGGGAAGGTGTATATACGGATGGTAATTATCCTTATTCTATCGATGAGATGAAAGCTTCTTCTTTCATTATTCCTTCAGGGAAAGAGAATTATGAACAATATTGGTTCGACTGGGAATCATACACTTTATCTGACCAATATGAATCTGCGGAGAAAGCTTATCAATCTGTGTTGGCTGATAAAAGTGGTGCCGGCGCATTTCCCCGTGATAAAGTAGATGCGCGTATTGTAAAAGAAGTGAAGAGCGGACTTTGTACTTATACAGGAGCCGGAGACGCCAATAGTGGTGCTATCCCGGGCATAATAAATAGCCCGGATGAGGCTGAAGGTCTGGATGGACTGACGTATAAAACCAGCGGAACCATTACGGATGCGGATCAGGATGGCATGGATGATGCCTGGGAGAAAAAGGTTGGTTTGGATCCTGCTAATCCGGAAGACCGTAACAGGACAACAGAGGTTGGTTATACAGCTTTGGAAGTATATCTTAATAGTCTGGTAGGTGAAAGTATTTCCTACAACTTTAAGAAGTGAAATCAGTGTTAATATTAAAATAGAATGCTATGAATTTATTGAAATTAATGACAGTAGGGTGCCTGTTAAGTTGTTTTTCAGGACTGATGACAAGCTGTTCGGACGATGATGATGCCGGCTCAAAAGTATTGTTACGACCGGTTACTGCTATGGAGATAGTGCAAAACAAGGCATATCTTAGTTGGAAAAGCGTAGAAGGAGCGACCGAATATGTCGTCGAGGTGTATAAGGTGGTGGATAAAGGGGAAGAACTTTATAAGACGGAGACCGTGCCGGGTGACCGTTCTTCCTGTGTGATAGATTTAGACTGGGAAGAAAACTACAAGTTTAAGGTGAAATGTGAAGGTAACGGAAGGCTGTCCGGTTATTGGGAAACAGAGGTGACGGGTGTTCTTTACCGCCCTTTGTCGATAGAGTTAGGAGAAGCTCGTACTATAGATACACAGGCTCTTATTTCGTGGACGCCTAATGATACTGTTGTGATTACAGCTCTGACTGCTGTTCCGATGGGGCTGGAGACTGTTAATTCTCAAGATATAAAGGTTTATAACGTTTCTTCCGAAGAATATCTGGCCGGCTCCAAAATTATAGATGATTTAACTCCGGAGACTTCTTATCGTGTTAGTTTTTATTCGGGTGATGAACAGAGTTCGGATACTTATCAGGCACGCATAGAAGTAAAGACAGCTGTAACCGAAAATCTGGATGAAGATTATGGGACGGCAAACCGGATAGATTTGCGTAACGAAGCATTTGATCCTGATTATTTTAATAGACTTGACTGGAACTCTCTGGCAGAAGGTACAACCTTTGTGCTTCCGGCAGGTAAGACGTACGTGTTGAATAGTGGAGAAACTGTTATTGAGTTTGCACATTCAGTTCATTTTGTTACTCCGCAAACGTTGGAAGATTATCCGACATTTAGTTTTGATAACGCTTTCCGTATAGTAGAAGGCGGAGTTGTAGACAAGGTTACTTTTAAACGCATCAATCTTAGGGCTTCCAAATCATTAAGTGAGGTTGCTGATAACAGTTTGAGTGGTAAACAAGTGATTTGTCCGGAGTCCGATGTTTTTCTGATTAACACGATTGATTTCACTAATTGCTATATTGAGAATTTCCGTTCTATTGTCCGTTCAAAAAAGGCTACAGGAAATGTAGGAGCTATTGCTTTCAAAGAATGTACCATTAACGCAATCGGTAATCAGGGTATAGTTTCGACTGATGGCAAAAATGGAAATTACATCAATGATGTCTCTTTTGATGAGTGTACTATCACTAATATTTGCGGTATTGCAGATTTGCGGAATAGTAGCAGTGGAAAGAGTATTTCGATTACAAACACTACATTCTGTTATGCGCCGATGGAAAACTCCTTCTTATTCCGGGTAGATCCGAGTATTGCTGTCAAGATTGAAAATTGTGTATTTGGCGGTTCCATGAAAATAGATGGAAAACTTCCGAAATTTAATGAACTGGGGTCCGGAGGACAGGATGATTATACCGGCGTATATCCTTTCAGTTCGGTTAATAGTTTTCAGGCTAATGATCGTACTTCAAGCAAAGGAAACCTCGGACTGAGTGATTCTAAAATGTCAACTGCCACTCTGTTCACTGCTCCGGGGACTAACAATTTTAAATTGAACGAGTTATTCACAGGTTGTTCCAGCGTAGGTGCTTCAAAATGGAGACGATGAACCGCGCATTAAATAATATATATAATATGAATAAACACATTGTATTTATGAAGTTCAAGAGATCTTCATTCATTAAAAAGGTAGGCGTGCTATTGTGTTTCGTAGCATTTGCGCTGTCAGCCAATGCACAGACCCGAAAGGTTACAGGACAGATAGTGGACGAAAGTGGCCAGCCGATTATCGGAGCTACTATACGGTTACAGGATGCTACGACAGGTACTATTACTGCTGTCTCTTATACACATCTGACGCTGCCGACGATCGCATAAGTGTAG
>ERZ1026990.518-NODE-518-length-14959-cov-6.396202_pt1 | contig 14959 bp, 10 predicted proteins | sample MGYA00519557_ERZ1026990 | MGnify/ENA primary metagenome ERZ1026990 (study PRJEB26926, sample SAMN06164797) | human gut metagenome | biome: ENVO:00009003; feature: ENVO:2100002; material: ENVO:00002003 | host: Homo sapiens | place: USA | collected 2012 ... | reverse complement strand
GAGATTAGCGAGTGTCTCGTGGGCTCGGAGATGTGTATAAGAGACAGGTAGTAGAAAGTGCAACCAATGACAGTGAAATTACGTTTAAGATACAGATACTTACTTCTTCCAAACCTCTCGCCAAAAACGACAAACGGCTGAAAGGACTGAAAGAGGTAGATTATTATAAGGAAGGGGGAATATACAAATATACGTATGGAGCTTCCTCCGATTATAACAAGGTGTTGCGTACGAAGCGCACCATTACGGCACAATTCAAAGACGCCTTTATCATCGCTTTCCGGAACGGCGAAAAAATGAACGTCAATGAAGCGATTGCCGAATTTAAGAAAAGAAGAAATAAATAAAAAGATAAAATGAAGTACATTACAAAAGAAGTCAGAATAGGTATTGCAGGTATCGTTGCACTATGTGTGCTTATATACGGAATTAACTGGCTGAAAGGTATACACATGTTTCAACCTTCCAGCTATTTCTATGCCAAATTTGAAAACGTAAACGGACTCACCAAATCAAGCCCGGTATTTGCCGACGGTGTTCGTGTAGGTATCGTGCGTGACATCTATTATGATTATGCCAAACCCGGAAATGTAATTGTCGAAGTGGAACTGGACACGGAACTGCGGATTCCCAAAGGAAGTAGCGCCGAGCTTGTATCCGAACTTATGGGAGGCGTACGCATGAATATTCTTCTGGCAAACAACCCGCGCGAAAAATATGCCGTAGGAGATACGATTCCCGGCAAACTGAATAACGGAATGATGGAAAGCGTGGCACAGCTCATGCCTAAAGTGCAGGAAATGTTGCCCAAGCTGGATTCAATTCTGATCTCCCTGAACAATATACTGGGAGACAAGAGCATCCCCGCCACCCTGCATTCAATGGAGACTACCACCGCCAACCTCGCAGTAGTCAGCTCACAGATGAAAGGACTAATGAGCAAAGACATCCCCCAGCTCACCGGGAAACTTAATACAATCGGAGACAACTTCATAGCCATTAGCGGTAATTTAAAGGAAATAGACTATGCAGCTACTTTCAAAAAAATAGACGAAACTTTGGCTAACGTAAAAATACTTACAGAGAAATTGAACAGCAAAGACAACACGCTTGGGTTGCTTTTCAACGATCCGTCATTATACAATAATCTGAACGCAACGACAGAGAATGCCGCCAGTTTGCTTGAAGACCTGAAAGCACATCCGAAGCGTTATGTTCACTTCTCATTATTCGGTAAAAAAGATAAGTAAGTTTTCATCGTTATATAGATTTTATCTAAATAACGAGAGAGCGTAAAAAGAATGTGGATCACTCTGCAAATGTCTATCTACAAACCGAAATAATATTCCCGTACAAACAGATAAATGAAAGAAAAGCTACATAATTTAGGGATATAAAAAGCTACTATACAGATACTTATAAAAATGCAATAGCCTCCCTGTGGGGCTATTTACATGAAACAAGATAAGTAGTTGAAAGTAAAGAGATTATTGTTTTTAGATAAAAAGCAAGAAAAAACACATTTGTTTTTCTCAAATAAGATTGCGAATTTTGCATGCGTAGAAGTTTTGCTTAATTAATAAATGTATTTAAAGCCGTTATGAGTGAATTAAATCATGTCGGGCTATGGAACCGCTGTCTTGAAATCATCAGAGACAATGTTCCGGAGCAGACATACAAAACATGGTTTCTCCCCATCATACCTTTAAAATATGAGGACAAGACGCTGGTCGTACAGGTACCCAGCCAGTTCTTCTATGAGTTTTTGGAGGACAAGTTTGTTGACTTGTTGCGTAAAACTCTATATAAAGTTATTGGTGATGGCACCAAGTTATTGTATAATGTTATGGTGGATAAGAGTTCACGTACTACCGTCAATCTCGAATCTACTCCCCGCACTATTATTCCACAGAAAAAGGTAATCGGCAGAGAAATACCGCAAGCTCCTATTGCAGATTTAGATCCTCATCTGAATCCTGAATACAACTTCGAAACATTTATAGAAGGCTATAGCAACAAACTTTCACGCAGCGTAGCAGAAGCTGTCGCTCAAAACCCGGCGAAAACAATTTTCAATCCGCTGTTTTTCTATGGAGCATCGGGCGTGGGAAAGACGCACCTTGCAAATGCTATAGGCACAAAAATCAAAGAACTCTATCCGGACAAGAGAGTGCTATATGTATCGGCACATCTGTTCCAGGTACAATATACCGACTCTGTACGTAACAATACTACAAACGATTTTATCAACTTCTACCAATCAATTGACATATTGATTATCGATGATATTCAAGAATTTGCCGGTGTTACCAAAACACAGAATACATTCTTTCATATCTTTAATCACTTACACCAAAACGGTAAACAGCTTATCCTGACTTCAGACCGTGCTCCCGTATTATTGCAAGGCATGGAAGAACGACTCATCACCCGTTTCAAATGGGGTATGGTAGCTGAACTGGAAAGACCAACCGTAGAATTACGCAAGAACATCCTGCGCAATAAGATACATCGTGACGGTTTACAATTCCCTCCGGAAGTAATCGATTATATTGCAGAAAATGTGGGTGACAGCGTGCGTGACCTGGAAGGTATCGTCATCTCCATCATGGCACATTCTACTATATATAATAAGGAAATTGATCTGGAACTGACGCAACGCATTGTACGGAAGGTAGTAAAAAGTGAAAGTAAATCTATTACCGTTGATGACATCATCAACGTGGTATGCAAGCATTTCTCACTGGATACCGCTACCATCCATACTAAATCACGAAAACGCGAAGTGGTACAGGCACGCCAGATAGCCATGTTTCTCGCTAAATCCTATACAGATTTTTCGACGGCTAAGATAGGCGCATTAATAGGCCACAAAGATCACGCAACCGTATTGCACGCCTGCAAAACCATTAAAGAATTACGGGAAGTAGACAAAACTTTCCGCGCAGAAATAGATGATATCCAAGCATCATTAAAAAAGCAGGGTTAAAAACCCTGCTTTTTTATTACTTTCCAAAGATTCTCCGACATTACTTCGTTATCTTCTTTCTTATAACGCACGTCCGTAAAGACTTGAGCCAAGGTTTCTTTGTTGTTTTCAAAAATAAATTGCTTATTTTCGGGCAAAGATTCCTTATAGGCATACAGGCGATCTATATCTTCAGGAGTATAATCATGATACGTCTCCTCATGCACAATAGCTTCCAGCGGCAATCGATCTACCTGTGCAGGCTCCTCAGCAGGCCAACCTACCGTCACTGTCGTAATAGGAAATACCAATTCCGGTAGCTCCAGGGCTTCGATTATCATTTGCGGATTGTAAGTCGTCGTACCCAGATAACATATACCTAATCCTTTTTCTTCCGCAGCCACACAAAAAGTCTGTGCTGCCAGCAGGGCATCTACAGAGCCGGTTACGAACCACTCTAAATTATTATACCCGGGAGTTGCTTTTCGCTGTTCGCACCATTTAGTAAAACGGCGCAGGTCTATACAAAACGTCAAAACCACAGGTGCAGTTTTCACCATCGGCTGATTGAAGTGAGCCGGTGCCAACCTAGCCTTCCGTTCTGCATCACGCGTTACAATTACACTGTACACCTGCATATTTCCGACTGTAGAGGCTCGAAATGCAGAATCAAGCAAATCATTTAACAAATCTGAAGAAATATCTTTCTGTTGATATTTGCGGATTGTTCTTCTCTGTTTTAGGATTTCCATTCTTTTATTTTTTTGCAAATATAGAAAAAGAATAGCAATTTGTTGTCAAATAACGAGTTTAAAGTTTATCTACGTTTTCTAAAAACAATTAGCCTGTTTAATCAAAGTCTAAAAACAATTTTCTTTTTTGGAAACTTTTTGTTCACACAACAATGCTAATATTTTATAAATCAGCAATCTATTATTCAAAAATGGAAATCTCATAGCCTGTTCATAATTTATTCTGTTTTTATTTTGCTATAATAAAAAACATTCTTAGCTTTGCAATCGCATTTGTTAATGATAGGTATCACTTCTACACTCTTACTTATTAAAAAATAAATCTAAGGAAAAAAGAATCGTGGAAAAACAAACTTATTCTTACGAGGAAGCTTATGAAGAATCTTTACGATATTTTCAGGGCGACGAGTTAGCTGCGCGTGTTTGGGTAAACAAGTACGCAGTAAAAGACTCTTTCGGAAATATTTACGAGAAGTCTCCGAAAGACATGCATTGGAGAATAGCCAATGAAGTAGCCCGTATCGAGGCTAAATACTCTAATCCATTAAGTGCAGAGGAACTATTCGATCTGCTCGACCACTTCAAGTACATCGTTCCGCAGGGAAGTCCGATGACCGGAATTGGTAACAACTATCAGGTAGCTTCTTTGTCTAACTGCTTCGTGATCGGAGTAGATGGAGAGGCGGATTCTTATGGTGCCATCTTCAAAATAGACGAAGAACAAGTACAACTCATGAAGCGCCGTGGTGGTGTAGGACACGATTTGTCGCACATCCGCCCGAAAGGTTCTCCAGTGAAAAATTCGGCTTTAACCTCCACCGGCCTGGTGCCATTTATGGAGCGTTACTCCAATTCTACACGTGAAGTTGCTCAGGACGGACGGCGTGGCGCACTGATGCTAAGTGTATCTATCAAACATCCCGATTCAGAAGCGTTCATCGATGCTAAAATGACGGAAGGCAAAGTAACAGGTGCCAATGTATCTGTGAAACTGGACGATGCATTTATGACCGCTGCTATCACAGGTACTCCATATATTCAACAATATCCTGTCAATGCCGCTGAACCAACTGTGCAGAAGGAGATCAATGCAACCAATTTGTGGAAGAAGATCGTTCACAATGCATGGAAATCGGCAGAACCGGGTGTATTGTTCTGGGATACCATATTAAAAGAATCCGTACCCGATTGTTATGCAGACCTGGGATATCGCACTGTTTCCACCAATCCATGTGGTGAAATTCCCTTGTGCCCGTATGACTCCTGCCGTTTGTTGGCTATCAATCTTTATTCTTATGTAGTAAACCCCTTCAAACCGGATGCATACTTTGACTTTGAATTGTTCCAGAAACATATAGCGTTGGCTCAACGCATTATGGACGATATCATCGATCTGGAATTGGAGAAGATAGAACGCATCATGGAAAAGATTGATGCTGACCCCGAAAGCGAAGATGTGAAACATACAGAACGTATATTGTGGGACAAGATTTATAAGAAGAGTGGACAAGGACGCCGTACCGGTGTAGGTATTACTGCCGAAGGTGATATGCTTGCTGCACTGGGATTGCGTTACGGTACGGAAGAAGCTACCGAATTCTCTGAAAAAGTGCACAAGACCGTTGCCCTGAGTGCTTACCGTTCATCAGTGGAAATGGCAAAAGAACGTGGTGCATTCGAAATTTACGATACCGAACGTGAAAAGAATAATCCGTTCATCAATCGTTTGCGCGAAGCAGATCCCCAGTTGTATGAGGATATGAAGAAATACGGCCGCCGCAATATTGCCTGCCTTACCATTGCACCGACGGGAACCACCAGTCTGATGACTCAGACTACCTCAGGTATCGAGCCTGTATTCTTGCCCGTATACAAACGTCGCCGTAAAGTAAATCCGAACGACACTAACGTACACGTAGACTTCGTGGATGAAACCGGAGATGCTTTTGAAGAATATATTGTCTTCCACCCCAAATTTGTTACATGGATGGAAGCGCAAGGACACAATCCTTCCAAACGTTACACACAAGAAGAGATCGACGTATTGGTTGAGCAATCACCTTATTATAAAGCAACCTCAAACGACGTAGACTGGCTGATGAAAGTCAAGATGCAGGGACGTATCCAGAAATGGGTAGACCACTCCATCAGCGTGACCATCAACCTGCCGAACGATGTGGATGAAGACCTGGTAAACCGCCTGTATGTAGAGGCATGGAAATCCGGTTGTAAAGGTTGTACGGTTTATCGTGACGGCTCACGTTCGGGCGTGCTCATTTCTGCCAAGAGCGATAAGAAAGAAGAAATGCCTCCTTGCAAACCGCCTACGGTAGTAGAAACCCGCCCGACAGTTCTGGATGCCGACATCGTACGTTTCCAGAATAATAAAGAAAAGTGGGTGGCATTCGTCGGTTTGCTGGACGGACATCCTTACGAAATCTTCACCGGTCTTCAGGATGACGATGAAGGCATTATTCTGCCGAAGAACGTTACTTCCGGACACATTATTAAGAAGGTGGACAAGGACGGCAGCAAGCGTTACGACTTCCAGTTCCAGAACAAACGCGGATATAAAGTCACCATTGAAGGTCTGTCCGAAAAGTTCAACAAGGAATATTGGAACTACGCCAAACTGATCTCCGGAGTATTGCGTTATCGTATGCCTATCGAACAGGTTATCAAGCTGGTCGGCTCTCTGCAACTGGACAGCGAAAGCATCAATACCTGGAAGAACGGTGTGGAACGCGCATTGAAGAAATACATAACGGACGGCACAGAAGCCAAAGGCAAGAAATGTCCGAACTGCGGCAACGAAACACTTGTATATCAGGAAGGTTGCCTCATTTGTACCACTTGCGGAGCTTCACGTTGCGGATAAAAACAGATCTGCGAAATGCAAGCACAAACGTTTGCATAGGAATTTAAAAAACTTAGATAGCGGTAGCTGCTTGATTATGCGGAATAATGTCTATACTTGCATAATCAATGCAGCTATTACTAAATCTAATATTATATGATACTATCTTTTCATATCGAGTACCGCACAAGTTGGGGTGAAGAGGTTAGAGTCTTAGGATCTATTCTTGAACTGGGCAACAATCAGCCCGGTAAAGCCATACCTTTACAAACAGTGGATGGCATTCACTGGACTTTAGATGCGGACATTCAAGCGCCTGAAAACGGCATCGTACAATACAGTTATCACATTTATCGCGACGGCAAAGATACACGTACGGAGTGGAACAGCCTTCCCCGCACGCTCTATGTATCGGCTGACAAGAAGAAAGTCTACCGCCTGCAAGACTGCTGGAAGAATCTGCCCGAACAGCAATACTTCTACACGTCTGCTTTCACGGAGTCCCTGCTTGCACATCCCGAACGTAACGCCGCTCCAAAGAGCCACAAGAAAGGATTATTGATCAAGGCGTATGCTCCATGCATCGACAATGATCACTGTCTGGGCATTTGCGGCAACCAGAAAGTTCTGGGAGATTGGGATGCGGATAAAGCCGTTCTGATGAGCGACGCCAACTTCCCGGAATGGCAGGTTGAAGTAGACGCATCGAAAATCAGCTTCCCGCTGGAGTATAAATTCATCCTTTATAATAAGAAAGAGCGTCGTGCCGTGGCATGGGAAAACAACCCCAACCGCTACATGGCCGATCCGCAGATAGGCGCTAACGAAACACTGGTGATCGGTGACCGTTACGTTTACTTCGCCCTACCCGACTGGAAAGGTGCCGGAGTAGCCGTGCCCATCTTCTCGCTGCGCTCCGAAAAGAGCTTCGGCGTAGGTGACTTTGGCGACCTGAAACAGATGATAGACTGGGCTGTACTTACCCGCCAGAAAGCCGTACAGATATTGCCTATCAACGACACCACCATGACACATACATGGACGGATTCTTATCCGTACAACAGCATATCCATTTATGCGTTCCACCCCATGTATGCCGATCTGAAACAGATGGGTACGTTGAAGGACAAAAAGGCAATGGCAGAATTCAATAAACGGCAGAAAGAGCTGAATGCTTTGCCTACCGTAGACTATGAAGCAGTAAATCAGACAAAATGGGAGTTCTTCCGCCTGATATACAAACAGGAAGGCGAACAAGTTCTGGCATCCGATGCCTTCCGGAAGTTCTTCGAAAACAACAAAGAATGGTTACAGCCATACGCCGTGTTCAGCTATCTGCGCGATGCCTACAAGACACCCAACTTCCGCGAATGGCCGAAATTCACAGAATACAAAGCAGAAGAAATAGAAAAGTTATGCCAGCCGGAATCTGCCGACTATCCGCATATCGCCATCTACTTCTTCATCCAGTTCCACCTACACCTGCAACTGCTGGCTGCAACGGAACACGCACGAGCCAATGGTGTAGTACTGAAAGGTGACATTCCTATCGGCATCAGCCGCAACAGCGTAGAAGCATGGACAGAACCCTACTACTTCAACCTGAACGGACAAGCGGGCGCACCACCCGATGACTTCTCCGTGAACGGTCAGAACTGGGGCCTCCCTACTTACAACTGGGACGTAATGGAGAAAGACGGTTATTCCTGGTGGATGAAGCGTTTCCGCAAGATGTCGGAATACTTCGATGCCTACCGTATCGACCACATCCTGGGCTTCTTCCGCATTTGGGAAATCCCGATGCATGCCGTACACGGATTGCTGGGTCAATTTGTTCCCGCCCTGCCGATGACGCGCGAAGAAATAGAAGGCTACGGAATGGCATTCCGCGAAGATTTCTTCACGAAACCCTATATCCATGAATACTTCCTCGGACAAATGTTCGGCCCGCATACTGATTATGTAAAGCAGACCTTCATAGAGCCTACGGAAACATGGGAAATATATCGCATGCGTCCCGAGTTCGACACACAGCGCAAAGTAGAGGCTTACTTTGCCGGAAAGACGGACGAAGACAGCATCTGGATACGCGATGGCCTGTACGCATTAATCAGTGACGTACTGTTTGTGCCCGACCGTGAAGACCCGCACAAATTCCATCCGCGCATCGGCGTACAACACGATTACATTTACCGTGCTCTGAATGATTGGGAGAAGGCAGCATTCAATCGTTTGTACGATCAGTATTACTATCATCGCCACAACGAGTTCTGGCGCGAACAAGCCATGAAGAAGTTGCCGCAACTGACGCAATCCACCCGTATGATGGTATGTGGTGAAGACCTCGGTATGATCCCCGATTGTGTAGCTTGGGTGATGAACGACCTGCGCATCCTTAGCCTGGAAATACAACGCATGCCGAAAGATCCTTCACAGGAATTCGGACATCCGGACTGGTATCCGTACCGCTCGGTTTGCACCATCTCTACGCATGATATGTCTACGCTGCGCGGCTGGTGGGAAGAAGATTTCCAGCAAACGCAACGGTACTACAACACCATGCTGGGACATTACGGCGCTGCACCTGCCGTTGCCACTCCGGAACTTTGTGAACAAGTGGTACGCAACCATCTTTACAGCAACTCCATCCTGTGCATCCTCTCCTTGCAGGACTGGATGGCTATGGACGGAAAATGGCGCAACCCCAATGTACAGGAAGAGCGCATCAACGTGCCTGCCAACCCCAGACATTACTGGCGCTACCGTATGCACCTGACACTGGAACAACTGATGAAAGCGGAAAGTCTGAACGAGAAGATCAAAGGACTGATAGAACAGACCGGACGAAAAGGATAATACTCTCAATCTTTATAGTAGAAAAAGGCACCCATAGCAGGTGCCTTTTTTATTCATAACCAGTATACTGGAGTTTCCCACCCTTAGGGAACGACTGTTTCCTCAAGAGGGAACTGCAGTTCCCCCGCAGGGAACAGGAATCTCCCTCAAGGAGACGGGAAACGCCTACTTTCCTTCTCCCATCTTATCCAGTAAAAACAGAATCTCCGCCTGCTTGTCAAAGCCTGCCTGCTTATATTCATCGTAAGTCAGCATCACATCCGGCCAGAAAGTCTTTGCACGCTTATCCTTTCCCGGCAGAAATACCTGCATAGAATTAGAGATTGAACCTTCTATTCCGGTATGGGGCAATTTGAAAAGTGTCTGTTCCATGAAAGTATTCGGAGCCTGCCCGCTTGGCACGCCCACCACCGTAGCTCCCATCTTCCACAACATGAAAGAATAATGAAACGCAGCGCTGAACGTACGCTCATCCGTTACTACAAAGACCTGCTTCGGGGTATATACCGGAGCACCTTTCTGCGCACGCAATTCTTCTTTCACACTACTCATGCAATCATCAATAAACTGTCGTCGCAGGGTATCAAGCGGTACATCCTCCTGTTCTTCCATGCTGAATGTATAGTCACCAAAGTTATAATCGGTTCCATAACGCTTATTGAACTCTTCCAGAGTTACCTCTAACTTATTCATATACAACGGCGAAACAATCCGATAATACTCCGTATCCATATCCTCCTGCAAGTATTTGTCCCCATAAAGCTGGTACAAAGTAGCCAGTACGATAGGCGTCCAACCGCCGCTGTTTCCCCGAAGATCAATAATCAGATATTCCGAGCGATTCTTCTTCATCTCTTTCAGCATAGTGGCAAAGGTTCCCGAAAACGAAGGCAATGCATGGATAGCCTGCAAAGTATCCGCAGGCATCTCTTTCCTCAAAGCATTCTGATAGTAAAACTCCATCTGGCGGAACAGATCCCCTTTCATATACTTGTACATATACTCAAAATTATCACGCGCCATAATGCTGTTCACCTTAAACATCATCACTTCTTTCTTCTTGTCTATGAAGCGATAAGCCATTTGCTCCTCAGGGCATCCCTCCCAGGATGGAAGACTCGCTTTCTCTGCTTTCCTCAAGTCCTCATTATCCATAAAGTGCTGTTCCAAAGTCATTTCCTTTCCATCCGGAGTGCGCAAATTGAGGCAAACCGTATCTTCCAAATCAGGCAACAACTGTTGCATAAACTGCTTTCTCGCCACGTTCCGGCAAAATACGGAATAACGGTTATAGAGATTCTCACATGCAAAGAGACTTGCCGTCCGCACCAGTAATTCGTCCATACTCTTACCATTGATTCCAGTAAGAAGACTACCCAGCAAGTCTTGATGTGCAGCCGGAAGACTTTGTACAATCAACCCGTCAGGGATACATCTGAACCCTACAGGCAAGTAGCTCTGTTCCTGTCGCTGCTTAGGCGCAAGAGAAAAAAGATACGTATGCCCGTCCTGAATGAAAGACAAAAATGCCATCGACTTATCCCAAAATTCCTGGAGGGTATGGGGTTTACTACGTAACTCGTTTTCTAAATCAAACGCTTGCTTATGAAAAAATACTTTACCTCCGAAGCCAGTGTACGGATCAGGATGCGTAGCTTCAAGTTGTTTCACCAGATAATGAAAATCAGCGGCAAGCGAATCCCCGCTTACCTTACTCTGCGCAGAAAGAGAGAGGCAGACCAATGCGGATAAAAGAAAGAAATAGAAGTGTTTCATGTCTCATTTTTTTAGTTGTTGGTACAAATATACCTGTTTTCTTTAGCTGTTGGTACAAATATACCTGTTTTCTTTGTTTACTGGGCAGTTATTCTTATTTTTGTCATTAACCTAATATTCCATTGATATGAACAGTTATATATTCCTTGATAACGTCCGTTTCTTTGCCTACCACGGTGTAGGTCAGCAAGAGCGGGAAGTAGGTAATGAGTTTGTCATTAATCTGAAATTGAAAGTCGATATTGCACGTGCAGCCGAGACTGACGACGTGACACATACCGTTAGTTATGCCGATGTATACGAAAATGTGAAGGCTGAGATGGAGATACCTTCTAAATTGCTGGAGCATGTTTGCGGACGTATCATAAAACGCCTGTTCCGTACTTTCCCCACCGTTAAAGCCATTGAGCTAAAACTCGCTAAACGTAATCCACCCATGGGTGCAGACTTAGATGCGGCAGGAGTGGAAGTGCAATGTGAAAGAGCTTAACCCACTTCCACTGTTTTTTTATTAAAGTGAACTCAGTAAGCAATAAAAGGAAATCTCACACAGTTGAGTTTTTATCAATATTGTCTACATCCTACACCGGCTATTATGTTTATCTGATTATCAGACAAATAGGTAGTGTAGGAAGTGGTGTAGGAAGGTGTAGGAAAGTTTTATTCTACACCGTAAAACGGCTCAAAAAGCGTGCTTCTAATCTTGTAATTCACTAATTCACAAGCGCTTAATATACGTTATGCAACCTTTATCCGAATTGATGCAAATATCTCTTTTATTCGTCGCACGAGTGAATAAAGTTAGTATTTCGTTAGGAATTAAGGGATGATAAGCCCCATACTCTCATTATGTAGAAAGTCAAATGATAGATATAAAACTTGATATGCTCCTTACTTTTTCCCAAAAAGCATTCAGGTTAATGTCATTATGCCCGCAGCTAAACTTCGTCCCGCAGTTGTGGGCTGTCCATCCCGCAATTGCAGGCTGCACAGCCCTCAACTGGAAAACGTAGAGCCCACAACTGCGGGACGAAGTTTAGCTACAGGCAAAAGAAAAAAAACAATAAAGCAAAGCATGTTTTTCATACGGCTTTCTTCCCATCTTTCTGATTGTTTCCAAGCGTTCTGTTGTGGCATGTAGATAGCTAAAACAGCTTATAAATGACACTTCAATAGCTGCACCGTTAAGATTATCCTATTCTATCCTTAAACCTTATCCTCTTAAAAAAAGTGCCTTAGCCTGTATCGCCCTGCCGATGGGAAATACAGAAAGAAAAGCGAAACGAATGAATATTTAAAAACGATTTCAACAGTCGTTTTACAAATAATTATTTATACCTTTGCCGTCGACAAAACAAACAAGCTATAACTAAAATGAAAATAACATCAGCATTGCTTAGCTTATCATTGCTACTCTTTTCCTGTTCACACAACAATGAGACAGAAGCCTTATTCTTAAAAGCAGATTCACTAATGGATGAATATCCTGACAGCGTACTCCAATTATTGAACATTCAGCCGAAAGAAATAGAAGATTTTTCAGACAAAGAATGCGCACGCTATGCACTGCTTCTTGCACGTGCCACGGATAAGTGCAAGTTCTCCCTATTACCTTGTGACTCGCTGCTAAACGTGGCATTAGAGTATTATGACGATGATGAAAAAGAAAAAGCAATGGCACTACTTTATAAAGGAAGGCTGGCGGTGGAAATGGAAGAGGAAAAAGAAGCCATTTCATATCTTCAAAAAGGATTGACCATCATACAAAACTTTCCAAAAGAACTTAAAACCAAAAGTTTGTTCCTCAGTTCGTTAGGGAATCTCTACTTTGACGCCGGGTATTATGACGAATCCATAGAAATATACGAAGCTATGTATCAATGTTCTATCACAGACCTGGATAAATCAATAGCCCTCAACAGTATCAGTACATATTATTGCTTAATAGATGAAAAAGACTCCACACTCATGTTCCAGCGTAAAGCACTACATTATGCTATCGCTTCGGGAGATTCTCTACAGATTGCAATGTCTAAGCACAATTTAAGTCTGGAATTTGATAGTTTTGATGAGCTTGATTCCGCCTTATATTATGCACAAAATGCCCTTAAAAGACTACCTCAAAAGGAGAACCATGGAAATTATTATAGTAATCTAGGATATTTAATTTTGAAGACAGGAGGAAATAAAGACTCAGCGCGCTATTATATGAATAAAAGCTTAGAAGAGCTATCGATTGAAGGTAAGTCTACTACTTTAAAGAATTTATATGATCTTGAAAAAGAAAACGGAGATTATAAAACAGCAAATATTTATTTAGAAGAACATGCCGCCATCATAGATTCTCTATATTGCATGGAACAGTCAACCGAAATACAACAACTGATTTATGAATACAATACTAAAATGAGGGTAAGAGAGGAACAATTAAAAGGAAAACGCATCATATATTGTACCATTGCAGGCTTTGTTTCGATTTGCTTTCTAATCATACTTGGCTATCAAAACTATATAAACCGAAAGAAACGTGTCCAACTTCAATACAAACAATCATTAGAACAAACACAGAATAAATTATCTTCTTTACAAGGTACAATTGAAAATAATCAATTAATAATTGACTTATTACACCAAGAGCAGAGTAACTTAAAGAAAGAACAAGAAAATATTAAAAGGCAAATAGAAGAAAGAGAACAAAGTATAGCTAACTTAAAGAAAGAAAAGCAACGACTACTTAACTGGTTATTGGAGCAAAGCAATATTTATAAAAGAGTGATTACTCTTTCGAAACAAACTGTTTCGAATAAAAAAGCAATGAAAGTGTTGACCACAGCTGAGCAAGATCAATTAAAAAAGACCATATTTGAAATATACCATGATTACATATCTTTCCTTCAAAAAAAATATTCCAAATTGACAGAAAGTGATTTATTATACCTCTGTTTGCAGGAAACCTCTCTTGATTCACAATCCATCGCTATTTGCTTTGGTTATAGCGACACGCATCCTCTCAGTCAGAAAAAATATAGAATAAAAGAGAGAATGATTGAAGAAGAAAGCAAGATGTGATTGCCTCTTTCGCTATCCACCTATTTACCAACACATTACATTTCTATAGTGTGATTACAAAAATGCATTCATCCTAATTGTTTGCCCTAACTTTGCAACCGTAAACAATTAATTAAATATAGAAATGAAAACAAAAGTATTATTTATTCTATTATCGGTATTATTCATTATGCCAATGAATGCAATGCCATACAAAAGGCATCAGCACAAAGTAAAGACCCGAATTATTCATTCAAATATAAAAGTAACCACTCGCAGCCCCTTATTTTTTGACCTGACCGCCGATGAAATAGACAGTAACTTAATTATTACTTTCCAATCGTTTTTAGATGAAGCAGACATTACTGTGATTGATAAAAATGGAGTAACTGTTGCTTTCGAATCAAAAGCCTCCATTCATGAAGGAAAGACAGTAAATATTCCTGCTCCAGAAGCTGATTTCTACACAATAAAAATAACCTCACCCACCATAGACGTAACGGGAGAAATCACACTTGAAGAAATATAAATTATCAATGCTATCTAATTAATAGGCATCTACTAAAGAACAGAATATTATTTATATACATTAACCGATTAAATAACAAAAATGAAAATTAAAAGTATTATTTCTATTGCATTACTACTATTATGCCTGTCTCTTATACACATCTGACGCTGCCGACGATCGCATAAGTGTAG
>ERZ1026990.498-NODE-498-length-15418-cov-6.978455_pt1 | contig 15418 bp, 9 predicted proteins | sample MGYA00519557_ERZ1026990 | MGnify/ENA primary metagenome ERZ1026990 (study PRJEB26926, sample SAMN06164797) | human gut metagenome | biome: ENVO:00009003; feature: ENVO:2100002; material: ENVO:00002003 | host: Homo sapiens | place: USA | collected 2012 ... | reverse complement strand
GATTAGCGAGTGTCTCGTGGGCTCGGAGATGTGTATAAGAGACAGCCTATATATATAAATACTAAATTAAACTGAATTATATAGGCCCGCGCCCGCTCTCATTCTTCATCGAAAAGCATGGTTTCTGCCTGTGTCATGTCATAATAAAAAAGTTTATCTCGTTTGATAACCAGTTTTAAGGTGTCAGTCAGATATTGCAGCAGTTTGACCATTACATTTCTCCCACGCTTAAACCCGATTGCCTCGTAAGCAGTCATCATGGCTTGCAGCATATTTTCAAACCCACGGATGGGTTTGTCTCCAAATGCAGCGGAAAGGGCTTCACGGTGCTGTTCGATGCTTAGTTCCATAAAACCCGTCCGCTGTTTCGGTTTCTGATGTGGGGCATTCTCAAACAAATGCCCTTCTGCGAGAACCGGGAGCCCGCCCTCATTGACAGTGAAAGCAAAAGGTTTAAACTCTTTCTCACGGATGTGCAACGCATGAACTTCGCTGACGTTGGGACAATCGTTGTTTTTGCTGATGACCAGTACAGTCTCCGCCTTGTTGCTCATTTCCGTACCGATATGCCCGCGCACATTGTTATCTCCTTTATTCAAGTGTAGCACACAGTGGATATGCAGGTCATACTTTGATGACCATTCCATCATCTTGTTAATGACTTCCACGGACTCACCGGTACTGTTTATGTCAAGCATCAGGTCACGGATACCGTCGATGATAACAAGTCCGTATCCTTTTCTTTGACGTAAGGCGTAGTCGATGACCCCAATGCGTATTGCCGGAGAGTATTCGCGCAAGCAAATAAAGTCGAGGTTTTCACTGTCGGTTGTAGTGGGCAGTCCGGCAAGCCGCAAGATGCGTTCCAGTACATTATGACAATGGAAGCGGCTCTGCTCCGTGTCCACGTACAGAATCTTGCGTTTACCTTCCGGGAGGTGCGCCCGGTAGTTCAGCACTTGTTTCCCTGCCAGCGATGCAGCGACAATGGCCGAAACGTTAAATGTTTTTTTTGATTTCGCCTTGCCGGTTGATGCGCTGAAGTTGCCGAGCGTAGCAATGGTCGAGTTGTCTATCCAGATAATCTGTGGCGGCGTTTCATAGGTATCCGTCGCCCGAATCTGCGAGGCGGAGAGGATATCCGATAAGAAATCCTCCTCCGGCCTCATATCCACATTATATTCAGTTCTTCTTTCGTTTTCCATGGCGTCTTTGATTAAAGAAAGGTTGTGTGGCAGCGGCCTCGTTTGCCATACGTGCTGCTTCATCTACGGTTGGTTCATAATTCTGTAAAAGCCATTCATCCAGATCTTCTTTGGCGAAATATATCATTTTGCCACGTGGCTTGTAGTGCGGAATCTCCTTGCCTGATGTTAGCTTGTACAGCATACTCTCGGATATTCCGATATACATACAAGCCTCTTGGAAGGTAAACACCTGTTTGGTGGTATATATATTTTTTTCCAGCAATGCGATGCGTTCCAACAGACTTTCTATCGGATCTAATTTCTTTAGGATGGCTTCGACGCTTGTAAGCCGTTCACTCAGCCGTTCCATGAATGTCAATCTATTATTTTGCATAAATGAGTTATTATAAATTTAGACAATGAAGTATATCCTCCGTTATGTAGCGCGCTAACGGAGGTCAAAGATAGGGCAACCCAAAAGGTCAGCGTGAGTTTGTACCGTGATAGTAACCACGTATCACGGCAACTGTCACGCTTTTACCTTTCACATACTTCGCTTATTGGCACTTCTTACCACTCTCTCAGCTCATCAATGGCTCGTCTGATACCGTAACCTGTTGATGTCATGTTGTTACGCAAGGCAGACAGAGCGGATGAAAGGCTTGAAGCTGAAACGAATCCTTTTCCATCCTTGGTTTGCAAGAACCGCCCATTACTGAGAACGGACTGCCATTTGGCTTGGATAAACGAGTGCTCAAGGAGTGTATCAAACAGGATGGCCACATGGCGGATATTGTTTACACGAATACAGAATCCTTCTTTACAGGAAAGCAGGGCTTCCATATCTTCAACGTGTAGGGTAGAAACGCAAAACAGATGATAAGCATTGGCACAAGCTGTAATACCTATCATCTGTTTACGAGTGAGATTGCATCCAAAAGAAAGAGGATAAATTCTTGTCGGTCCATCTTTGCAGCACGTGACGGACTGTGATGGTGGCACAAACGTATCATACGTTCGTTTCAGTTCCATACACTTCTCGAACGAGAAGTCTGCTTCGGTAAAAAATGCTCGGATAAGATGGGAGCAATCGTTTAATAGCCCCTTGATGATATGAATGTTCATTTCATGGCAGTTCCGGCAGACCGCATGGTCACAGTCGATATACCGGTGGCTGTTTACGAAATCCTCCACGTAACGGTAGTACTGCTTATTGCCCGTCACGACATCACGGAGATACATTGTTTTTGCTTCAACGAGCAATGCGAATAATTCTTTCGCTACATCCTGTTCTGCAACAAAATGGTGCAGATGTTTTTTCCCTCCAAAAAGAGAGAGGGCCATTGTTAGGTCTTTTCATGATGAAATATTTTAAATTGGATTTATATGATATATTATAAGAGTGTTGCTCCCGAAAGAGAATCCTGTCGGAACAACACCCTTATAAGTGATTACATATCTGATGTTCATTGCATTGTCAATCGAATAAACCGTTGGTCAGATTTACTGCATCGTCTTTTTTCTTATTGACGATTTTGGCATACACTTGGGTCATCTTTACAGATGTATGACCGAGCAATTTAGATACAGTGTACAAATCGGCCCCCAATGTCAGCATCATTGTGGCGAACGTGTGGCGGGCGGTGTGAAAGGTGAATCGCTTGGAAATTCCGGCGGCTTTGGCCCATGGTTTGATAAGCTGGTTGATACCAGAAGGCAAATCGAACACATGGTCGTCTGCTGTCTTGTCCCCACGTTCCGGCATCCACTTCAACGCTTCATTGGAGAGCGGAAGGTAAATCGGTTCTTTCGTCTTCTGCATGGCTACTGCCAAGCGGTATTGGCCGTTGTCAATAAACACATCTTTCCATTGCAATCCGATAATGTCACTGATACGTAGTCCACAGAAGCAGGAGAACAGGTAGGCACTTTTTACCCCTTCGTTCTGCATTGGTGTAGCGATTAATGATCTCACTTCTTCAATAGTCATATACGAACGCACACTTTCCGGCATCTTGGGCTTCTCCGATTTTTCCATTTCGTTGAATGGATTCTTTAAGATCCGTTTCGCACGGACAGCGGCATTTAACGCACCGTTGAAAATCTGGTAATAGGTATTACGCGTAGAAGCCGAGATGGGTTTTCCTTTGGGACGGTAGTTTGTCAGCATATAGTCGATATAGCCGTGGCAAAAAGTGAGGTCAATCTGATTTAATGTGAATCTTTCTCCTGCATACTCTTTCAAGATACCGGTAACAGATTTTATCTGGCCTATGTTTTTCTTACCACGTTTCTTCTGTTCCTCTTTATAGAGTTGCATCCAGTCCAGCAGATAAACCTTATCCTTGTGATTCATGATACCGGCTTCACCACTTGTCAACTCTATGATACGCTTCGATTTGATTGCATTTGCGGCAGCCATTGTCGTTTCGTTCTGTTGGCGGGCATTACGATCCGTTTCCGGAATAAGATACATTTTCAAATACTCGTATGTCCGCTTACCATTTCGGTATATATCCAGATACAAACTCTTGCTGCCATTGGCCAACTCCTTCGTCCGAAGACGAATCGGCTCCTTTACTTTTATTGGCTTTCTGGTCCTTGGCATATTTGTGTCCTTTTATTCGTTATTTCCTATCACAAAGGTACAAATAAAAAAACGAAATCAAGAAACAAACAAGAAACAAAAATGCACCTAAAAAGAGCAAAGCAACTGAAAACGTAGAAAACAACCGAAAATAAAAACTCGTATATAAATTATTGATATATAGATGATTTATCTATATTTATTTGGAACTTGTTTTCATTTTATATATGTCTTTATGATTATTGGAAAGTAACGTCCCCAGTGGGCCGTAATATGATAATGCTACTATTTTACGCTTATGAAACGCATTCTTCTCCTTCTTTGGTTGTTGGCATCCTCTTGTTCAGGATTGCAGGCCCAGCGTACCACACTGCGCACCAACCTGCTATTTTGGGGAACCACCACTCCCAATGCCGGGGTTGAATTCTCGTTAGGGCGTAATTTCACTCTTGTTCTGGACGGTGGTTATAATGCCTGGGAATTTTCCAATGACATGAAACTCAACCTCGCTTTTGCCCAGCCTGAAATCCGTTATTGGTTCTGTCGTCGTTTCGAAGGTCATTTCATCGGCCTGCACGGACACTATGCCCATTTCAATATCGGGCAGATTGATTTCATCCCTTGTATGAAAGAGTATGTCTACCGCGGCAACCTTTACGGTGGTGGCATCAGTTACGGTTACCATTGGGCCATGGGCGACCGTTGGGGCATGGAAGTGACCGTGGGAGGCGGCTATGCTCAACTCTCATACGACAAATACCTTTGCCGCGACTGCGGCGAACGGGTAGGGCAGTTTAAACGTACTTATTTCGGCCCTACCCGCGCCGGAATTTCACTCATCTATTTCTTACGTTAAAAAAACAACTTCACAGCCATGATGAATACGATATATACCTTCCACGTGAGGTATCAGTGCCTCGCACTGTTACTCTTCTTTAGCACCCTGCATGCTTGGGGGCAGGAAGCCCGTGTAAGCCTTACGGACGCCCAGGTGACGGGCGACAGCCTGTTCCTCAGCTTGAAGATGGATTTATCGTCCATACGGCTCAATAGCCATACCTGCTTGCACTTCACCCCCATATTGGCAAACAGCCGTGGAGGTCGTGTCGAACTTCCACCTGTATTGGTGAGCGGACGCCGTCGCTACCGCTTCGACCGTCGCGAATGGGCGCTGGGCGATGACAGCAAGGTGCGTCGTGTTCAGCCTTACCTTATTCAACCCTGCAAACGTCACTCCGCGCCGCGCCCCGTCTCTTACCATGTAGGCGTACCCTATTCTGTATGGATGGGAGATGCCGCATTGCTTCTCCGCCAGGAAGTGAAAGATTGCTGTGACCTTCAATTACTGGGTGTAGACACTATCAGCGGGCGGTTGTTTTCCGAGCGGGTGGTCGTACAGCGGCCTGAACCTGTGCGGCAACCTATTGCTACACAACAGCCTGTTTCTTATTCCGCCCGCGATGTCGAGCTTTATGTCTCCATGCTTTCCTTCCTTGAACCTACGGTGGAGCCTGCCAAGAAGCTGGACGAAAAGGAAGTGTTCCATATTGATTATCCTTTGGGCAGTGACAATGTGTCGCCCGACTATCATAACAACCGCGCCGAGTTGCAGAAACTCGACAGCCTGCTGTCTCCGCTTTCTGCAGGCAACTATTCCAGCCTGGAGTATGTCCGTGTCTGCGGTTACGCATCACCGGACGGAACCTATATCGACAACGAGCGCCTTGCCGGCTCGCGTGCGCGGTTCTTTGCCTCCTATATATACAGCAATTGCGGCATTCCGCGTTCGCGCATCGAGACCACTTGTGTGGCCGAAGACTGGGAAGGTCTTTCTGTGCTTTTACAGTCGGAGCAGCCTCCTTATGCCGATGCCGCCCTCTCCATTATCCGGAATGTCGGCATCTTCAACGGCCGCGAAAAGCAACTGATGGAGCTCCGGGGCGGCGCTCCTTACCGGGACATGCTGTGCCATTTCTTCCCCCGCTTACGCCGTCTCGAAGTAAGTGTGCGCTGGAACATCCGTGCCGTGAGTGTGGGTGAGGCCTACCAACTGATATATACACATCCCGAATGGCTCAGCCTGTCGGAGATGTATGCTGCCGCCCGCTACTATCGTCCCGGTACGGAGCAATATCGTGAAGTATACGAAATAGCCGCCTATCGCTTTCCCGAAGATGTGGTGGCCAATATCAACGCCTCTTCCGCAGTGATGCTGACAGGAGATACGAAGTCCGCCCGTGTTTACCTGCAACGGGTTGAGTCTGATCCCCGTTCCTGGAATAATCTGGGCGTGCTGGCACTGATGGAAGGCCATGCCGGTGAGGCGGAGAAATGGTTCCGCAAAGCAGTGGGCATCGAGCCTCAGAAGGCGCGGCAGAACCTGCAACGTTTACAGGGCATTCCGGTGGTAAACGACCGGAAGCTACAAGATAAAAGAGGAGAGCGATAGATGCAGCGAGGCTTCCATCCCATTCGCCCTTGTCTGCTTTTGTGGGGATTGCTACCGTTGCTGTTTGGTAGTTGTAGCTTTGGTGATGAACCTTCGCCCTGTCCCTACGATGTGCGTTTGGAATACTGGTATGCCGGTAGTGGAGTAGAGAACATGCTTCCCCGCTACGTCTCCCGGCTGACGCAGTTTATTTTCGACGGGGAGGGGCGGTTGGTATCGACCTCTGTTCTGACGGGTGATGAAGTGAGCGGTTGGAAAGGTACGTTGCCGGATGGCACTTATACAGTGGTGCTCTGGGGGAATTTGAGCGATGCCGACCCGCCGCCGGAAAAGGTGGAAAGCGGTGGAGGAGCAGCAGAAGAGGGTGAGACCGGAGATATGCTTGAAACAATGACCCTGAGCGCGGTCAGCGAAGGCGTTCCTCCGGGGTATCGGGGTAACACTTCCCGGCTGTACTACGGTACGGGCACCTTCACGCTGAAGGACGGCATGACGGAGCGACGGCGGATTTACCTCTGCCAGGCTTATGCTTCGCTCACGATTACTGTGCGTTGGCAGACCACGGAGCGAGTCCGGCTTCCGGCAGATGGCGTTTACCGGATGCGCTTGAAAGGCATTCCGTCGGTCTACGGCTTCTCCGGCGGACAGGAAGTGACGGTACCTTCGGGTGATGGCAGTTGTGTGTTGCCCCGTCCGGACCGCACGGTGACATACCACGAAGCACGCGCTTCGCTGAACTATGAGAACGAGGTGATCGGCGAGTTGGTCACGTTTCGCTATACAGCAGGTACGCACGAACTGTGGAGCCTTTGGTGTAATGGTGAACAATTGGTACGGGACCTCGACCTCTACCTGTTTTTCCGTAAGCTGCCCATGGATATGGACACCAATATGGAGCAGAACTTCGACCTCGAAGTGACGGTGTACGATGACAACCGGGTGGTGGTGACACAGGCTTCGGCTGCCGACTGGGAAGAGGGTGGAGGAATTGGATAAAAGACGGATTTGAAAAGAAATACCGACAGCGTTCTTTGACATATTGAGAGCTTAAAAAAGAAAAAGGAAGTTCCTGAGTTTTAAAAGTAAATCAGTATCTTTGCAGATATTGGTTTGCATAAAATTAATATATAATACTTTAGATGTATGGAAATAAACAATAATCATATACGTAAGTATCCCATCGGGATACAGAGCTTTGAAGACCTGCGTCGTGAAGGCTATCTTTATGTAGACAAAACGGCACTGATTTATCGGCTGATAACTACCGGTAAGCCTTATTTCCTTTCCCGTCCCCGCCGTTTCGGTAAAAGTCTGCTGCTTAGCACGCTAAAAGCTTACTTTGAGGGGAAGAAGGAACTTTTCGAAGGTCTTGCCATCGAAAAGCTGGAAAAGAAATGGGCGGTACATCCGGTATTACATCTTAGCCTGAATGCAGAGAAGTATGACTCGGCAGAACGACTGCACAAGCAGATGGATAGTCAGCTTCTGAATTGGGAATTGCAGTACGGCTGTGATGCCAAAGACTGGACTTATTCCATTCGCTTTATGAACGTGATAAAGGCCGCTTATGAGCAGACAGGGCAGCAGGTTGTGGTACTCATCGACGAGTATGACAAACCGATGCTCGAAAGCCTGCATGACAAAGAGTTGCAGGATCAATTCCGCAATATACTTGTGGCTTTCTATAGCGTATTGAAAGATGCCGACCCCTATCTGAGATTAGTCTTCATCACCGGCGTGACGAAGTTTGCCCAAATGAGCATCTTCTCCACACTGAACCAACTGATAGATATTAGTCTTGAGAAAACCTACGAAACTCTTTGCGGCATGACACGCACCGAGATAGAGCAGAATTTCGCACCTGAACTGGAAGCTATGGCGTTGAAGAACAACACTTCCTGTGAAGCGATAGTGGAGCGGATGGAGGCGATGTACGATGGTTATCACTTTTGTGAAGAACAGACCGAAGGAATGTTCAATCCATTCAGTGTACTGAATATGTTGCGGCAGTTGAAGTTCAACTACTACTGGTTTGCCACCGGCACTCCCACTTTTCTTGTGAAGATGCTGCAACGCTCCGAGTTCGATGTGCGTGAACTGGTGAATGGTATTGAGGTTTCCGAAGCTTCTCTCATAAGTTACAGGGCTGATGATGATGATCCGGTTCCGATGATTTATCAGAGTGGTTACCTCACTATCAAGGGCTATGATCCGGAGTTTAACCTCTACAAACTGAAGCTTCCCAATGAGGAAGTGAAATATGGTTTGCTGAACTATATGGCTCCGTATTACACTCCGGTGATGGAGCGTGATGTTCCTTTTTACGTAGGTAAGTTCGTGAAAGAACTTCGTGCTGGCGATGTAGATGCTTTCATGAACTGTATGCGTGCTTTCTTCGGGAACATCTCATACGAACTGAGTGATGATACGGAACGGCATTATCAGAATGTGTTCTATATCGTTTTTACCCTGTTGGGACAATATACCGATGCAGAAGTGCGCAGTTGCCACGGCAGGGCGGATATGGTGGTTAAAACTTCCGATTACATATACGTCTTCGAATTCAAGCTAAACGGCACCGCCGAAGAGGCACTGAAGCAGATAGATGAAAAAGATTATCTTATTCCGTACGTCGCAGACCACCGCAAGCTGGTAAAAGTAGGGGTGGACTTCAACAAAGATACCCGTAACATAGGTCACTGGCTCGTTCAGTAAGACTTCACTTTTTTCTTTTCATTACCCGGCGGGATCAATCTCCGTAGGGGAAACAAGCTCTCAATATCTCAATAACCAAAAGATATTGGGAGCTTGCTGCGTTTATGCGCGGCAAGCTCCCGGAACAGTAAATGAGATATGAAACAACATAAAAATCAATTATTAATGAAGTGAGCTTATGACACGAAAAAAAACAATGATTCACTGCATGCATGGTTTCCTGCTTTTAGGTGGCCTGCTGCTACACTCCTGTTCCGGCGAGACACAGCTGGACGGTGAGAGTGAGATTCCTGACGGGAAAGACCCCGCAAGACAGGAAATCTTGTTGAACATCAACAACAAGTTAGTATTGCACAAGACGGATACGCGCGCCATTGCCACCGCCGGGGAGAACGCTATCTCCACGCTGGATGTCTACGTCTTCGGCTCCCCTACCGAAGACGGAACTTATACTTTCCAGGAGCGGTTCGCCTATCGTGAAAACAGCGATGACCTTCCTGCGGATGCCAAAGAACTGGTGCTGAACGCCGGAGCTACGGACAACGTCACCACCGGATTGCTCAGCCTGCACCGCGGACTGTTTGTGAAGTTCTATTGCATTGCCAATGACACGCAACCGGTGAAAGCGGATGGCGATGAAGTAGTAGCCGACGACTTCACGCCTATCACCTTTACCGCCGGAAGCAGCACGATGGAGAGGGCGGGCAGCCCTACCGAAGCGGATTTTATTCAATATCACACCCGTTTGCTGGATACCGATGTGCTGAACGTACCTCTGGCAATGGCAGGGGCACAGACTTTGCCGCTGGATTTGACAGATGCTTCCATCAGCACCCGCCAGCAGGTAAACTTCAAGCTCACCCGCCTTGCCGCCCGCTTCGATGTGGTGAACAAAGCGGATGAATCCCGTTTCACTATCGAGTCCATCTCCATGCTGAATGCGCGTCGCGCGGCAGGCTACTTCCCGATAGTTGCTTGCGGAACATATCCTGCCGCAGCTGCCGACCTGATGACCACTGCCGACAAACCTTTCACAGGTGACAATGCTAATATTGGTACTCAGACGGGAGCTTTCTACTGCTATCCCAGCTTGCAGGAGGATGGGGGAGCGCTTCTGCTGAAAGGCCGCTACAAGGTGAATGAAACCGAAACCAAAGAAGTGTCCTACCAGATTCCTTTCCGCCAGCAAGGCGTTGATGGACAGGAAACCTATCTGGACATTAACAACAACCACCGCTATACCATTGGCATCACTGAAGCTGATGACCTGAGACTGGAATTTACCCTGAGAGTGGCGGACTGGACGGACGATGGCAGTATCGACGATTATGAACCGGACAACGATCCGGGAGAAATTACGGTTACTATTCCTGATGCTTATCAAGACCGGTCAACGGCTACTTTAGATCCTGACCGTAATGTATATACCGTAAGCATGTCTCTCGACGCCGGAAGTTCTTTCGATATGACGGTGGGCTCCGCTTCTCCGGGCATCAAGATTGTGTATGCCGGTGGTCCTTCCGCACAGAGTAATAATTGGCTGACTTGTACCAAAAATGCGCCTACAGGCTTGGCTTCGGGTAGTAGCTATACATTTAAAGTGACGGACGGTTACAGTAAACTTTTTCCCCGTGCCACGGTACGCGTATACGATGTGCTTTCCGGTACGGAAAATATACTTTATGTAGATGCTGTTTCTGTTCCTCAGCCGCTGACTACAACGCAGCCAGCTAAAGCTCCCAACGGTGAGAGTGATAATCCGAATACATTCGATGCTGGAAGCGCTACAGTAACGCTCTATCGCATCACGGGCAGTAGTGCGGATGTGTCATTTGTGTGTCCCGATGAAATGGTGCTGGTGGGTAAACCGGGTTGGATGGATGTATCGGAGCCGGTGAAAAACGGCACGAAATACACGTATACTTTGACGCTGAATGATCGTGATGTTGAGTTGACAACTACCACTGCAGCAGGCACACGCGCTTCAGTGGCGGAGACAACTGACAATACCGTAGTATTTGCCAATTCTAAAAACACCTCGACTCTGAAGGTGCCCATTACCATAACATTGAAAGATGCCCCCATGACGCTTAATTTCGCCGCACTTGGAGGAAGCAATAATAGTTATACTGAACCTGCGGGAGATACTCCGGGTAAAATCACCATGAGTGTGGCGAATGGTAATACTTGTTTGGTTCCTGTCATTTCGATGGATGGAGTAGAGGTCGTGTTTGATTTTGGTGGAAATACTGAGTGGCTGACATCTACGGTAACCACCACTGATACTTCTGCGGGATCGAAACAGCAAAATGTTAAGTTTCAATTGGCGAATGATAAACTTGCAGGAGCTAAAGATGTGACCGTGACGCTGAAGAATAAGATTGGCGGAGTAGACCGGAAGTTTACGATTAGTCCGAATGTAGGAAGTCTGTCATTTTCGGGAAATTCCTCATGGGGAGTGGATGTTCTTAATACAGGCGGTAAAGCGATGACCTTATATAAGGTAGCCAGCGGTAATTCAGAGAAAATGAAGATAACAGTAAATTCCTGGGGTGGTAGTAAGGTAGAGAGCAGTAATACAAATATAGTGAAAGTAAGTGGTTCTGCTGAACAGAGTGTAGATGCTGCTACCTACCAACTTGTAACTACGGGTTTTGGGACTGCAACATTAACGTTTACCAATCGTGTGGACCCGACAAAGAATGTAACTTATAATGTGACTGTAAACAGTTTTAGTGCTCCGACATTGAATAGCTCTTCCGTAACGTTGAAATCTGTTCCAAGGAATGAGGGAAGCTCTAATTTATCCGCTACTGTCACAGTAACTTCTCCCGTTGGGGGATACGAAGTTTCATCGGGTACTAATAGTTCTATTGCGAGCTACAGTATGTCTGGTAATAACTGTACTGTAAAAGCTGTAAAGGCAGGAAGTACTAGCATAACATTCCGTAATAAGCTGGATAATTCCAAGACTAAAACTTATAGTATTTCGGTTACGGGTATCTTATATGAAGGACAGGCGGTATGGAAGTATTACGGATATTATATTGCTCCTGCCAATGCTGCCACGAATACACAATGGAACGGCAGCATAACCAATAATTCTTATTGCTCTGGTAAGAAAGGAGCATCGTGGCGTATACCTTCGAAAGATGAATGTCGTACTATATTGGGCGGTTCCGATAATGCTGCTGAATCTGTATGGAGAGAGTATCTAAACAAGGGCGTATTTTCGAATGAATACTATTGGTCTACTACTGATGCCGGAAATGGTAACGCATATATCATGCTTAGGTATATGGCAGGTGCTATGGAGATAGCTCCCAAAGAGAAATCATATAAAGGTGTAGTGCGCTGCATAACCCGATAGTAGTCCGTTTCATCCGCGTCGTCCGCGTACCTATTAATTCGTGTCCTCATTAATCTTAGAAACCCAAACATATTGTTCAATTAAAAACTTTAAAAATCAATGAACGTAAAAAGTTTAATCACGCTGTTTGCCTTTGCGGGCTTTGCAGCGAGTTGCTCCAACAGCGACTTTGATGACCCCGGCACCCATCCTACCGATGGCCGCGCCGAGATTCAGATCGCTTTTAGCGGAACCGGAGAGAGCCAGGAATATACCCGTGCCATCGCCTCCGAGAGTGAGAACAAGATAGAGCAGTTACACATCTATCTCTTTGCCGCCGCTGCCCAAACGGGCCCCTTCTATTACCTCGAAACATGGACCGAGGGTACGGATTATGATCCTGCAAATCCCGGCACCACCAACTTCAAGATTCAGGATACCGGTACTTCCAAAAAGGGCATCCTCTATCCCAATGAACTCAAAGGGCTTCCCTGGATAAAGTTGCTTTGCGTGGCAAACAACGGCACGGCTCCGAAGTTCTATGACGAGTCGGGCACGCAAACTCTGAACGCGCTGACGAAAGTAACGACCAATGCCGATGGAACCATCGCTGCCGCCGGCACTACCGAAGCTGATTTCAAAGCTGCCTTTACGGAAGCCAATGCCGATGCTACCCTGATCGAAACCCCACTGCTGATGACCGGTGAAGGCATCACCAAAATCAGCGGCGTGTCTAAGGTAGACATCAGCCTGAAGCGCGTGATGTCCCGCTTCGACATCGTGAACGACAAGGCAAAGACGAACCTCACCATTCAGGATATCTACATGGTGCAGGGCCGTAAGAGCGCATCGCTATGGGGAGCAACCCTCACCCCGGTGGATGCCGGGGATTTGACTACCGATCCCCTGCTTGCCCAATACGCCAATGTGGACTTCGACCAGATTCCCGGTGCAAACACGGGTGAGACCGCCAGTGCCTTTTATGTCTATCCCAATCTTGCTACGGATCAGTCCTACCTCGTGATAAAGGGCACCTACAAAAGCCCTGCCACCGGTAAACAGGAACCTGTGGAGTATCATGTGGACGTGGCCCGCACTCCCGATGGAGCACCAAAAGCGGAGTTCATCAAACTGCTTGCCAACAATCGCTATAAGTTGAGAATCAGCGACGTCACCAGTTCCAATATCATGGGTACCTTCGAGGTAGTGGATTGGACCAGTGGCGGCGGAATCATAGTAAAGCCCAGCAATGATTCTCCTGTCTTTGTAGCAGCAGAAGCCTTCACCGGTGCCAATGCACCCACGGAACTGACTGCGCTGAATACGGACGCTTCCCCCTACAACTATGAAGTGACGGGAACTGACGGCACAGGTTCTTTCACCATCGAGATAGGTGCCACCGGAAAGGTACGGGCTGAAAAGGATGCGGTGCAGACCACTACCCGTGCGGAAGCAGATAGCGAAGTTACCCCGCAGAGCTGGCTGGTGATAAGCGAACCTGCCTTTGAAGAACGGGATGGCGTGTGGTACACTAAATTTGATATCTCTTATGCGGATGCTGTAGGCGTATCTCCCGTAGCTGTGCACTTCATCAACGAAGCCGCTTCTTATGATCCGGCCTTGTGGACAACGGTCAACTTCTATGGTCAGAAGAATGTGCCCGTGTTTGCGGCTGCTACAACGGGAACAGGCTCCAAGGGAAATACGGTAAACGTGGATGATGTCAAAGCACCTGCTGCAACTATCTTCAAACTGAAAAACAGTTATGTGCTGTTTGATGTGACCTGCGTGGAGGGTATCACCGTAGGTACTACGACTGCCGGATACAAGGCGGAAGAGATTGCCGTGAATGGTTTTGTACATACGTATAAGGTATCGGTAAGCGATGAGAGTGCTGCTACTAATGGTACTATTGTCTTCCAGAATGCAGGCGATACCAGTAAAGAAACGACACTGACGCTGACTGTTGCTGAACCGAAGATGACGTTTGAAAAATCTACTGATACCAATAACGCGGCTACGTGGGATGAAGGAAGTAGTATGTTGAAAATCGACCTCGATGCTTTGGGAGATGGTACTTGTGACTTCAAAATCAATGCTCCGGCTGGAGTATCGATTGCGAGTCTGGCTTGTCCGTGGGTGAAAATCACTGAATCGAAAGAGTGGGATGCTACGGATACATTTGCTACGTATACCATCGCCAAAGCCACTTCTATTACGGGTACAGGCGACGTGACGCTGAACTTTGTGAATGGGCTGACGGAAACAGGTAAGGATATCAATGCTCCGGGACTGGATGTGATATTACAGAAGCAAGCTGGTAAACCCAGACTCAGTGCGGGTACTACTGAAGCAAATTGGAGTACATTCAATAAAGGGCTGGATAAAGACTTTTCGGATGCTGCGGCTGCCACTATCACGATGTATAAAGTGGCGGACAGTCAGATCACTGTAAAGATGGCTTGTGGCGAGGCGGCTACGTTTGAGACGGCTACAGGATTGGCTATTGAAAAGATGGGAGCTACGGATGAGTATACTGTTAAGGTGTCTGATGCCAGTCAATTGACTGATGCGACTACTGTGGTGACTGCCAAGAATAGCGTGGATGAAAACCGTACCGCTACACTGACGATCACGTGGAAAGATCCGGCTATCACGGTGGAGTTGACGGATGCTGCATCGGGAAATGTAACGGAAAGTGCTGAGGGTGAAAGTATTGTCTATACAGTAGATGTGGACGCTATAAGCACTACACCTTTCGTCTTTACCGTAACTGCTCCGGGCGGTGCGAGTGTTGATTTTACGACGGCCATGGCAGATCAGTTCCTGGCAGCGAATGCCGGTAATGCCGGAGGTGATACGGTTGCTGCCGGAACGGCGGCGGTATATACGCTTGAATTGTCTGATGGATCTAAAACGGATGACATTACGCTCGTGTTTACCAATGCTGTGACCGGTGGGGGAGATAAGACGGTGATTCTTAGAAATAAGAATAAACCTTGATACTCCTTGGTATAGCTTTGATTAAATGATAATTTTAGGCGCGGATTACGCGGATTACACGGATTTTTTGATGAATCGATGTAATAGCGCAGCCTTTAATCCGCGTAATCCGTGTAATCCGCGCCTAA